>OCHK01000752.1_pt1 | contig 29464 bp, 20 predicted proteins | sample 1538551 | NCBI WGS metagenome assembly OCHK01 (sample SAMN04571707, study PRJEB22368) | human gut metagenome | biome: human gut; material: stool | host: Homo sapiens | place: Luxembourg | collected 2012-08-31
GTCATCCGCCGCAAGCCCCAGAACGATCCCGACCTGTACGACAGCTACACCTGCGCCACCTATACCAAGATGCAGCTCGACCTGACGAACATCAAGCCCCGGTTCCGCAGCAAGCGCCTGCAACGCAATTTCGGGTTCGTCTTCGACTACATCGACACCTCGGCGCTCACCGGACAGGCCTACCTGCCGGCCATGATCTCCGAAGCTACGGCCGACTATTACCACAGCAGGCGCAACCCCGCCGTTTCGCGCGAAATCATCCGCGCCAGCCGCGTGTCGGGCGTCGAAGACAGCTTCGCCATCGCCCAGTTCACGGGGCAGATGCACGGCAACGTCAATTTCTACGCCAATTACATCGACATCTTCAACGTCCGCTTCGCCAGTCCGCTCTCCGATTCGGGTCTGGCCTTCTACGACTATTTTCTGGTGGACAGCATGCAGGTGGAGGGGCGCAAAACCTACAAAATCCGCTTCCATCCCAAGCGGCTCGCCACGCCCGTACTCGACGGCGAAGTCAATATCGACTCGGCGTCGTACGCCCTGCAGTCGGCCTCGGCGCGCATGCCTAAGGGCGTCAATGTAAACTGGATCAAGCACCTGCGGCTCGAAAACGACAACCGCATCGTCGCCGACAGCACGTGGTTCCGCCACCGCGACCGGGTGTCGGCCGAATTTTCGATCGCCACGGGCGACTCGTCGAAGCTGACCTCGTTCATCGGCACGCGCGAGGTGGTCTACTCCGACGTGCGCGTCGGGGTTCCCATTCCCGACGAAGTCGCGCGCATGGACAACAACGTCGTCATCGGCGACGAAGAGGGAGTCAGCCGCACGGACGAAGCCTTCTGGGAACAAGTGCGCCCCTACCGGCTGAGCGAGAAGGAGAAGGGCATCTACTCGATGGTCGATTCGGTGCAGAACGTGCCGCTCTACCGCAACATCTACACGCTCATCAACACCGTGATCGTCGGTTACTGGAACACCAAATACATCGGCATCGGCCCCTATTACAAACTGGCCAGCTTCAACAAACTCGAAGGGTTCCGCATGCAGCCGGGATTCCGCACGACCACGGCCGTCAGCAAACGCATACGTCTCTCCGGATATGCGGCCTACGGCACGCGCGACGGCATGTTCAAGGGCGGCGGCAGCGTCGAACTGGCCTTCAACCGCCGCCTGACGCGCAAGCTCACCGTTTCGGGCCGGCACGACGTGATGCAGCTCGGCGCGGGACAGAACGCGCTCACGGAGAGCAACATCCTCAGCTCGCTGCTCTCGCGCGGCGACTCCCGGCTTTCGATGGTCAACCGCGGCGAGATCGGCTACGAACACGAATGGAGCCACGGCACCAGCAATTTCCTCGGCGCCCGCATCCAGAAGATCTTCGGCAACCGCTACGTGCCGCTGGTGCGTCCCGACGGCCGGATCGTAAACTCCGTATCGGACGCCGCGCTGCACGTCGGGATGCGTATTTCGAAGAACGAGAGCATCTACCGCCTGCCCTTCGACAAGCAGTACATGGGCACGGTCTACCCCGTCCTGACGCTCGGATTCACGGCCGGCGTTCCCGCCATGCTGAACGACAGCTACGAATACTACCGGCTCGAAGGGGGCATCCACTACAAACCCGAACTGCCGCCGCTGGGCTATTCCAACATCACGCTGCAGGGCGGCAAAATCTTCGGCAAGGTCCCCTATCCGCTGCTCAAGCTCCACGAAGGCAACGGCACCTATTTCTACGATCCCAATGCCTTCTCGTGCATGAATTTCTACGAATTCGCATCGGACGCATGGGTGGCGCTCTTCTTCGAACACCACTTCAACGGCATCCTGCTGGGCCGCATTCCGCTCGTCAAGAAACTCAAGTGGCGCGAAGTGCTGGTCTGCAAGGGCGTGTGGGGCACGCTCTCGAAGGAGAACGACGGCAGTCTGCCCGACACGCAGGCTCCGCTGCTCTTCCCCCGCGGCATGACGTCGGTTTCGGACCCTTACGTCGAAATGGGCTTCGGCGTCGAAAATATCTTCCGCCTGCTGCGCGTGGACTGCATCTGGCGTCTCACTCACCGCGATCCCAAGCCGGGACAGGACGTGCAGAACTTCGCCGTAAACCTGAGCATGCACCTCAAATTCTGACATAGGGTTCCTTGTGTCGAAGATTTTGACTACCTTTGGGGCTTAAAATACGGAATCATATGATAAAAGGCGCCATATTCGACATGGACGGTACGCTCGTGGCCAATTCGCCGGTCCACATCCGGGCGTTCGAAATCTTCTGCGACCGCTACGGCGTGCGCGGCTGGAAGGAGAAACTGGGAGGGGCTTTCGGCAGGGGCAACGACGACATCATGCGGCTCATCATGCCCGAAGAGGTGATCCGCGAGAAGGGAACTGCGGCGCTTGGCGACGAGAAGGAGGCCATCTACCGCGAAATCTACGCTCCCGAAATCGAACCCATGCCGGGATTGGTCGCCCTGCTCGACAAACTCCGCGATGCGGGCATACGCTGCGCCGTAGGTTCGTCGGGGTGCAGGGCCAATGTCGATTTCGTGCTTGAGAAGTGCGACATCGAATCCTTTTTCAACGCCAAAATCAACGGCGACATGGTGACGCACTGCAAACCCGATCCGGAAATCTACCTGACGGCGGCGGCCGCACTCGGACTCGCACCGGCCGAATGCGTCGTCTTCGAAGACGCGGCGCGGGCCGCATCGTCGCGCTGGCGTCCACGCACTCCCGCCAAATGCTGGCCGCCGAAACCGACGCCGACGTCATCATCGGCGACTTCCGCGACATCACCGACCTCGAAACATTGCTGAAATAAGCGCACGGCCCCGCAAAAGGCCGCCGCAATTCCCGACCTCAGTACGGTCGGGATTTTTTGTCCGACAGCCCCGGATCATGCGGCTCGGCTGCCCCCTCTCAGAAGCCCGACCCAAGAAAACGCCCCGCATCCTGCCCCTCGCGCCCCCTTTGCAACCTCCTCAGCATCACCTTTCCTCTGCTCCTCCCGGATTCGGGATTCGGCCGGCCGTCGCAAATATTTCCCCGAAGCGGATATCGTACGGAAATTTTTGATACATTTGCGGGATTTTTAACCCGGACGCATATATGTTCAAAGGAATCTCCACCGTCGTTCTGCTCGTCATATCGAACGCCTTCATGACGCTCGCATGGTACGGACATATCGCATTCAAATCGAAGCTCGAACGCTTCGGCATGCTGGCGATCGTCCTGCTGAGCTGGGGCATCGCCCTGTTCGAATACTGCTTTCAGGTCCCCGCCAACCGCATCGGCTCCGCACAGTTCGGCGGCCCGTTCTCCATCTGGGAACTTAAAGTGATACAGGAGGTCGTATCGCTTTCCGTATTCACGCTCTTCGCATTGGTCTTCATGAAATCCGACACCCTGCGCTGGAACCACCTCGCCGGATTTCTCTGCCTGATTCTGGCCGTCTATTTCATCTTCCGGAAATAACCCTCGTCCGGAAACACCTCGCATACACACAAGACAGCCGCGACCCGAAATCGCGGCTGTCCTATTTTTCGTGACGATTGCAGGCGGGAGAAAAGCCCGGCACCGAAGGTGCTCAATCCGACTTCCGCTGATCGTGGCGGTAAATCTGATAGGAATTGACGAAGTTCTGCCAGATATTATTGCTATTTATTATTATATATCTTAATATCAAAGTGTTGTGGACTTATATAAACGCTTTGGGTAACAAAATAGCAACAAAATTATGGATAAAATTAAGCTGTCAAAAGTATTTTAATCCTGTTAATACTTATTTCTTTTTTCCGGTACACTCATCGAATAGTTCTTCCAAATACTCTTTGGGCATAAAACCGGTTTCTACCCTTTTATGTACGAATAAATTATCATCGTAAATAACTTCTCCGAGTTGATAGTTCAGTTCATCCTCTCTGAATTCGTCTTTATTAAGGCTTGCTACGGGAACAGGCATAGAATCTCCGTCGTCCTGATTTCGCCACACGTATGCGGATTTAGTCATTACGTATAAGGAGTTTCGATCCTTCGAAAATCCATACTTAGCAACCACATATTCCCGATCACCATTGTTGTTCCGCCAATAGACTGCATTTTTGGTCAAATTAGCGGCATAAGCAGTTAAAGGATCACCACTATATTCCTGCGGAGTACATGGGTATTCATTGGGCTTATCATTATAAAAATAGATTTCTTGGGCCGCTCCGGGTGTTAACGAGGGCATAACATTGGGTTTTCTTTGTTCCGGCTCAACGGGACGTTCATATGCTTGAGGCGGAATTTGGCCCCACCCGTTTAAGGAATCGGATTGCAACTTGTCAATTTCGTCTACATTCGATGACTGACCGTCATTTTGCGAAATTGATTGCCGACCATATACCCATTCGCCCAAAGCTCCTCCAGATGTTTGTTTGTCGCTTTCAGCCCATGCCAATAATCGCTCTTTACTGACTTGGGCTTCGGCACCCGTTACAGTTCTCATCCAACTGAAATCGGGAGTAACATCGCTTTCTTGCAATAAAGACGGATTGGCCAAAAACGCTTCGATACTACCACAACGCATAATGATACGTTTGCGGGTAATTGGGTTATCGAGTGCGTTCTCCAATCGTGTGACCCATCGAAGATTGTCCGGACGATTGTTGCGGCGATTCGTATCTATATGATCGACAACATGTTCTTTCGTTGGTTTCGGGCCATGAAAGGCCGTAGCCACAATAATATGGACTCGAACAGAGGCAATCTCCATGTATCCATGTTTATCATTGGGCTTACCGAAAGTCCAGAAATTATCATATTTACGAGGCCGTTTACCATCACGAGGATACCGAAAAACAGCTCCATTATCTCGGACAGAGTATTTTTCATCTTTATAAATACACTCTATCTCTTGCTTAAAATCATTAACATCACTCATATAAACCGACAAAATAATTTCAATACTCGGAAATTCTATGCACTTGCGATAACCCCCAACTTAATCATTCTTGTTTCCCATAAAAACGCTTCAGTTAGACTAAGTAATTTTAATTGTTCTCTTGAGGCTGCAGCTTTCGATAATCCGGGCTGAACTATATGAACTATATATTCAATCTCATACAAACTTTTTACTTTTTCCCTAATTATTGAAAGTTGCTCTTCTGTTCCTAATTCGTATCTATTTTTAGGCCCTGAAGCCCCACGTCTTAACATTCGACCAATAATATGTTCTGGTCTGGTATGAAGCCAGCTTACACACTTTTGCGCTTGTCCATTAACAGCATATAAATCATTGATTCGAGCCCCGGGACGGTCCTCTTGAGAAAATTTCAAATGGAACAATTCCACTTTGACTTTTTTATTAACGTCATCAACTTCGATCGCGATAACATCCGCGATTTCCCCTGCATTGTCATCATCGAATATTATGTCGAAATTTTGTTCTTTAAGTTTCTGTATCACATGATATTGAATACTCGTACTATCTTTCTCATTACCTTGTGATTCGTTTTTAATATTTACACCTGCCCAATCCCAAACTTGAATTTTTTCTCGATCGAATAATACATCCTCATTTCTATATTCGGCCATATATTGGCCTTGTAAAGTAGTTCCATCAACAAACCGGACAGTAGGGAAATAGCGGTCTTTACACAGGAATTCAGATAATGATAAGGTACTACGCCCTATGTTAATGCAAAGAGGTGTTGAAACATTATCTATTGATACATTTCCATCTATAACTTTATAGGTATAATGGGAATCAAAGGCATCGCTTCTAACGATAAAATTTAAAGCTCCATTTGCTTGATTTTCTGAAAGTAAAATATCTATACAAATCAAAGGTTTCATGTTTTTTTCATTTGTTCCTATATAGATATTTTTTTCAAATTCACCGATTATATTTTCTGGCCATTCAATAGAAATTGCACGTTTGTTCGGTATGGCATCGACAGAGACATATTTCGTTGCATGTTGCATAACCATTTCATCGTTGATAGATGAATCTAAAATTTTCGCACCGATTGAATCACACCATTTCGTAAATTCATTTATATTGTTTATTCTTCGAGACCACACTCGTCCTCTATATGAACATCCAACCGATGTTTCCTCGCCATTTTCATAGCCAGTAACAAAGATATTCGACTTAATTTTATTTTTCTGTTGAGCTTCAGTTAATGCCTTTTCAATATCTGAACCTGCATACATTGTAAAACTTCGGAGTGTATTTAATGCGTCTTTTAAGCCTACATTGGTTACTTTTATGCGATTAATATGCCCCAGACATCTAAATATACTCGTTGCATCTACTATATTTGCCGTTTTGTCTGTAACCGCTTTGGCTAAATCTTCGAAAAGAGAACCATTATCCGAACAATTAATAAATAATAACTTTTGTCGGACATTACGATATATGATATAGAGAGTCCAGTGCATTTCGAATAAATCTTCAATCTTTCCGAAAGCAACCTTATCTTTTTTACCTGCAACTATTACAATTGTGTTTCCCTGCTGATTGGTGTCGTAATAAATTTTTTCATATTGCTCTATAGCTGTTAGCCCTTCGGCATATCTTTCAGGATGCCATTCTTGTTCATTAATCTTATAGATGACAGCACTCAAAGCGGGTAAAAGGTTTTGGATTGGTAATTCTTCCGGAAACTTCTCAAATCCTTGTATAAATTCTCGCAATGAAATTTGATTATCAATTCTTCCTTCGCTTAAATAAGGTAATAACCGATTCCAATCAGCATCGGATGCATATAGGTGCTCGATTTCTTTTTGTGCATCAATATCTGCTATATTCACAATTATTGAAGCGCACCCTAAAGAATCATCCATACTTGTTCTTGTAAAACGTCCTATTAATTGCAAAGTTGTAGGCAAGCTTTTTTTGATATCATGAAAAGCTGCAATTTTCAGTTTAGGCATATCGAAGCCTTCCCCAAACATATCAACGCATACAATGATCTTACATTCACCGGCAATTATTTTTGCCTTTATCTCCGATATTGACCTTGTAGATAATTTTGAGTGTATAGACAATGGATTGTATTCCGGGAACGAATCAGCATAGATTTTTTGAATAATCTCGGCTCTTGCAATACTATTCACTCTTGCCATGAGGACATGGTCATATCCATTTTCGATATCCAATCTTAATTGTTCGATAGCTTTGTTTGCTATTATTTGATCGGATTGTTTGGAATTCCACTCAATAATCGGAATATAATTTATTGGCTTGAAATATCCTTCATCTTGCGCTTTTCGTAAAGGATAATTGAATATTATTTTACCTCCTATAGGTTTGTCGTCATTTCGAAATGGCGTTGCAGTAAACTGGAGAACCTTGGTGTTTTTAAAAGAATCTTTTACAACCGACCATGATCTTGCTGGGGTGTGATGTGCTTCATCCACAAACAAATGAGAACATTGGTTTGCGATTGCCACTTGTACAGGTTTAGACAAACTACCAATAATGCTAATTGTCGTAACCACAACATTGCACTGCTCCATAAAAGCAATGGCTTCTTCTGCAGAACATGGACGATGTGACATTACTCCAACAATCGGTTTCAAGACGGTTTCTTTGATTAAACCGAATTGAGGGTTGCTCAGTAATCCCAATGATGCTACTTTATTAGATATTTGTGTTCTTAACGCATCTGTCGGAACAATAATCATTGTCTTGCTACAAGTCGCTGCTATCAACAACGATAGCATAACTTCTGTTTTACCTGTTCCGGTAGGCATCACGACAGTCGCTGGATCTGACGAAATTTCCCAATGTGACAGAACTGCATAAACAGCTCCAATTTGAGGGGACCTCAAGCCTTTGATATTTCTGGTTATATCCTCTTTTTTTAAGAATATTCCGTCTTTCCACGTATCCAAAATCTGGTTTGTTGTTCTTCCTCCAACCACCGGATTACTATCTATTATTTTACCAATAGCCGCCATAACCATAAAGTTTAATGTACGATCTTCCCTATTTATTATATATAGACTTCATTACCAGCCAAAGTAACGGCTATCAAAATTAGTGATTTTGAATCAAGTAACCATAAAAACACAACACAAACTCGCATATTTTACTAAATTTCAAGAATAATTAGCTACATTTGTAATTGGATAGAGTTCGCTCGTTCCAGACATATTGAGAAGAAGCGTTATGCTCATCTTGTAACTTGAAAACGTAGGAAATTTTCAATTAGATGCAAGGATGGCATAGTGGTTCTCACGCTTTAGCGTGGGCTGCTATCACTACATCTGCATCTATGGGTTTCCTACGACCTTCAAGTTAAGACGTGGCATTGCAGTTCCACGCTTCGTGTTACTATAAATATCCTTGTGGAAACTGGAGGATGCAAATAACTTAGTTATGAAAAGATTGATCCTTTTACTCTTGTTTTTCGCAGTGCTAACTTCATGTAGTGTGACAAGAACATACATACGTGATTATGGGAAACAAATTGAATTAGTCAAAACGAATTTTCCGGAGATATACGATCTATATCGTCGTGGTTCCGTTATTATTGATGATGTATATACCTACGAAAAAGATGGCAAAGAACGAGTGGGCATTCATTATCATTACAGATAAATCTATAACATAAATATAAAAGCCACTATGAAACAGATTTTCTTAATTTTAAGTATTGTTCCATTTTTGTTCGGTTGCGTGCAGACAAGAGAACAAAGAGGAGCAGAGATTGCCAAGTCGGAAATGATGAAACGTCTTTACGATGCGGATAGTTACGAACCCATTGAAACACAAATAGACAGCGCATATACTTCTATTTATACGGATTTAGCTGTGATTAGAGCCGTCCATGATTTAATCGAGCTAAATGCGGATGAGCAAAAAGAACGACTGCAACGTCAATACAATTCCGCAAAATCGTCGGCCGCTATTTGGAGCGATTCGAGAGGATGGAGCAGCTATGCCAGAGAAAAATATCGGCAGGCCAAAGAAGAAATGGACGATTACGCTAATCAACTCAAAGAATTGGACGAGGAGGTCAAGGTTAAAATGAACGTGATTCGAGACCATGCAAATGCGGTGAGCGAACACCAATTCTGCGGATGGAATATTTACCATAGATTTCGGTGCGCGAATAGACTTGGCATGCATCAGATCAGCGATGTTTTGATTATCGTAGATGAAAATATGGAATATGTCAATGGCTGTTTTATATTGGATGACGACGATGATTACAGTTTAGAAAAATTCAAAAAAGTTATAGATAAGGCTATTGGCAAAAGACAAAAATAAATATCAAGAGGCTGTCTAACAAGTCTTATTTTAACGATTTCACCCCTGCCAGAATGCGCTCTGACGGGGTGATTTTCATATTCGGAGGCTTGTTGGACAGCCCCTTAAGTTTATCGTTTAAGACCTTTGGATTGTCGTCGTTCCCGGGGGAGAAACTGACATAGTTTTTCAAATCTTTCTTTGCACCACTCCTTAAACAGTATTTTGTCGATATTAAGTTGCAGTTTTCGTTTGTCGGTCGGGTCGGGACTTATTTGAGCAGTTACTCGTTCAACTGTAAATTTGCAGTTGTGTTCTTTGGAGTATAGTTCGCCGCTGTATTCGAGGGGTTTGCCCTTGATAAGCGTCGCAGTTTGTTTGTCATCGAAGCCTATCGTTCGACAAACGCTTTCCATGCGAATCATTTCGCGGAAATAGGGAAACCATTTTACTGCTTTCGAGAGAACGGTTTTCAGCAATGATACCTCCTTTTCATGTCGCTTCGTTAGGTTCGCTGTTTCGGTGGCATGCCGTGCTTGCATTGCCGTCAATTCTCTGCTGTGGTCGTTCTGCATAGTCTGAATTTTCGTTTGCAGCATCTCGATTGTTTCATCGCGTGCGGCGACCTCTTGTCGCAGCATTCCGATCTCCTGCTCCTGCCGTTTGACTTTCGACGTGCCGATCATTGAACCAATACCGTCCAAAATGGTCGTACCGACCTCGGCGGCGGAGTTTTTCAGCCGTTCAGTTTTCAGCTCTCCTTTTACTGCCTTCAGTTCGATTGTGGTTCGATGCAATTCTTCGCGTGCAGCCTGTTTTTGCTTGGTGACATGTTCGATGGCTTTGCGTTTCTCCGCCTCGATGCGGAGCAGTTCGCCGATGTTGTCTTGCAAGTTCTGCTGTTGGGCAATGGCATTGCGATAAAACTCTTGAGTCGTAACGTGTCGGGCTTTCGAGCCGTCAATACCCCGTTGCAGACCGTATTTAGCCATTGCTGCGGCATAGGTATCTTGATACTCTTTTAGCTTGACACGCGACATTACGTCATCCGCACACAGTCGAGGCCGAGTATTGGATTTCGTGTGATATTTCCGTTTACCCGATTCGGTGGATTTTCTCTCGCGGACTTTGCGGCGTTCTCCTGTAACGATGGGAACGACCGCCGCGTGGATATGCGGTGTCGCTTCGTCCATGTGTAAGACTGCCGAAACGACATTTTCGGTACCGAAAGTTTTTCGCAGCCATGTGAGGTTATCGGCGCACCACGCTTTCAAACGGCCCTCTTGGGCGAGGCGTTTCATATCTTCTTGCGAGCCGGTCAGCATAACCCGGATTACCCGTACTTGATTCGTACCGATTTTGCGGGTTAATCCAGCATGGTTGAGCCGATGGTTGATTGCCTCCGTTCGGTCGGCGACACCTTTCGGATATTCGACGAGTTCTTCGTTCAGATAAGTCAACTCCGGTATGGCGTTCGGCGGCATTTTGGTACGTGCGATATGGGCGGTCATCGGAACTTCGTTATCCGGCGACTTATCCAAATGCAATACGACGTATCCCATGATAGTAGATAGGTTTTAGGTGATTGATACTTGCGTGGTTTGTATTTCGACCGCATAGCGGTCGGCGGCCGGAACGGTCGCAAAGGGTTTCCAAAGGGTCGCCCTTTGGCCTATTGGGGCTTTTTCAGCGACATGAAGTGTTGCGGTTCAGAAAAAGCCCTAATAGGCTATGGCTTTTCTGTGGAGGAAAAGTCGCGGGCGCGAAGCGGCCGAATGGTGAGCGACGTTATAACTTGCGACCGCGCGACCGCTGGTGCTCTTTCACGGGACGACGGCCTCGCAGATAGTCGTTCAGATCGTTGTGCGGCCGATAGTGAACGGATTGGTCGGAGAGGTTGCGGCAGACAATTTTCAACTCAGCCGTCGCTTTGCGGCCTGCCTCGTCGTTGTCGAGGTAAGCATAAACCTGTTCGTGCGACGCGATGAACGGAACAGCTTTGGCGAGGTTCGTTACCGAGTTCAGCACGGCGACATTGTACGGCGGGGTCGGGTTGCGCTTGAGCGTCAGGAACGAGAGGTAGTCCATAAATCCCTCGAAGACGAGGCACGTCGGATAATCGCCATGTCGGGTCGTCGGGGCTTTCGATGTGCAGCCCTTGAAATAGCGGTTGCGCAACTCCCAACCTCCGGCATTGTTGCGGAATCCGACGGCGAAATAGGATTTGTTCGCCACGCGATAATGCACCTCCGAACAATGTCCCCGCGCCGTATCGAGGTCAATGCCCCGCTCCATGAGGTAGTCAAGCAAGGCGGGATTTTCCAGCAGTCGCACCTTCTCGACGATAATTGAGGGAGAACGTTGCGGAACAGGATTCTTTCCGGTGAAAGAGAAAACGGGCATCCTGTCAATATGTCGTTCCAGCTGCCGCATGGCCTCCCCGGCCTCGCACCGCTCCATGCGCATCACGAGGTCGATCAGCGTGCCGCCCTCGCCCAACCCGAAGTCATACCACAAATTCTGCCCATAGTCCACCTTAAAACTTGGTGTTCGTTCTTCACGCAACGGTGAAAGATAAAAACCGTATCGCGGATTGTCTTTGGCTGGACGGATGCCCTGTGCGGCGAGATAATCCCGTATCGGAAACTTATTGACTGTTTTTGCGTCCATAAACTGTTTTTCTTTCAATCGGTTTATCGGTACGTTCGGGGTTTAACCCGCCGTACCGGTTTAGAATGATTTAATAATATATACCCCAGTTCCGGACTAAACCGCCCGCAAGGGTCAATAGTGGAAATCGGGATTGTAGCAGTAGAACCTATCCTCCTTGACGATCATCCGCTTATTCTCCAAAAAGACTTTGAGCTGCTTGGCCTTGTTGATGCCGAACGAATGACCGATCGAGGCATAGCTGCTCTGCAACCGTCCGATAAGTGATGAATAGGAAACACGGTCGGCTTCGGAAAACAACAGCTCCAGCGCTTCGCGGTGCTTGTCCGCGCTGACCTCTGCATAGTCGAAACTCTTGGCGGCGGTCGTTTGCCGGAGCTGGTAATCCTCGACCAATTCGGGCAAGCCGTCAGCGTTGATGCGAAACGCGAACGGCTCGAAATCCCGATCGCGGATGTGCATCGCCGCGACGGAGCTTATATCGCGTTCGAAGTCGTCTTTGGTGATTTGCAGGACGGTTTCGGCCTTGTTGTTCAACTCCGTGCCCAGATGTCCGCGCGTATTGTCGTCGCCCTTGTTCAGATGCAACACCGTATGGATGTGGATGCGCCGCTCGTCCGTCCACTGCATCAGTTTCGTGATGAGGTCGGTCGCCTCGCCCGGACTGTTGATGTCGTGCGCCAAATCGCGGATGCCGTCGATAACGACCAGTCCGAGGTTGTCGAGGTCATAAATAGCCTCCTCGATCTTCCGAAGCCGCTCTTTGGTGGCATAGCCGCGCAGGCACAAGAACTCCAACAATGGCGGATGTGCATCGGTCGGCAATCCCGCCAGCCGCAGAATCCGGCATAATACCCGCTTGCAATGGAAGCGGCTCTGCTCCGTATCGACGTAGAGGATGCGCCGCTTCCGGGGCGGCAAAGAGGCCGAATAGTTCAACACCGTGCCGCCCGTCATGGCTGCCGCCACGATCGCGCAGACATTGAACGTCTTCTTGCTCTTTGCCTTGCCCGTAGAAGCGCTGAAATTCCCCAAAGTCCCGATGACCGAATCACCGACCCGCAAAATTACGGGAGGAGCCGCGAACTCGTCAGTTACCAACAGACGGGCAGATTGCCATGAAGAGGACGAAGCCGCCGGAACCGAATCGGAATTTCGTTGCGCGCTCATCGCTACTTCTTCTTCGAAGAATGTCCGAGAACATATTGTTGTGCCTCGGCTTCGATCTGCGCCTGCGTCTTGACGGGATTGCGACGCAACCACGCTTCCAGTTCCGCACGCTCGAAATAGAGCATCTTGCCCTGCGGCTTGTAGTGCGGAATCAGATTGCCCGACGTCAGTTTGTAGAGGTAGCTTTTCGAGAGGTTCAGAAAACGGCTGGCCTCCTCGAAGCTCAGCACGTTTTTGGTGTGGAACACCTGCTTTTCGAGTTCTGCAACCCGCATCTCAATACTTTTCTCCATAATTTAGATAGATTTAAAATAAAACAAAATGGAGTGCATGCCCTCCGTGTCTTGTAACCGTTACGGGGGCAAATGTATTGACGATAAGCTTGATAGCAGATTGACCTATCTTTGAGGTCTCAACCCATTCTCAAAGTCTTTTCACTTGCATAAGGTACCTTTCAAGGGTTGCGTATTTTCCCTCGACACCGACGTCGCGGATGTAGTTGGTCGCCGTGGATAAGTCGCTTTGATTGATGTATTTATCGCGGGTCGTATCTTTCGAGAGAAAGAGTTTGTGATTGGCAATGACGGATTGCCAGTTCGGCGTTATCAACCCGCGGCTGCTCAATCCGGAGAAAAAGAAAGCAACGAGGCGATTGTTGTTTGACCGCACGATCGCTTCGGGTTTGCAGGCGAAAATAGCTTTCAACTCGTCCGCCGACAGCGATACGTTGAACATTTTGACATCATTGACAGCCGTAGTGAGGTAGGCGATCTGCTCGTCGGTAAGTATCGAATCGAACGGATTCTCCGTTTCTGCAATGGGCGACGCGGCAATAGCTGACTTCGGCGCAGATTCAGGCAAGGATATTTCCATTTGCCGCAAGTAAGCTGCATAACGTTCTCGTACGACGACGTTTACGACAGCAGAAAAATAAGGCAGTTCGGCATCGTAGGCCGTGTTGTCCTGCTCGTATCGGGAGTAGTCGAACGAGGGTGCGGAGAATGCGAGGTACTTTTTCTTTTCACCGGCATTCAGCGCCTCGAAGAATCCGCCCTCCCAAAGGAACGCCGGTTCGGAGTAACAGAACCGGAGATCGGACAGTCCGGAGTGGTGCAAATACAACTCGGCCAACTCGTCGGCAATCCGGTTATACTCCAGCCTTTCCTGCTCTTGCCGCTGCTCAGGGGCAAGTCGTGCGGTTTTCGTCGCAATACGCTCCTCCAATACCCGGCAAGCGTGTTTGATGCAACGATCGAATATCTTTTGCAGCTCGTCGAACTGTGGTTTCAACTCTATGCCTTCCATAATCCGTCTTGTTTCATACGAAGATACGAAAAACGGTTGAAAAAGAAAAACGTGCGAATCGTTGTCCGCACGTTCCTTTACATCACTCTGTCAGATTCGGAATCAACCCGATAGCCTCCTCTTTCTTTTTGTCCACGATTTTGGCGTAAATCTGCGTCGTGGCGATATTCTTGTGTCCGAGCAACTTGCTGACGGTATATAAATCGGCACCCAAAGTCAGCATCATCGTGGCATGGGTATGTCGGGCGACGTGAAACGAGATGTGTTTGGTTATTCCGGCGACTTTCGCCCAATGTTGCAGCGTATCGTTCACCGTCCCCTCGTGCGTCAGCGGAAAGATAAAATCGCTATCGCTTGCTTCGCCGCGCTCCGGCAGCCACTTCAACGCCTCGTCCGAAATCGGCAGGTAAAGCGGTTCTTTGGTCTTTTGCATCGTGATTTCGATGCGAACACGCCCTCCGCTCCGTTGCAAGTCACACCACTTCAACTTGCGAATATCGCTGACGCGCAGGCCACACAAGCAGCTGAAAAGAAAAGCCCGCTTGACGATTTCGTGCCGACACTCGGTATTTATCAACGTCTTCAACTCGTCGATCGTCAGATACTCGCGGCGGCTCGGCTCCTGCCGCACCTTGCCTGCGAAATCGAACTCTTTGGTCGGATTGACGGTGATAATCCCCTCCTTGTAAGCGCGATTGATAGCCGTTCGGAGCGTTCCGTAGTAGGCGACGACCGAATTATTGCTCAATAATCCACCGCCGATTTTCCGCAATCCGTAACGGCTAGCTTTGGGGGCTTGCCGCAAAAAGTCGGTGAACTCCGCGAGAAACTCCTTATCGACATCCCGAAAAGCGATGTAGTCGCCGCGGAACAGCTTCAACTCACGAATCGTATTCAACACGGTACGAGCATAGTTCGTACTTCCCCGCTCGACGGATTTTTTGCGAATGTTTTCCAGATAATCGAGCAGGTTCGCTTTGGACTTGTTCGTGTTCTGGAAACCGTGTGCGTCGTTCTGCACCTCGACGATCCGTTTGCTCTGAATGGCTTTGGCAAGGGCAAGCGTCGCTTCGTTCTTCGCCTTGTCCTCCCGCGTCCGTTCGGGGATAAGGTATAGTTTCAGAAACTCGTATTTCCGTTTGCCGCCGACATAGTTCTCCTTACGAATTACGTCGCCCGTATAATAATCCAAATAGATAGATTGATTTCCGTTGGAGAGTTGCTTGAACCGGATTCGCACCGGCTCCTTCAATTTGACCGTCTGTTTCTGCTTCGCCATACCCATTCCCGTTTATTGCTCCAACGGCAAATATAGCGAATTTGTTTTGTTACTACGGCATCTTTGAGTAACAAAATAGTAACAAATATCGGGCAATTATGGGCTTTATCGGGAAAAGTATCGAAACAACCGAAAATTCGATAATAAATATAAAATACTAAATAACAGCTATTTATATTTGATTTTTCACCGCTTCTCTGTCCTTTTTATAGATCTGATAACTATTCACGAAGTTCTGCCACACGATATAAGCCGTCGGGGCGATCGAGGAGATGGGGTCGAGGAACGACTGCGCCATCCATACGGCCAGCACCGTGTTCTTCTGGCCGAGCGACTGCCCGCCCGCCGGCGCGTCCCCGTAACGGCGGCCGAGCATGCGGCCCACCTTGAACTGCACCAGACAGATCGCCAGTGCGGCAAACGCCAGCCACAGCTCGACCGAGAGCGACGCATCGTGCAGGTCGATGATGAATGCCGTCGTGCGGCCGATAATCACGACCAGCGACGCCAGCCACATGTAGAACGAAATCTGACTGTGGTCGCCGATCCATTTCGCGGTCTTCGGCAGCAGAAAACGGCAGAACTGCGCTGCCGCGAAAGGCATGATCAGCAGCGGCGCGATGCGGGCCAGTATCTGCGTGAAAGAGCAGGCCCCGGTTCCGGCCAGCGAAAGCACGACGGGCGCTATCAACGCGATCGCCATATTGCACAGCAGGCTGTAGGTCGCCATCGTCGGAACGTTGGCCCCCAGCATGCCCGCAATCACCACCGCGGCCATCGCCACGGGTGCCAGCACACAGATCATCGCACCCTGCGCCACGATCGCATCGAGCGGCAGCAGCGCGAAATAAAGCGCCACGCTCACCACGACCTGAAACAGCAACAGCCACACGTGCAGCATCGACGGCTTCATCTGGCGGGGTTTCACCCGGCAAAAGGTGACGAAGAGCATCAGAAAGATCAGCGAGGGCGTAATCATCTGGTGCGTCCACGCTTCGAGCGCCGTCACCGGACGGCACAGCAAGGCGCCCGCCACCATGGCCGAGGGCATGGCGACCGTCTTGACATTGCGGTGCAGATATTCCAATACGTGCATTTATTTCATCCTTTTTACCGGAACCGTCACACGGGTTCCATCCTTGCGTTCGACCGTCATCTGGGGTTTGTCGCCGCGGATCTCACCCCGGATTACGGCGCAGGGATCGACCCGCGACACATCCACCGTTCCGAGAAATACGATCCGGTCGCCCGGAGCCACCCTATCCGCAAGCGTCTCGTCCCAGACCTGCCCCACGACCAGCCGTCCTCCGTCCAGCGCGACGGTGACGCCGCTTACCGACACATCGGGCGGTCCGGGCTGTTCGGCATGCGGCAGCAGCCAGAAACGGCGGCCGGGATAGTCGATCACGACCGTTCCCCAGCGGAAAACTCCGCATCCGAGCTTGCTGTGTCCGCCGTGGGTCACTTCGAGGGGCATCCCGGCAAGCGTATTTCCGGCCAGTACGAATTCGGGAATCACACCCCGCACGGCTTCACCGACGACCGAGCGGTTGGTCCACCCCAGATTGCCGGAGTGTCCCTCCGTGCGGCGCACCTCCTGCAAAATCCCCTTTTCGATCATCGCCCGGCACTCGTCGTAACGGCAGTCGAACAAGGCCCCGGAGCCGGTATCGAATTTCATGTAGGTTTTCATCCGGGACTTGCCGCTGCCCACACGGGCGGCGATTACAGGAGCGTTTCCCGCAAAGTGAATCCGCGCACCGCCCCGACAGCGGAACCCGCCGAGCTGGCGCAGGTCGCCCGCCAGCGTGATCGTCGAGTCGGCATTGGGCATCCGCACGACGAAGCCGCGCAGCAGATCGCTGCCCGCAATGCCGTCGAAGCCCAGACAGCGGAAGATATAGGAGCTGTCGGGCAGCACGATCACCTGCCGGTCGGAGTAGGTCGCCTCGCCCATCCGGAGATACGGCACCCGGACATAGGTGATCGCATGACGATGGCCTTCGAAATCGCCCGACGTCCCCCGGCCAGACGCCGCGAGTCCCAGTTCGCGGCTGAGCCGTTCGCTGATGCAGGTCTGCGAAGCCCCCGTGTCGAAGGCGAAGCGGCGCGGTCCCGCAGCGGTCTCGACCGTCACGACATACTTGCCCCGTTCGAGCGTGTAAGGCAGGTCGAAGCGCACGGCGGGTTTGCGGGCGCAGACCGCGGCAAGCCAGCAAACGACCAGCAGCAACCGTCTCATCCGCCGCCCCTACGCCAACAACTCCTTGACCTTGGCCGAGATATCCTTGCCGTCGGCACGGCCTGCGAGCCTCTTCGAAGCGACGCCCATCACCTTGCCCATCTCCTTCATCGACGTCGCGCCGACCTCGGCGATCACGGCCTTGACCTCGGCGGCAAGCTCCTCGGCGGTGAGCTGCTTGGGCAGGAATTCCTGAAATACGGCCACCTGCGCCAGCTCTTCGGCAGCCAAGTCCGGACGGTTCTGCTCGGTGAAGATCGCCGCGGAGTCGGTCCCCTGCTTGGCCAGCTTGGAGATGATCTTCAGCACGTCGGCGTCGGGCAGTTCGGTGATTTCCGGTCCCGCCGTCTTGGCTTCGATGATGTATTTCTTGGCATTGCGCAGTGCGCCCAGACGCACGGTATCCTTGGCCTTCATGGCCTCCATGATCCCTTTCGAAATCTGTTGTTCGAGTGACATAAAATTAATATTTTTAAATAAATACACAAATCATCTATCCTTTTGCTTCAGCAGGAAGTCCAGCACGTCGCGCATCAGCCGGTCGCGCTGCACGTCGCTCTCGATGGACTCGAACGGAAATCCCATGACGAACGTTCCGCCCGCTTCGCTGGCCACGCCCGCCGTGCGGCCGTTTTCGACGTAACGCATCACCGAGAAGGCTCCCGCCCCGGCGGGCCGCAGGGCGTCGGGCGACTCGACCCGATAGCGGTCCGGACGGTATTCATTGACATAACGGTACTCGTCGCGCGAAAATCCGGGATGCGAAGTCACGACCCGCACCCGCCCGCGCTGCGCCGCCCGGCCTCCGTCGTAAGTGTAGTGCAGCACCTCCTCGGCGAACCTGCGGTCGTCGTCCGAGGTGTTCTCACCCGTCCAGAGGTCGGTCGCCACATAGCTTCCCGACACGAAGAGCGCACCGCCACCGGCCATATACCGGCGCAGAACGGCCTGCAACTCCGGGGAGAAGGTTTTGAAGGCATAGCCCGTCACCCCGCGTCCGATGGTCGTCGAACGCTGTTCGCCCAGAATGAGATCGACGGCGGAATAACCGTCGGGCGACACCTCGCCGCGCTCGACGGCGCGCACCGACGCCGAGCAGAACGAATATCCGGCCCCTGCGACCGAACGTCCGTGCAGGGCGGGATAGTCGAACGTGTTGCCGCCGATCACCTCCGTTTCGTAATCGCAGGCGCAGGCACCCAAAGCAATGCTGTCCACCTCGCATTTGGCCATCTGCATGTCGAATACGTGCTGCGCGCCGATGAACGAAATATCCTGCCGGTCGGGCACGCCGCCGTCGATGTCGGTATAGAACCCCGCCAGCGAATCGGCGCGCACGCTCAGCGGCGCGCTGACGCGGTCGAAGCCGTTGACGATCAGCACCGTCCCCTTCTCGTCGGGCATGCGGCATGCGGCGACGGTCTCGCTCGGAAAACTCTCGCCGCCCTCATTCACGGCCGTCACCTTGTAGCTGTAGATGCGCCCCGGCTCCTGCGCGGTCAGCAGGCAGGGTTTATCGACGTAACGGCCGTTGTCGAAGCCGCCGTCGTCGATGCGCGTATAGACCACATACCCCGTCGGAGCCGCGGTCGTTTCGAGCGAATCCATCACGGGCGACCAAGTGACCGCCGCCTTGTCATCTTCGGCGAACTGCACGGCGAGCGACTCCACGGGCAGCGGCTGCACTACGTAAGGTAATCCGTATTGCGAGCTGATATAGCGCAGGATACCCTTATAGACGGCACGGCTCACGAGGAACTTGAAACGCGGATCGCTGCCGTAGCGCATGTCGGCGAAATTCTGGTGTGACAGCAGTTCGAGCAGCATGGTCGGCACCCCCGGCACGCGCGCTTCGTAATAGGCGCGGTTCCAAAGCCCGCGGCGGCTCCATGCCGGTTCGTACGTGCTGCGGATATCTTCGACGATCTGGGTCATGACGATATCCGTGAGGTCGCGCGAACGGTAGCGGTCGGCGCCCCCTTCGAACTTGCCCTTGTTCTCGCGCGTATAGAAGATGCCCAGCGTGCCGATGATGTCGTCATTGAGCCGCACGCCCGCATCGGAGTGGAACGCCAGCGCCATATCGACCGGAATGCGCAGCCCGGCGCTGTCGGGCATCCGCTCCGAACCGCCCGTCAGGGCATTGACCCAATGGGCGCGCGACATGTAGTCGTCCTTGTAATCGTCCCGGTTCTCCTTCGGGGAGTAAACCTTTTCGTCGAATCCGGCCCACTGAAGCCAGTAGCGGGCGCCCTCGCAGAAGCGGGGATAGCCGCTCGTCTCCAGATGGCATACCATGCCGGGCCGGCGCAGCGAATCGCACACCGTGCGGGCTATGTTGCCGTAACCGCCGCCGATCTTCACAGCGTCGGCCGAGACGATGCGGCCCGCCTGACGCGAGCGGTTGGTGAGCGTCACGACCTCCTGCGGACCGGCGTCGAGCAGAAAGCGGCCGAGGTAGATCCACGTTCCGCCGCCCATGGTCTGGTTTACGGCGAAGCTGCTGTCCCCTCCGAGGTGATGCACCGTATACTGCGCGTCGTCAGCGTTTTGCGGAGTCGAATCGTAGCTCACGTAAACGGCGTATTCGCCCCGTTCGGGAATGTCGGCCGTCCACACGGCGCGGCTCTCCGCCCCGCCGGTCACCGATCTCACGCGGCGCGTCGTGCCGTCCCGGAAGGGATTCTGTCCCGTCGTGTAGACCTGCTGCACATGCGCGAAGCCCATGCCGCCCGGCTGCCATTTTTCAGGTCCCTCCTCCTCGCGGTACTGCCCGGCGGCATCGTTGTCCGCCAGTATCTCGTACTTCTGCACGTCGCGTTCGCGGGGCAGCATCACGCAGGCCCCGGCATTTTCGAGCATCGGAACCAGATACGGCAGCACGTAACTCTGGGTATAGAGGTCCTCGCAGGTCTGCCACAACTGCGAACGCTGCCACTTCCAGCGGTTCTGGGGCTGGTCGAAATAGCGGCCGTGACTCTGCCACAAGGCGATATGCCGCCCGGCGAGTCCCTGCGACGGCACCACGGGCGCCGAAGAACGGGTCACCAGCGGCCGCTCGGAGCGGTTGGTAAAGGGCACGATCTTCTTCTTGCGCAAAAGTTTCCGGTATTCCGCCCCGGTTCGGCAGGCCATCGGAATCAGCTCGCCGACCTCCCGCTTGTCGGAGTAAAGTTCGATGTCCGCCTTGCGGAACTCCGGCGGCAGGAGCAGGCGCACCGAGTCGCGCATGGCGCGCAGGTTCTCTTCGCGGAACGGATAGTACGAAAGGCCGACCGAGGTGTAGATCCGCACCCGCTTGCGCGAGGCGTCCACCCCCTCGATGCGGACATAGCCGCCCGACACTTCGCGGGCGACGATGCGCGTCAGCGTGCGTCCGATTTCGCGGCGCGCAGGGCCGTCGATTCCGGCGGCTGAGACCTCCTGCCCGCAAAGACCGAGCAGCAGGAGAATATACAACAGTTTATTTTTCATGTCGTTTGACCAGTAAAAACATGCCGGCCATCGTAAATGCGGCATTGTAAATCAACAGTTCGAAACCGATCCGGTAACCCCACGCCTCATACGCCCAGTATTGCAGCAGGGCGCTCAGCAGCGGAGCGGCGAGCGCCACAAGGGGCATCCAGCCGTCGCGCACCCTGAGACGCGTGAAGATACCGAAAGCGAACATACCCAAAATCGGGCCGTAGGTGTAGCTGGCGACCTTGTAGACCAGATTGATGACGCTGTCGTCGGCAAGGTATTCGAAGGCGAGGATCACCAGCACCATGCCGAGGGCCATCGCCACATGGACGATGCGCCGCAGGCGGGTCAGGCGTCGTTCGCCGTAACGTTTCGTGCCGTCGAGAATATCGACCGTAAACGAAGTCGTAAGGGCAGTAAGGGCCGATCCTGCGGCTGAATAGGTGCTTGAGATAAGTCCTATAACGAACAGTATGCCAACAAACACCGGCAGCCCGCCGTTGACCGCGACCTGCGAAAAGACCTGATCGCCCTTTTCGGGCATCGCCAGTCCGCTGCGGTCCATGTAGATGTAGAGCAGCACGCCCAGCACGAGGAACAGGAAGATCACGAAAATCTGGCTGACGGCCGTGAGGACGATATTTTTCTGCGAGTCGCGCGGCGTGGCGCAGCTCAGGTTGCGCTGCATCATGTCCTGATCGAGTCCCGTCATGGCGATCAGCAGCACGATGCCCGCCGCAAACATCTTCCAGAAATAGCGGTCCGAAGCCGGGTCATCGAAGAAAAACATCTTCGAATAGGGCGACGCGGCGACCTCGCGGGTCATTTCGGGCAGGGACATGCCCAGCGCTTGCATGATGAAGACGATTGACAGCACGAGACTTCCGACCAGACACACCGTCTTGAGCGTATCGGTCCAGATCAGCGACTTGACGCCGCCCTGCTGGGTGTAGAGCCATACGAAGAGCATCGTGACCGCCGCATTGAGCCAGAACGGAAGTCCGTAATGACTGAAGACCAGCAGCTGCATCACGGCGCAGACCACATAAATGCGCAGGGCCGCCCCCAGCATCTTCGAGACGAAGAAAAACCACGCCCCGGTACGGTGCGACCGCACGCCGAAGCGGTCGTCGAGGTATTCGTAGAGCGACACCACCTTCAGGCGGTAGAACGTGGGAATCAGCACGAAAGCGACGATCAGCTGTCCGACCGTGAAGCCCGCGACCATCTGCATGTAGGAAAAGCCGTCTACGGCGACCGAGCCGGGAACGGAGATGAACGTTACGCCCGACATGGCGGCGCCTATCATGGCGAAAGCGGCCATGTACCACGGCGTGCGGCGGTTGCCGGAGAAAAACCCGGCGTTGTCGGCGCGGCGGCCGGAGACCCATGCTACGGCGAAGAGGACGGCTATGTAGCCCAGAACGGTAGCGATAACGGCGGCGGATGTCATAAGCGTAAGTTCAGATTCGAATTACAAATATACGAAAAGAGTCCCGAAAAAGCGGGCAAAAAAAGCAGAATAATGCGGGGACGGGCGGGATGGAGCATCCGGAACGGCGAAGGGTTCGGAGATTTTTTCGAGGGGAGGGCCGATATAGGGAGACAGTCCCGGCGGGAATCACTTTTTCAGGATCCGTTCCAAGGCCGCGGCGTCCAGCAGATTCACCGTTTCGAATTTTCCCTTGTAGAATACGCCCCAGTTATTGAATACGCAGGGCAGCTCCTTGGCCTTGCGGAGCGTATCCACCTCGATGAAATCCGCCGGGACACCGTGCGCTTCGCAGTGTTGTCTTATCATTTCCAGATTGCCGGGGACAAAGGGGCACTGCATATCGTAATAAACGGTCAGCGCCTGACTTTCGATACGCTGTTTTTTCGCATTGTGCGCGAATTGCGGAGTGGTTCCGTCGAAGGAGAGCGCCAGCAGTTCGTAGCCGTTGTCGGTCGTATCGACGACCTCGAAGCCGAATTTCCGGGCAAAAGACTGGTCCGAAAGCCACGCTTTCTGCTTTTCCGCACCGAGCATGCAGACGCCCGATTTTCCATGCGTCCGCGCATCGGCCAGACAATGTTCCATCAACGCCTTTGCATAGCCCTTGCCTTTGTAAGGACCCGCAACCCACAAACAATAGATATAATAATAGTTGTCGCCGGTCACGGGCACCCATGCCGTTTCGAGAGGCGCGTATTCGATAAAGACCACGCCCTTCGCATTCAGCTTCCGGAAGACGTGCCCCTCGCGGAGCCGGTCGGAAAGCCACCGCCGCTTCGCCTCTACGCCCGGATGGGCCTTTTTCGTGCGGATAATGCAGCACAAATGCTCGTCGGCAAGGTTTTCGGCTGTCAGATCGACGAATTCAGCATCCATGGGCGGCTTTTCAACGGGATGAGCGGGCGTCACGCCTTACGATAGGAGAGCGCTCCCGAAGGGCATTTTTCGACCTGCGCGACGATCCGGTCGGTCGCGGCGTTTTCCAGCTTCACCCACGGCCGCTCCTGCGGGTTGTAAACTTCGGGAAGCATGCGGACGCAGACGCCCGAATGGATGCAGAGATGCGGCTGCCAGACCACGACGATCTCGCCGTTGGTATATTCGATACGTTTCTTTTCGGATTCCATTACAACAATATTTTACAAAGACTGCCACCGGCAGCCCCCAAAGATAAGCATAAAATCCAGATTCCGAACCGGACTCCCCCGCCTTCGACTTCCCGGAGCCGCCCCGAAGCGGTCGTTCGTCTCCGTCCGGCGGAAAATCGCAGGCGCGCGGAGCGGAAAGGAGCAGCAAGTCTAAAAACGACGCAAACGGCTGGAAATCAAAATAAACAAACGACTGCATCCCGAAAGGAAAGAGGGTTTTCGGCGGCGCCGGCGGAAGATTATCGAAAACTTTTCGGCAGAAATTTTGATTTTTCATCCAAAAATACATACATTTGCCCCAACGACATTGCAAATGACAATATTCAACCATATCCATCATCATCACAACCACTTTCCGAAGGGGTAAGATCGATGTGCATATGTAAATAAGGATTATATATCATAACGAAGCTCATCCCCTGCGGATGGGCTTTTTTCATGTCTGTTCCGCAGGCGGGTGTCTGAAAAACAACAAACAAACATGCTGAGAATAGCAATTCAGGCCAAAGGCCGACTCAACGAGCAGAGCATCGGCCTGCTCTCGGAAGCGGGCATCGGCGTCGCCGAAAGCAAGCGCAAACTCATCTCCCGCGCCGACGGATTCCCGATGGAGGTGCTCTACCTGCGCGACGACGACATTCCGCAGGCCGTGGCCATGGGCGTCGCCGATCTGGGGATCGTGGGGCTGAACGAGGTCGCGGAGAAGAATTTCCCGGTCGAACGGACCATGGACCTCGGATTCGGCAGCTGCCGCATCTCGCTGGCCGTGGACCGGACGGCGGACTACAACGGGCTGGACTACTTCCGCGGCAAGCGCGTGGCGACCTCCTACCCCAACATCCTCGCGCGGTTCTTCGCCGAGAAGGGCATCGACGCCGAAATCCACACCATCGAAGGGTCGGTCGAAATCGCCCCCGCCGTGGGAATGTCCGACGCGATATTCGACATCGTATCGTCGGGCGGCACGCTGATCTCGAACGGGCTGGTCGAGGTGGAAAAGGTGTTCTACTCGGAAGCGGTGCTGATCGCGAATCCGGAACTCGATGAGCAGAAGCGCCGTGAAACGGCTCAGCTCACGTTTCGCTTCAACTCGATACTCGAAAGCCGCGGCATGAAGTACGTGCTGATGAACCTCCCGCAGGAGAAGCTCGACGAAGCGATCACGATCCTGCCGGGCATGCGCAGTCCTACCGTCCTGCCGCTGGCGCAGGAGGGATGGTGCTCGATACACGCCGTGATCTGCGAATCGCAGTTGTGGGAGCGCATCGAACGGCTCAAGGCCCTCGGTGCGGAAGGAATTCTGGTGCTGACGCTCGAAAACATGATCCGCTGACCCCTAAAAACGACCCGAAAAATGGAAATGCCGAAAATCTATGTAAATCCCCCGCGCAGCGAATGGCCGGCGCTGACGGCCCGCTGTACGCGGCAGGAGGAGGAGATCGGGGAGCGCGTCGCCGCGATCCTCGCCGAGGTGCGCACGGACGGCGACGCAGCCCTGCGCCGGATCGTCCGCCGCATCGAAGGATACCTCCCCGAAACGTTCGAAGTGACGCGCGAACGGCGTGCGGAAGCCGCGAAGGCCGTATCGCCGCAGTTGAAAGCCGCACTGGAGCAGGCGAAGGCCAACATCGAAGCCTTCCACCGGGCGCAGCTCCCGGCGCAGGTCGAGGTCGAAACGATGCCGGGCGTCAGGTGCGTACAGCGCGCCGTGGCGATCGGCCGCGCGGGGCTGTATATCCCCGGCGGCAAAGCCCCGCTCTTCTCGACGGTGCTGATGCTCGCCCTGCCGGCCCGGATCGCCGGATGCCGCGAGGTAATACTCTGCACGCCGTGCGGCCGCGACGGGCGGATCGCACCCGAAATTCTCTATGCGGCCGACCTCTGCGGCGTGGACCGCGTCTTCGCCCTCGGCGGGGCGCAGGCCGTGGCGGCCATGGCTTACGGAACGGAGAGCATTCCGCGCGTCGACAAGATTTTCGGTCCCGGCAACCGCTACGTCACCAAGGCCAAACAGCTGGCCGGCGCAGCCGACGTCGCCGTGGACCTGCCCGCGGGGCCTTCGGAGGTGCTGGTGCTGGCCGACGAAGACGCGCGGCCCGAATTCGCCGCCGCCGACCTGCTGTCGCAGGCCGAACACGGTGATGACAGTCAGGCCGTGCTGGTCTGCCGCAGCGAGGAGTTCGCACGGCGGGCAATAGCGTCCGTCGGGAAGCAGGCCGCGCGGCTCAGCCGCCGCGACGCAATCGGCAATTCGCTGGCCAACAGCCGGATCGTGGTTTTCAGCGACCCGGACGAGCAGATCGCGTTCGCCGACGCCTACGCCCCCGAACACCTGATTGTCGCCATGCGGGATGCATGGGACGCCGCGGCGCGGATCACGGCTGCGGGGAGCGTATTTATCGGCGGCTACTCGCCCGAAAGCGCGGGCGATTACGCATCGGGAACCAATCACACGCTGCCCACGGGCGGCTGGGCGCGGGCCTACAGCGGCGTGAACACGGAGAGCTTCATGCGCAAGATAACCTATCAGGAACTGACGCGCGGCGGACTCGAAGCCCTCGCGCCGACGATTACGGCCATGGCCGAGGCCGAAGGGCTGGACGCACACGCCAACGCCGTGCGCATCCGGACGGAAGGAGGTGCGCGATGAAACCGCTGGCGCAGCTCGTGCGGCCCAACATTCTGGCGCTGCAACCCTACTCCACGGCCCGCGACGAATATGCGGGCGGCGGGATCGGCGTCTGGCTCGACGCCAACGAAAGCCCCTACGACAACGGCGTGAACCGCTACCCCGACCCGCACCAGCGGGCGCTGAAAGCCCTGATCGCAGAACTGAAGGACGTGGACGCCGGGCGGATCTTCCTCGGCAACGGCAGCGACGAGGCCATCGACCTCGCATTCCGGATCTTCTGCCGGCCGGGGCTGGACAACGCCGTGTCGATCGCCCCGACCTACGGGATGTACCGCGTGGCGGCTGCGACGAACGACGTGCAGATGCGCGAAGTGCCGCTGGGAGCCGGCTACTCGCTCCCGGTCGGGGCGCTGCTGGCGGCAGCCGACGAGCGCACGAAGCTGATATGGCTCTGCTCGCCCAACAACCCCACGGGCAATGCGTTCCCGGCACAGGAGATCGAAAGCCTGCTCCGCCGCTTCGACGGCATCGTCGTGCTGGACGAAGCCTACATCGACTTCGCCGACGGCGGCGGGTTCCTGCCGCGGCTCGGCGAGTTTCCGAACCTGATCGTCCTCCAGACGCTCTCCAAGGCGTGGGGCATGGCCGGGCTGCGGCTCGGACTGGCTTTCGCCTCGGAGGAGATCGCCGGCCTATTCGGCCGGGTGAAATACCCTTACAACATCAACACGCTCACGCAGCGGGCCGTCGCGGAATCGCTCCGCAGGGACATCTCGGCCCAGGTCGCGGCGATCCGCGCCGAACGCTCGCGCCTGGCGGCGGCACTCGCGGCATGCCCCTGCATCGGGCAGGTCTACCCGTCGGAAGGCAACTTCCTGCTGGTAAAGACCGCGGCACCCGACCCGTTGTACCGGGAGCTGGTCGCAGCGGGGGTCATCGTCCGCAACCGTTCGCGGATCGCAGGTTGCGAAGGCTGCCTGCGCATCACGGTCGGGCGCCCGGAGGAGAACGACCGCATGTTGGAAACCGTCAAAAATTTCCGCCCATGAAAAAAGCGCTCTTCATAGACCGCGACGGCACCGTGATCGCGGAGCCGCCCGCGGATTACCAGGTCGACAGCCTCGAAAAGCTGGAATTCATACCCGGTGCGATCTCGGCGCTCCGGACGCTCCGGGGGCTGGATTTCGAGCTGGTGATGGCGACGAACCAGGACGGGCTGGGCACGGAGGCCTTCCCGGAGGAGGATTTCCGGCCGCCGCACGAAAAAATGCTGCGCACGCTCGCAGGCGAAGGCGTCGCGTTCGACGACATGCTCATCGACCGCACGTTCGAAAGCGACGATGCCCCGACGCGCAAACCCCGTACGGGCATGTTCGGCCGCTACACGGACGGGTCGTACGACCTCGGGACGAGCTACGTCGTCGGCGACCGGGCGACCGACATCCTGCTGGCGCGCAACCTCGGGGCGAAGGGCATCCTTTTGGCGCCTGCCGCCGAAGGACGCAGGATGCTGCGGGAAGCGGGCGCGGAAGAGGCATGCGCGCTCATCACGGACTCGTGGGCCGAGATCGCGGAATACATCCGCCGCGGGGAACGGCGGGTCGTTGTGACGCGCGAAACGCGCGAAACGCAGATCACCGTACGCATAGACCTCGACGGCCGGGGCTTCGGCACCTGCGGGGCCGCCCCGGGCGACGGGATTTCCACCGGGCTGCGGTTCCTGGATCACATGCTGGCCCAGATCGCCCACCACGGCGGGGTGTCGCTCACGGTGGAGGCGCACGGCGACCTGGACATCGACGAACACCACACGATGGAAGACGTGGCGATCGTGCTGGGCGAGGCCATCGACCGCGCCCTGGGGTCGAAGGCGGGCATCGGCCGCTACGGCTTCGCACTGCCGATGGACGACTGCCGGGCGCTGGTACTGCTCGACTTCGGGGGGCGCATCGACTTCGAATGGGACGCCGAATTCCGCCGCGAGCGGGTCGGGGACGTCCCGACGGAGATGTTTCGCCACTTTTTCCACTCGCTCTGCTGCGCGGCACGCTGCAACCTGCAGATTTCGGCACGCGGCGGGAACGACCACCACAAGGCTGAGGCGATCTTCAAGGCTTTCGCGCGTGCGCTGCGCATGGCCGTGGCGCGCACCGGCTTCGGATACGACATACCCAGCAGCAAAGGCATACTATGATAGCGATCACGGATTACGATACGGGCAACCTGCGTTCGGTGGCCAATGCCCTGCGGCGCATCGGCGCCGAATTTACGGTCACGTCCGACGCCGCGGTGCTGCGGCAGGCGGACAGGGTGCTCCTCCCGGGCGTGGGCGAAGCCTCGTCGGCAATGGCCAAACTCCGCGAACGGGGACTGGATGCGCTCATCCCCACCCTGACGCAACCCGTACTGGGCATCTGCATCGGCATGCAGCTGATGTGCCTGGACAGCGAGGAGGGAGACACCCGCTGCCTGGGCATCTTCCCCGCGCACGTCGTGCGGCTGAGAGGCGGGGAAAATCCGCTGAAGATTCCCCACGTAGGCTGGGACACCGTCGGCAGGCTCCGCAGCCCGCTTTTCGACGGCCTCGGCGAAGACACCTACCTCTACTATGTCCACTCCTTCGCGGCGCAGGCGTGCGACGCCACGATCGCCCAAACCGACTACGGAGGGATCTTCAGCGCCGCCCTGGGGCGCGGCAATTTCTTCGGCACGCAGTTCCACCCCGAAAAGAGCGGGCGGGCGGGCGAGCGGATACTACGCAATTTCCTAAAACTCTGACGACATGAAAATCGAAATCATACCCGCAACGGACATCATCGGCGG
>OCHK01000756.1_pt1 | contig 29350 bp, 25 predicted proteins | sample 1538551 | NCBI WGS metagenome assembly OCHK01 (sample SAMN04571707, study PRJEB22368) | human gut metagenome | biome: human gut; material: stool | host: Homo sapiens | place: Luxembourg | collected 2012-08-31
CCGGGGCGCATGCCCGACAGTACCACGGGGTCTTGGGCGCGGGGGCCGGAATGGCTATTAGCCGCCCGCATCCGTTGCATCTGATATGCATGCATCATTGCGCCTCCTGTTATTGTTGATTTTGGGTATTTCGTGTGCTATTCTGACCTTGGGATTGGGGGTATCACTATGAGCAGTGCTGGGCAAATGAGGTTTGTGAATTTTCGTGTGTATTGCCCTCGCGATTCGCATCAAATCAGAAGAATGCAAATGCGCTTTATCTGGACTGAGCCTGGAAAATGGTTCCCCGCGCCTTGCAACGGCTGCGATGAACTCAACGGAAGTTCGGTTTGTATGCAGTGCGCGGCTGCCCTAACAGACATGTTCTTTCACGATCCCGATATTGATGTTTCGCATCCGCTCACTCCTGCAATAGGCGAATGATCCTATCGAAGGTTGCTACGCAAACTTCATTGAAGTGCTCACGGTATTCGGCATTCGTGGACAGGATCACGCCGACCGTTCCCTTTTGCATGCACTCCTTGAGCATCTGCAAAAACGCAATGCTCGATTGAATGTCATCCGCATCTGCATCCCGTCTGCGGGATTCCTCTGCCATTGTTTTTGTCTCCCTTCCTCTTGCGTCCCTCCCGGGGGCGTGGTATCCTAGCCTTGGGATTGGGGGGCATCGTCCGCTACTGCGAATAGCTGGCGATGCGTTAGGTGAAATAGGTCTTCTAACTTGACAAGAACGGGGTAGGATGGGTTGCGCTGGGCGGTTTCGATTTTTTGAATTGCCGTCAATGAAAGCCCGGTTTGTTTTGCAACATATTCTTGCGTCCACCCTCTCCGAATGCGCTCTTGTCGAAGCATAAGCGTCATTTGTCCTCCTTTCTCCTCAATCTAGACTTTAAGGCTAAACACAGTATACTAGACTATAAGCCTAATGTCAAGAGGTGAATGCTGTGTTTGAAAAAGAAATTTTTGCATCCCGGATCCTTGCATTAAGGAAGGATAAAGGAATTAGCCAACAAGCCCTTGCTGAACATTTAGGCGTTTCCTTCCATCAAGTTAGCAAAATGGAAACCGGGCAACGCGGGGCTTCTTTGGAAGTTGCATGCGCCCTCGCGGACTACTTCGACGTGTCGCTTGATTTTTTAACCGGAAGAGGCGATAACCCAAATTCTCACAAGGAATAGGGGCGATAATATGAAAAAGATGGTAAGCGCCTTTGCGTTGCTCATTGCCATGCTGTGCCTTGCGGTTCCCGCATTGGCCCATAGCGGCAGGACGGACGGAAACGGGGGACATTACAACCGCGCAACCGGCGAATATCACTATCACCATGGCTACCCTGAGCATCAGCATCCGGGCGGTGTGTGCCCGTATGATTACCATGATGATACGGATCCTTATGGCGGGGATTCTCCCGATGTGGGTTCCAATGATCGGCCCTCCTATCTCGACTTGAGCGACGAAGAGTGGGACGCTTTGGCGAAAAGCATAAAGGAAAGGCAAGATGAAGTTCGGTCGCGATATACTTGGCGCAAACACAAGAACAAGAACGCGACAGCTACTCCTACGGTTACGCCTTCTCCTTCTCCTTCCCCTACCCCGTCACCATCCCCAAGCCCCACGCCAACGCCAACTCCCTCCCCATCGCTTTATCCAAGCCCAAACACGGAAGATTCACAAGGCGATATGGGTCATGGGTCCGAATTTTGGTTCGTAGCCTTTTTATACCTTATGGTAATCATAATGGGAGTTTTTATTGGGAAGTATATACGCAAATCATAATAGCCCCCCGCCATCCCCACCGGGGATTGTGCCGGTACATTGCCCATCCGAGCAACCTGGTTTTGACGGGGCGGTATGCGGTTTTCAAGGTACAGGTAAGACGGGGTTATACGCGGAACCGGCAGGTCTTTTTCGGATTGCTGATGGGAAGCCGATCTGTTGCCCGAATGCCTTGAGGCTTGCCGGTTTCGTAGTACCGTGCTAGGCTGTCTGTCCAGATGCGGGGGGTGAGCTCTCTGGTTAGCTGGAAGCATCCTTCTTCCGCTCGGCGGGAAATGGTCTTTGAGGACAGGCCCATGATCTTAGCGGCCTGGGCCTTGGTTACGGTTTCACCGTACCGCTCCACCCAGTCTAGTTCACGCTCGCTTCTCATGGCGGGGGGCCTCCTCTTTATCACCGTTCGGTGATTTTTTTGTCAAAAAAATATCTATAACATCATCCGGGGTTAGCTGCAAATTTGAGGCCAGATTCGCGACTTCATTTACGTCTGGCACATAGTTATTCTTTAGTAGTTTGCATAGTTTATTGGGATTCCACCCCGTTGCGCGGCAATAGGCGCGTTGCGATCCATAATACTCTGCAATTCGTCCGCGCAGCTTTGCAGTATTCATATTAACACCTCCTCCTTGTTTCATGCATCTCCGTTCGGTGATTTTAGCTTATCACCATTCGGTGATATTGTCAACAGTTTTTTGCAAATTAAAGTTGCGTATGGTGATAAGGTGGTGTATGATGGACACGAGGTGATGACATGGAAAGGATATCAACATTTGCCCAAAGACTGTATGAGTATCGCCAACGGAACGGTTATTCGTTGGCCGATCTAGAAAAGAGGACTGGGTTTGCGGCCCAAACCTTAAATAGGTATGAACTGGGACAGCGAGCGCCGAAAATTGATGTGGCAGCAGAATTAGCCGAGGCTTTGGGTGTAAATGCGTTATGGCTGCAAGGGTATGATGTAGGCATGCACGACGATTTGGAGTTGGATGAGGAGCAGAGGTTTCTCGTGCAAAAATTTGAAAGTGCAACGCCAGCACAGAAGCAAGTTATCATTGATTGGCTAAAGAACTTTCTATAACCGCATGTAGCGCTTGGCGTTGCTGTTCTGTAGAGATTCTTTCGATTAAAAGTAGCACAAATTGGATGGTTAGGCCGTCAAGGTCGCTCTGCTTAATTCTGTGTTTCATACCGCTCCCCCCCCCTAATTCGTGAGCGATTCGTTGATCGTCAATGTGCACATATCCTATGGTTAAATTATAGCAGTTTGTTCTAGCGAATCAAGGTCGCAAGCCCCGTTCGCGGATGGTATGTTTTCCAGTTTTTCCACTTTATTCTAGGGTCATCCCGCATCGTTATTATAGCACATATGTTCGGGATTGCAAGAGCAGGATTTTGTGCTGAATAGCGCTATTTGAGATAAGTGCGCGGCGTTATATTAGTAATACTACTACTCAATGGGAGGAATGTTTGAAAATGGCAAATAAGAAAAAGTATGCGCCCGGGGAAAAGCGCCCGAGGGGTATGCGGGCAGATGGGCGATATAGTGGACGGGTTACGGTTGGGCATGACGCGGACGGTAAGGCTGTGGTTAAGACGGTTTACGGGCGGACGCGTGCGGAGCTGGAGGCCAACCGTGCGAAGGTCAAAGCACAATATACAGGGGATGCACGGCAAACCCAGAAAGATATGCTTTTTGGCGCGTACGTGGAGCAGTTTTACGGCGCTTTTATTGAACCGGAACTGTCCGACGCTAGTAAAATCATCTATGACAATTTATTTAATGTGCACTTGCTCCCGACATTCGGTGATCGGCAGCTGCGATCGATCTCCGCAATGGATTTGCAGGAGTGGCTTAACGAACAAAAGGGTTATAGCCGGTCTATGATCGACAAACTGTATATGGCGTTACGCCGCATATTTCGAACGGCGCTGGCGCAAGGATACATAGAGTTTAACCCAGCGGACGCACTGAAAAAGCCACGATCGCTAAAGGAAACGGAGGGTAGGCGTGCATTGACGCCAAGGGAACGGGAAGCGGCCTTGTATGTGATGGACGCCCACCCGGATGGGCTGTTGCTGCGGCTGCTGTATTGCACCGGGACGCGGCGCGGCGAAGCGCTGGCAATCACCGGGAATGATATTGATCTGGATGCTGGCACGATCGCGATTTGCAACGATATTGATTTTATGTGCTCCGGAAAAAGCATAGGCAAATTAAAAAGCGGTGCCGCGCACCGAGTTATTCCAATCCCGCCGCTGCTGCGCGGTGCCTTGGCGCGTGCGCAATGTGGCCCGGATGATTTTATAATCCACGGGCAAAACCCGGGGGAGCCGCTGAACCCGTCCGCATACCTGCGGCGCTGGGAGAACCTGATGGTGGCTATGTGGGAGTTTGCTCCGGATATTGCGCATAAGGAGATGACGATACTGACCCATGACGGGCGGGGGAAAACGGTAACGGGATCCATCCTCACCGCGCATTATTTCCGCCACAATTACGCGACGGAACTATATAACGCAGGGGTAGATTTGGCACAAGCTATGGCCTGGATGGGCCACAGCGATCTTAAAACGCTGCTGGGGGTCTATACGCACATCACGCCGACGGCCGCAAAACGCAACGCCAAAAAGCTAGAAAAGATATTCGCGGATCCAAAGAAAATGTAGTCAATCATGTAGTCAAACCCAGAAAATCAGTTTACATAAGAATTGACGCAAAAAAGAAAGGCGTTACAAACGCCTATATTTAGGGGATTTCTAGCGCCGCCCGCATGTGCTTAGGTTTTGGGGAGACTTGCAGATACTTGCGGCCAGGGCAAAAATAATTGGGTCTGTCTGTCCAGCCGTGTCCCTTAAAATGTCCATATTGTGGGGATTCTCGGCTTTTACGGGATGCCGTGTCCAGGCGTGTCCAGAAAAACATCGTAGTCAAAATGTAGTCAGATTTCCAGCGGGCCCGGGCAAGTCTGGTTATTCCAGCAAGGGGTCACCATCCGGTTCCGGCGGCATATTTTCTGGGGTGTGATCAGCCACAACGATATCATTATACGCCGCCACGATGTTATCTTGTGGCACGTGGATTGCATGATTATATGTGGTAATGGTTTGGGACAGCCATGCGTGGCCTAGCCTGTCCTGCACCACCTTGGCGGGGGCGGCGGCCAAACATGTTGTTGCGTGGGTATGGCGCAAGGCATGCAGCCCCCGGTGTGGAATACCCAGCGCATCACAAGCGGCATGCATATAGCGGACGGTATACCAAGGCGATATTGGCCGTCCGTATTGATCCACAATTACCCACTCGCTACGCGCAGTTGCTTGCAGCATGCGCAATAGGTCAATGCAATGGCGATCAATCGGGATGCATCGGCAACTTGTGTAGGTTTTGGGTGGGGTTACCTCCCGTTCGCCCGAGTGCGTTGCTGTTACCGCCCGCTGTACCATAATTGTTTCGGCGGTCCAGTTGACATCCCGCCATTGCAGCCCAAATATCTCGCCTCGCCGCATCCCTGTCCGGTAAGCAATTTCTATGACTGCTCCCATCCATTTTGGCCGCACAACGCGGATTAACCCTGCCACTTCCTCGGCGGAAAAAATTTGCGCTTCCTGGCAACCACCCTTGGGTAGGGCGACATGACAACCTGCGGCGTGCGCTATAGCCCCTCGATCCATTAGCCAATTTTGGATTTCCACATACTGGTTGTATATCTTGCGGACGCTGATCGGGGCAAGCCCCTCGCCGGTAAGGCAACGCCCGCTGGATGATAGGTATGCGATCCAGTCTTGTAGTACCACGTCGTCTATGGCGGCAAAATCCAACGCACCTAGCCGGGGGATGATATAGCAACGCACTCTCTCCCATTTATTGCGTTTTGTGGCGTCGCGCAAGGGGGCTACCCGCAAATAGCCCTCCGCCCACATTTGGGCCCCATCAGCCACCGTCATACAATCACCCCCTGCATGTTGTGCAATCCCGTTTGCTCTGGGCATGTACAGCTTGATCCCAAACTCCCAAGATAGTTGATAATTATGTTGCCATCACCGTCATCTGATAATAGATACGTACAAGCGTTGTCGTGTGCTGTAGCTTCCCACCCGGTGCCGGTGCGCGTGATACTATCGATCTCTAGGCCATCCATTTCCTCCGCGTTATCAGCGATCCAGTCGCTTATCATTTCCGCAAACGTGTCTTGGTCATACATTATCATGCCTGCACCTCCTCGCCATCGGCAAGCCGCTGCATCGCTACGCGGTCGGCTATTGCGTCGGCAATCTGCTGCATGGTCATATGCTTGGAGGTGTTGCACACGTGGATGATGGCGGTGTCGTGGTACTCTGTCCAGCTATTATACCCCAGACTTACATGGTCGTTGGTAAGGACTTCGCCGGTAGCGCGGTCGTAGCTGATTTGGGTGTAACCGCCGCTGCGGGGCGTCCAGTTGATCGTGTTGCCGCTGGCGGCGCGGAGGCCATTCATTTTCATACCGTACTTGTTAATCATTCTAACGCATCCTTTCTTGCTTTCCCCCGCCGGATGCGTTATAATGTGGGCGCATCCTTGGGGCTTCGTCGTAGTTGCTTCGGGGTGTTCGCCTCGGTTAGGGTGCCAGCCCTGCCGGGGCTTTTACGTTTATCGTGCCAGCTTATACATTGCGTATTGGTTTAGGCTTACGCCGTTCCTCTTTGCCGCTTCGGCAAGTTCCTTATGCAAGTCCTTTGGGATCCGCACCATTAGCCGACCGCTGTATTCGCGTTGCGCCTTGTATTCGTCTAGGTCCATAGCTTCTTCCGGGTCTTCTGCATCTGCTGCCGCAAACGCGGCAAGGTCTTCCGGAGTTGCTTCCCCCGGTTCGCGGTCATCGATTTCGGCAAAGCGTTTTTCGATTTCCTGCATGGTCAATTTGCTATTTTTCATGCTCTCGCCTCCTTCAATATTTTACGTTCGTCCTGGTGTTGATTTCCGTAACTGTAATTATTGTTTCCCCCTTTCCCCTGGTAAATAATATGCGATAATGATCAAGCTTGTATCGGTATTTTCCCTTTTCGCCCTTTAACGGCACAATGTTGCCTTCTAACCGTGATAGCTGCGCCAGCCCCTTGTAAAGCTTCTTTCTCGTGTTTTCGTCAACGCCATCAAGGTATTTTTGCGCTTGCTTCTTCAGCTTAATTTCCATTGCCCTTCCTCCTTTGCCTGTCTATATGATATCATATATGGTATCTATTGTCAACGCTTTTTCCGTTTTTTTTTGAAAAAATCCCTTGAAATAGGGCTTTTGCGTGCTTCGCCGTTTTTCAACGCCAACGGCCCCAAAGTGGGCCCATAATCCTTGACAAATCCAAAAGTTGACACACTTTGACACTACGGGCCGTGTTATCATGCTACCGTCGCAAGGGGGCCGGGCAGCAACGCCACGCGCCCCCGCGCGGTGCTAGATGATGGCCAAACGGTAGATAACCGCCTAGGGGATAGCCCTGGGCGGTTTGCTTTTTTGGTAGTCGCCCTAATGGGGCGGGATGTACGGCGCCTAGGATAGGGCAGGTGGGGGCCAGGGGCGCGGAGAGCTGCGGAAGGGGGTGAGCGGTTGGCGCTACGGGGAAAACAACAGATCTTTGCGGACGAATATCTGATCGATCTTAACGGTACCCAAGCGGCGATCAGGGCTGGGTATAGCCCTAAGTCGGCAAGACAGCAGGCGTCGCGGTTGATGTCATATGATAACGTCAGCGCGTATATAGACCGCAAAAAGGCGGAACGGTCCCGGCGGACCGGCATCAACGCGGATCGGGTGCTGCTGGAGCTGGGTCGGATTGGATTTGTCAATGCGGCGGACCTGATCGACGACAGGACCGGACTGATCCGGGATGATGCCAAGGCGGACGACACCGCCGCCATCTCCTCCATCCGTGTAAAGACGATCCCCACCGATGCGGGGGACATCGTGGAGCGGGAGATCAAGCTGACGGACAAAAACAAGACGCTGGATATGCTGTGTAGGCACCTGGGATTATACGCGGACCGTAATGCCACTGACGATGGGGCCGGTGGCGTGGTGGTGTTGCCGGAGGTGCAGGTGGACCCAGCGCCGGCTGGGCAGGGAGGCGCCAGGATAGCGGACGCAGGCGATGGGCATGGATGAGCGGGTGGTCTGGCGGCCCCAGCCCAAGCAAGCGGCGTTTATGGCGCGCCCGGAGTATGAGTGCCTGTACGGCGGAGCGGCGGGGGGCGGGAAATCCGACGCGCTGCTGATGGAGGCGCTGCGGCAGGTACACATTCCCCATTATCGGGGGATCATCTTCCGCAAGACCTATCCCCAGCTGTCGGAGCTGATCGACCGTAGCCGGGAGCTGTACCGGGCCGCATTCCCCGGGGCCCGCTATAACGGCACCGAGCATTGTTGGACCTTCCCCAGCGGGGCGAAAATCTATTTTGGCAACATGCAGCGGGCCGGGGACCGCACCAACTACCAGGGCAAGCGGTACGACTACATCGCTTTCGATGAGCTGACCCATTTTACGTGGGATGAATACAGCTACATGTTTAGTCGTAACCGCCCGTCAGGGCCGGGAACCCGGGTCTATATCCGGGCCAGCACCAACCCCGGCGGCGTGGGGCATGGCTGGGTGAAGGACCGGTTTATCACCGTTGCCCCGCCCCTGACCCCGGTGGAAACCGAGCTGGTGATCGCAGATCCGACGGGCCGCCGGATCACCCAGCGGCAGAAGCGGGTATTCGTGCCCTCCACGGTTTTTGACAACCGGATTTTGCTGGACAACGACCCCAACTATTTGGCCAACCTGGCGATGCTGCCCGAGGCGGAGCAGCAGGCGCTGCTGTATGGCTCCTGGGATAGCTTCGATGGGCAGGTGTTCCGGGAGTGGCGCAACGACCCGGCCCATTACCAGGACCAGCACTGGACCCATGTGGTGGATCCTTTCCCCATTCCCGCGCACTGGCGCATCTATCGGGGCTTCGATTTTGGCTATGCCAAGCCCTTTGCGGTGGGATGGTTCACCGCTTCTCCGGAGGGGCGCATCTACCACATCAAGGAGTATTACGGGTGCGACGGCACCCCCAATGTGGGGGTAAAGCGCAACCCTGCGGAGATCGCCGGGGAGATAAGGCGCATAGAGGGAGAGGACCCCATGCTGCGGGGCAGGCAGATCATCGGCGTGGCGGACCCGTCGATCTTCGACGAAAGCCGTGGCGAGAGTATCGCCCGGATGATGGAGCGCCCCCCGGCGCTGGTGTTTTGGAGCCCCGGGGACAACGCCCGGCTGCCCGGCAAGATGCAGCTGCATTACCGCCTGGCTTTCGATGGGGAGGGGATGCCGCTGTTCCAGGTGTTCAGCACCTGCAAACACTTCATCCGCACCATCCCCGCCCTGGTCTACGACGAGCGGCATGTGGAGGACGTCAACACCGAGCAAGAGGATCATATCTACGACATGACCCGTTATGTGCTGATGGAGCACCCGATCAGTCCCAGACCCACGCAACCGCCACCCCGGATCGATCCGGACAACCCGTTGGCGGAAACGCCCCGGCGGGACAAATACGCTTTCTTTAGGATGTGATAGCATGAACCGATTTGCGCCCTGGCTGCGGAAGAATCGCGCAGAACCCGCAGTAGAAATGAAAGGTACGCCCACAGGCGCCCCAGTGGAGGAGGCGGAGCGGGTGGAGCAGGGACCGGAACGGCGCTGGGGCGAACCCGTGACCGCCGGGCCCGTCGGCCGGAAGCAGGTGGCGGAGGCCACGGTCACGCTGCGGCGTTACAAGGCGGCCAAGCAGGCACTGGAGAACCGGATCATCGACAACGAGGAGTGGTATCGGCTGCGGCACTGGGATCGCATCCGCGGCCGTACCCGGCGGGCCGGGGATCCGGAGCCCGCCAGCGCCTGGCTGCTGAACAGCATCGCCAACAAGCACGCCGATGCCATGGACAACTTCCCCGCCCCCAACGTGCTGCCCCGGGAGGAGGGGGACAAGCAGGATGCGGAGATGCTATCGGATATCCTGCCGGTGGTGCTGGAGCGCAACGACTACGAGCAGGTGTATAGCGATATCTGGTGGTACAAGCTCAAGCAGGGCACCGGGGTGCACGGGGTATTTTGGGACAATCGCAAGGACAACGGCCTGGGGGACATCGCGATCCGCAAGATCGACCTGCTCAACCTGTTCTGGGAGCCGGGGATCAGCGATATCCAGCGCAGCCGGAACCTGTTCCACGTGGAGCTGATGGATAACGACCTGTTGCTGGCGCAATACCCCGCCCTTCAGGGGCGACTGGGCACCGCCAGCCTGGATGTGGCCCAGTACGTGCGGGATGAATCCATCGACACCAGCGGAAAAAGCGCGGTGGTGGACTGGTATTACAAGCGGATGGACGGCGCCAAAACGATTCTGCACTACTGCAAGTACGTGAACGACGTGGTGCTGTTCGCCAGCGAAAATGAGCCGGAGATGGCCCAGCGGGGCTTCTACGACCATGGGCAATATCCCTTCGTGTTCGACACGCTGTTCCTGGACGAGGACAGCCCGGCGGGGTTTGGTTACATCGATACGATGAAGGATCCCCAACTATACATCGACAAGCTGAACCAGCTGCTGCTGCGCAACGCGATGGTGGCAGGACGGACCCGCTTCTTCATCCGCAGCGACGGCGCGGTGAACGAGGAGGAATACGCGGACCTTTCCAAGGACTTTGTGCACGTGACCGGCAGCAACCTGGGTGAGGACAGCATCCGGCAGATCAAAGTGGACGCCCTGGACGGCAGCTTTATGAATTTGTTGCAGGCCAAGGTGGAGGAGCTGAAGGAAACCAGCGGCAACCGAGACTTTTCCCAGGGCGGCACCACCAGCGGCGTGACCGCGGCCTCCGCCATCGCCGCGCTACAGGAGGCGGGCAGCAAGCTCAGCCGGGACATGATCAAGGGCAGTTACCGGGCCTTTCGGCAGGTAAACTACCTGTGCATCGAGCTGATCCGGCAGTTCTATGATCTGCCCCGGCATTTCCGCATCATCGGTGAGAATGGCGCGGCGCGGTTTGTGGAATACAGCAACGCCCGCATCCAGCCCCGGGATCAGGGGCAGGCCTTCGGCATTCAGCTGGGCAGCCGCATGCCCATCTTCGATATCGAGATCACGGCCCAGCGGTCTACGCCATTCAGCCGGGTAGCCCAAAACGAGTTGGCCAAGGAGTTCTACGGCATGGGATTCTTTAACCCGGAGATGGCGGACCAGGCGCTGGCCTGCATGGACATGATGGATTTTGACGGCAAGGATACGGTGACCCAGCGCATCGCCCAGAACGGTACGCTGTTCCAGCAGGTGCAGCAACTCCAGGGGCAGTTGATCAAGATGGCGCAGATTGTGGATATGGACCGGGGCACCAATTTGGCGCAGATGATCGCCGCGGGGGCCACGGGCGGTATGCCGATGCCCGCCAGCGGCGGGGATGCGACCGGCATGGCGGTGAATCCCCTGGGGGATGCGGTAGAGACCAGTAAGAACACCAATGCCGGCACAGCCCGAGATCGGGCGATGCGGGTATCGACGCCGGAATAATGTGTAGGGAGTGATAGCATGACTACGGTCTCCGTGGAACGGAGTGAGGATGGGCAGATCACCTTTGCCGTGACGGGGCATGCGGGGCACGGCCCCCCGGGGGCGGATATCGTGTGCGCCGGCGCGTCCGTATTGGGCTATGCGCTGTTGGAGGCGTTGGGGCAGGCGGATTTGGCGGGACGGCTACGGCTACTGCAAGCGCATGACGCGCCAGGGGATATCCGCGTTACGGCGGCACCCCGACAGGGCAGCGAGGAGCGAATTGAAGGGATAGTGGATACGGTGCTGGCTGGCTATTCGCTGCTGGCGAACCGGTATCCGGAGCATGTGCGGATCGATGGGGCGGGAAAACCGCCCTTTTCCTATTGCTACGAGCATGACGCTGGGGAATAGACCCTGAATAGAGAGGAGCGGGACCATGAAGAAGTATGACACGCTGTACCGACTGAACCTGAAGCTGTTCGATGGGGATGGGGACGGAGGCGCCTCCGCCGCCGGAGCCGAAACAGGCGCGGGTATGGGGGAAGCCGGCAGCACGGGCGATACGGGTAAGCCTTCCGCCGCCGGGAAGGCCAGGACTAGGGCGCACAATCCGTTGGCTACCGTGCAGTACGGCAAGCCGGCGGAGCCCGTCAAGGATGACGGGGGCCGGGACGCCGCCGGCGAGGAACCACCCGCGGAACAGGCGCAGCCGGTGGACCGCCGGGCGCAATTCGAGCGGCTGATTCAGGAGGAGTACAAGGACGAGTTTTCCCAGCGGGTGCAGGGGATCATCGACAAGCGCTTCAAGGAGACAAAGACCTTGGAAAGCAAGCTCGAGCAACTGCAACCCGTGGTGGAGATGTTGTCCGCCAAGTACGGCGTACAGTCCGACGACGTGGGCCAGCTGGCCAAGGCATTGGAGGACGATGACGCCTATTACGAGCAGGAGGCCCTGGAAAAGGGCGTGTCCGTGGAAACCCTGAAGGCCATGAAACGCATGGAGCGGGAGAACGCCGAGCTGCGCAAGGCAGTAGAGCAAAAGGAGCGGGAGGAGGGCGCGAGGGAAACCTACGCAAACTGGATGCGGCAGGGCACGGAGCTCAAGGCGGTGTATCCGTCCTTCGACTTCGCGACCGAGGTGCAGAACCCGCAGTTTTTGTCCCTGCTGCGCAGCAACGTGCCGGTTAAGACCGCCTATGAGGTTATCCACAAGGACGACATCATCGGCGGCGCGATGCAGTACACCGCGGATCAGGTGCGACGGGCCGCGGCTGCGGCGGTGCAGACCCAGGGCAAGCGGCCGGTGGAAAACGGCAGTTCCGCCCAGGGCGCGATCCAACGCAAGGAGGATGTGACGGTGTTAACCAGATCCGACCGCCGGGAGATCGAGCGCCGGGCCCTGCGCGGCGAACGCATCGTATTTTAGCAGATCGAGAGAGGAGCGATAATATGACCCTGTATAAGCTGAACCTGCAACTGTTCGCTGGGGAGGTACAGACCACGGATCGCAGCGAGCTGTCCCCCACGATGAAGACCTACTACAAGACCGACCTAATCGAGCTGGCGGAGGCCAAGCTGGTGCACGATCAGTTTGGCACCAAGAAGCCCATCCCGCCTAACGAGGGCAAGACCATCGAGTTCCGGATGTTCGACAGCTTGCCCAAGGCGATGACGCCCCTGACCGAGGGCGTGACCCCGGACGGTAACAACCTGTCGATGTCCAGCATGACGGCGACGGTGGCGCAGTACGGCGATTATGTGCGGGTATCCGATGTCCTGGACATGACCGCTGTGGACCCCATTATCGTGCAGGCGACCAAGAAACTGGGGTCCCAGGCCGGCCGTACCCTGGATACCGTGACCCGGGACGTGATCACCGCCGGTACCAACGTAATCTATGCGCCCAAGGTGGGCAGCGGCGGCGCTACCACCGAGGACCAGCCGCAAGGACCTGGACGGTACCTGCAAGCTCACCCCTGACCTGATCTTCCGGGCGGTGGCGGAGCTAAAGGCCATGGATGCCGAACCCTTCGAGGACGGCTATTTTGTTGCGATTGTCCATCCCTACGCCAGCTATGACCTGATGCGCAATGAGGAGTGGATCGACGCCCACAAGTATGCGGACCCCGAAAGCATCTACAAGGGCGAGATCGGCCGGCTGGGCCAGTGCCGGTTTGTAGAAACCACGGAAGCGAAGGTGATTGCCCCTGTACCAATCCTGCATGGCGGCGTTACCAAGCTTACCGTGAAGACTGCCAATTCCAGTGCCAATGCCACTGTAGCGGTGAACGAGGCGATTACCACTAAACAGGTATCCTACCTGAGTGACAACACGAAGGTGTATCTGAACGGCACGGAGTATACCGTAGTATCCGCTACAGAAGGTGCGGCTGGCGCCGCATCGATCACGCTAGACACTGCGGTGACCTGCGCGGTGGGGGATGCGTTGTATGGCGTTGGCGGCACCTCTGGCGGCCTGTCGGTATTTGCGACCATGGTGCTGGCTCAGGACGCCTATGGCACCACGGAACTGGAAAATGGCGGGCTGGAGCACTTTGTCAAGCCTCGCGGTTATGGCGATGACCCGCTGAACCAGCGGGCTGCCTGCGGCTGGAAGGCCACCAAGGTGGCGAAGCGCCTGGTGGAGCAGTATATGGTGCGGGTGGAACATACCACCAGCTTTTCCGGCGGCGCAGAGAGCAACTAACAACGGATAGCGACGAGGCCCCGGTAACCCGGGGACTTCCCTACTGTGAAAAGGAGCGAATGACGATGGCAGTAAAGGCAGCCCAGGCCAAGGAAGGCCCGAAGATGGTACGAATCCGGCTGTTTAAGGATGCTGGGGCGTACAGCAGGCCGGTGTTTGTAGGCGTGAACGGCCAGCGCTATATGATCGAGCGCGGCGTGGAGGTAGAGGTGCCGGAGTATGTGGCAGAGGTGCTGGAGAACGCGGAGAACCAGGATGCCAAGACGGCCCTGCGCATCAGCGACCTATCCCAGCGCTACCAGGAGAAGGTAGCGCAACTATAAGGAATACAATGGCAGCGGGGCGGCATGGGCCGCCCCTTGTCGCCATATAGGGGGGCCGAATATGACACTGAAGGAAGCCATCAATACCTGCGACGGGTTGCGGGTGAACGACTACGCCGAGGCGGAAAAGATTGCCTGGCTTAGCAATTTAGATGGGATGATCAAGAAGGAGATTATCGACTGTCACGAGGGCAGCGAACAGGTGACCTTCAGTGGCTATACGGCGGAAACGCCGGATAATACGGAGCTGCTGGTACCGGAACCTTACAGTGACCTGTATATCAAGTACCTGTTCGCCCAGATCGACTTTAACAATGCGGAGTTTACCCGCTATAACAATTCCATGGTGATGTTTAACTACGCGTATCAACAGTACGCGGACGCATATAACCGGAACCACATGCCGCTGCAGCGCAACAGCTTCCGGGTATAGGGGGGTATTAGCATGCGCTTGCCGCAGCTTACGGACGAATACACCACGCGGGAGGTAACGGCCGCGTTTTCTGGATACAATCATAACCTGATCATTGCCGATGGGGAGTTCCACGACCTGGAGGGGGTAAGCCTGGACGACTACCCGGCGATCGGCAGCCGGGGCCCTAGGGGCAAGGTGCGCCCCATTGCGGATGTGAACGGCATCCATGCCCACGAGCGGCTGGCCTGGGTATCGGGCACGCGGTTCTATTACAATGGCGCTTCCAACACCGGTTGGACCGTAACCGACGGGCCCAAGCAGTTCGCCAATATGGGTTCCTTTATCCTGATCTGGCCGGACGCAAAGTACTATAACACGGTGACCGGGGAGTTTGGAGCTCTAGGGGCCTCCTTCACCACCACCGCCGCGGTATCCTATGCCCTGGCCAAGGGGGACGGCACCACCTACACGGACTACCATGTGGGGGACAGCGCCCCCCAGCCCAGTGGGGATGAGGAGGATTTGCCCAACGGCACGCTGTGGCTGGATACGTCCGCCACCCCCCACGTGCTCAAACAATACTCCGCCTATTCCGCCGCCTGGGTGGCGATCCCTACCACCTATGTGCGCATTGCCTCCGCCGGCATCGGGGTGCAGTTCAAGAAATACGATGGGGTGACGATCTCCGGCACCAAGAACGGCCAATTCGACGGCAGCTTCGTGCTGTACGATGTGCAGGACGATTCCATCGTGATCGCGGGGATGCTGGACACCGCCTTCAACCAAACGGAGGCGGTAACCATTGCCCGCACCGTGCCGGAGATGGATTTCGTTACCGAGTGCGAAAACCGGCTGTGGGGCTGCAGCAGCGCCAATCACGAGATCTATGCCTGCAAGCTTGGGGATCCCTTCAACTGGAACTGCTTCATGGGCCTCTCCACCGACAGCTATGCGCTGACCATCGGCACGGATGGGGATTTTACCGGCGCCTGCACCTATCTGGGCTATGTGCTGTTCTTCAAGGAGGACTACATACACAAAGTCTACGGTAACAAGCCGGCGAATTATCAGGCCATGGTCAGCGCGGTACGGGGCGTGGAGCGGGGCAGCGAGCATAGCCTGGTGATCAATAACGAGACCCTGTATTACAAGGCTAGGGGCGGATTCATGCGCTACACCGGCTCGGTGCCGGAACCCATCTCCCCCCAACTGGGGGATGTGGTTTATCGCAACGCGGTGGCGGGGTCCTTTAACAACAAGTATGTCGTATCCATGGAGGGCCCCGAGGGCTACGAGCTATTCGCATACGACGAGGCCCGGGGCGCCTGGCTGCGGGACGGCAGCATGCAGGTAGACTGCTTTGCCCGGCTGGGCGGAGACCTATACGCCATTTCCGGCGGGTATTTGTGGTCGTTTGCCGGGAATATCGCCAATTACCTGGATGCTAACCACCCGCCCGCCCTGGTGTATCCGGAACGGTTTGTGTTGGACACCGGCAACCTGGGGCTACAATATCCGGATCACCGCTATGTAACCCGGTTGGTGCTGCGCTTTGCCCTGGAGCCCGCCTACGACGGGGATGCTCCGGAACTAACGGTATCCACCTATTACGACGGCGCGACGGTCCCGGCCCGCAGCATCCACTACACAGGTACCCACCGGGGAATCACGGCTCTGCCCATCATCCCTGAGCGCCGGGACCAGGTGCGTATCCGGTTGGAGGGCCGGGGGGCCTTCCGGCTCTATGCCATCGCCAAGACCATGGAAACGGGGAGTGAGGTGTAATGGCGAACATCGCCGGGGTGAACATCGCCGCCCCAGAGACCCTGGAAGCCCTGGGTGGCGATCAGCGGGTGGTATACGATTACCTGTATCAGCTATCCGAGCAGCTGAACCATGCTCTGAACAACCTGGAGCTGGAAAACTTCACCGCCGAGACCCGGGACCGGCTGGTCATTGCTGCGGACCGGGTACAGGCTGTGGACGATTTGCTGTCGCAGATGCAGGATACCGTGGCCAGCGGCCAGCGGGTGGGCCAGGAGCAGTTTAACGCCCTGTGGACGGAGATCGTGCGCACCGCCAGCGAGGTGACGACCGCCTTTGAGACCGCGCTGGAGCAGGCGGAAGAACGGATTACCATCTCCGCCACGGAGCAGTTTACCGCCAAGGCGGACACCGCGGCGCTGGAGCAGGAGGTTTCCTCCCTGGCGGAGTTCATGGCCCGGGAGATCACCTTTACCTTCAACAACGAGCAGACCTACACGGGAACAGTGGCGGGAGCGCTGCAGGAGTTTTCCAACGTCATCAAGACCTATATTCGCTTCGATGCCACGGGCATTACCTTGGGCGAGGAGGGCACGGACGACGAGCAGTTTACCGCCCACCTATCCAATACGGACCTGGAGTTTTTACAGGGCGGGCAGGTGGTAGCCTCCATCGGCAATCGGCGGCTGAACATTACCGATGCTCGGGTGACGGGCACCCTGGACATCTGCGGCTTTGTGTGGCAGCAGGATTATAACGGTGGGCTTTCACTGGTATTGGCTGAATAGGGGGGAAAGAAACAATGCCGACGAAAACGCTGAGCTGTACGCGGAACGTGTCGATCAGCTCCAAGTACCCCCAGAACAGTTATACGGAGAGCAACCGCTTGGCCTTTGGCCGGGGCAGCGCTAACGATGAGTACCGGCTGCTGCTGGCTTTTCCGGCGCTGGGGATCGAAGCGGGGAGCATCATCAACTCCGCTACGCTGACCGTGCCCAAGCGGGAGGGAGCGATCGGCTCCAACGCAGGGTTTACTGCCACCGCCCGGCGGATAACGGAGAACTGGGGCACAAGCGCAAACTGGGCAAACCTGCCCGGCAACACCACCACGGGCAGCGCGGATGCGAACACGGGAACGGGGCATAGCGGCAACGTGAGCTTCAACGTGAAGGCGATTGTGCAGGCCTGGATGGACGGCAGCGGCTACTATGGGTTTATGCTCTGCAAGGAGGCATCCGGCGGCATCTATCTGAAGTGCGCAGTGAACCATGGGGCCACGTTGACGGTGAACTACACCGAGCCCACATCGGACTTTACGCTCAGCGCATCTTCGGTGGCGGCGGGCAACAGCTTTACGGTGCATATCGACCGAGCCTCCTCCGCCCTGACCCATAAGGTGGTGTTCAAGTTTGGCGACTACACGATAACCAAAACGGATGTAGGAACCTCGACCACCATCGATACCACCCTGGCCATGCTCAACACCATCCCCAGGGCCACCAGCGGTACCGCTAAGGTCACCGTAACCACCTATAGCGGCTCCAAGGCTGTGGGGAGCGCGGTGGAAAAGTCGATCAAGGTGACCGCGCCGGCCAGCGTAAAACCGACGCTGTCCGCGTTATCCATCGCCCGTATCGACGGGGAGGTGCCCGCATCCTGGGGCGTGTATGTGCAGGGCAAGTCCAAGGCGCAGTTGACGATTTCCGGCGCTGCCGGCGCATACGGCTCCACGATCGCCGCCCGGACGATTTCCGGCGGCGGGCAGAAGGGCACGACTTCCCCCTGGACCACGGATTTCATTACCAAGACCGGGCGCTACACCTTCAGCGCTACGGTAACGGACAGCCGCGGCAGGACCTCCGCCGCAGTGGAATCCTCGGAGATCGCCGTATATGCCCATGGCAAGCCCACGATCTCCGGCGCGGCGGCGAACCGCTGCGATGCGGATGGCACCAGCAATCCCGATGGCCGGTACCTCCGGGCTAAGCTCTCCGCCAGCACCAGCTACGGCTGTAACGGGCATAACGTGATCGCCGCCACCAAGGTGGAGTACCGCAAGAACGGCGCCAGTGCCTGGAGCCCTGGGGCCACGAACCCGGACAGCGGCGCATACGTGGTATTTGGGGACAACAACATCCTGGAGGATTCCGCTTACCAGGTGCGGTTTTCCGCCACGGATTCCCTGGGCAGTACGGCGACCAAGACGGTGACGGTGGCTTCGGCGTTGCGGATCATCAGCGTACGGCCCGGGGGTAAGGGCGTGGCCTTCGGGCGCATGGCGGGTACGGACAACGTGCTAGAGTCGGCCTGGCCCATAATGTATAACGGAACCAATGTGGCGTTGGAGGGGCATAGCCACCAAAAGATCAACCGGGACGACGGGCAGGGCTGGGGCGTGGGCCCGTCCGGACACCTGATCCCCATGCAGGACGGGGATTACAAGGCCGGCGGAGAGCTGGGCACAGCGGCCTATACCCTTAACCGCATCTGGGATATCTATTTTGTTCGCGGAGGCAGCTTAAATAAGGGTTTTGGCGTATATAACGACGGTTCCCTTGTCCCCTGTGATGCGACTGGCTGGGCAGACACCGGACCGGAGCTTGGCAAGTCGAGCTACCAATTTAACCGGTTATGGTCAATCTATTTCGTCCGTGGCGGCGACGTCAACAAGGGGGTGGGCATCCACCCGGACGGGGCATTGGCGCCCTGCAACGCCTCGACCTGGGCGGGGGGCCTTGATCTGGGTACCAGCAACTGGCGGTATAACACCCTGTACCTGACCAACACCGTGCAGGCGGACCGGCTCAAGACCGCCGACGCCACGTCGGCGTCTAATGCAATCATCGATGCAAACGGTACCGTCCGCCGCACCTCCGGCTCTTCCCGGCGGTTTAAGCGCGACATCGCCGACCTGCCGCTGGCGGCGGCGGAGCAGGCGCTGGAGCTGCGACCGGTACGCTTTGAGTTCAGGCTGGACGCGCCGGGGATCGAGCGCAACGGCTTCATTGCCGAGGAAACGCTGGATGTGGCGCCCCAGTATGTGGACCGCAGTACCTGGGAAGCGGGGGAAGTGCTGGAGGCCGGAACCGTCATCGAGGAGGGTACCATCTTTGCCAGCGGCAAGGTGCTGGAGCAGAGCATTATGCTGGGGGAGGATGTAGTGCTGGACGGGCCGATGGTCCGCTGCGACAACGTGCGGTATGGGGAGATTACCGCGGCGCTGGTGCGGGTGATGCAGGACTGGCGGGGCCGGATCGCGGCACTGGAGGAACTGGCCGCCCAACAAGCGCGGGAGATAACGGCGCTGGCGCAAACGGCGGCCCAGCAGGCAACGGCCCTGGCAGATGCGGAGGTCCGCCTGGCGGCGCTGGAGCGGGCCCTTGGGTTTGACGAAAAACCATAGGTTTTGCGGTATGAGCACAATGGACTGCGATTTTGTTCCCACCCGCAAAAGGTTGGTAGCGACAGCGAGGCGTGGCGAGCGCGCTTGCAAGCGGGCAGCCGCGCCGAGCGTAACCTTTTGCGGGAAAGGAGCGGTCATGGAGCGGAGGCCCCCGATAAGGCGAAGCCTTTCGGGAGCGAGCGGAATGGATTGCGACGAGGAGGCGGTGGACAGTGACGCTTAAATATGGATCCCGTGGGGACGATGTAAAGAACCTGCAAAAGCAGCTGAGCGGGCTGGGCTACAACCTGGCGGCGGACGGCATCTTTGGGCAGAAAACCCTGGCGGCAGTGAAAGATTATCAAAAGAAGAACAAGCTAGCGGTGGATGGAATCGTGGGCACGAAAACCTCTGCGGCGCTTAGCGGCAGCGGCGCCTCTAGCACAAAAACGGCGTCCAGCGGCAAGACGGCCAAGGCGACCGCGCCGGCGCAACCGGCCTGGAAACCCTCCAAGCAGGTGACCGGCGCGTACGACGCCTGGCAACAAGCGCTTGCCAACAAGCCCGGGGCGTACAAATCCCAATATCAGGCGCAGATCGACGCGCAGCTGGACAAGATCCTCAACCGGGAGGATTTCAACTACGACTTTAACGCGGACCCCATGTACCAGCAGTATAAGAACCAATATGTGCAGCAGGGACAGCAGGCTATGATGGATACCATGGGCAATGCGGCGGCGCTGACCGGGGGCTACGGCTCTAGCTACGCCACCACTGCCGGAAATCAGGCCTATCAGCAGTACCTGGGGCAGCTGAACAACGTGATCCCCGAGCTGTACAACGCCGCGCTGAGCCAGTACAACATGGAGGGCCAGCAGCTATACGACCAATATGGGGCCCTAACCACAGCGGAGCAGGACGCCTACAACAAGTACCAGGGCACGCTGGAGGACTACTATAACCAGGCAAACCTGATGGGCGGTCGGTACGATACCCTTTATGGGCAGGAATATGGGCGCTACGAAACCGACCTGGGGCAGTGGAACGCGAACCGGGAGTTTGAGGAGGCCCAGCGGCAGTTCAACGAGCAGCTGGCGGAGAACCAGCGCCAGTTCAATGAACAGATGGCGGCGAAGGCCGCGGCGGGGCGCGGCAGCGGGGGCAGCGGCAGCGGTAAAGGAAAGACGAAACGTAATACAAAGGCGGGGCTGCATGATAAAGCCTCCGTAAAGAATTACGTTGAAGAAGCATATACGAACGACTATTATGGCATGATGGAATACCTCAAAAAGAAGGTGGAGAGCGAAAGTATTACGCAGGCTGAGGCCAATGAGATATCCGAGTATATGCGAAAAAAGTACGGCGTTGTGAAGCCAACCAATAACGGTAGCGGCTCGCCTTACAATTATAACGGATCGGATACGTTTGGCGGGATGACCTATAAGGACTATATGGAGTGGCTGAATAGAAGCAGCGGGGTGAAGAAATGAGCTACTTGCCCAATTTTAATACTTGGTATGCAAAAAAGAAAAAGCGAGAAGATGCAGACCAAACCACCCGTAGCGTAGCAGTTGCAGCCCCTGAGGCAGTGCAAACCGTCAACATGCCAGAAGGCAAAAGTAACGATAAATCCGCCGTGGAGTTGCCCAATTTCACCGAGTGGTTAAATCAACGAGAACGGTCGGGAACAGCTCGTTATGGAGAGGCGACTTCCTCAACCAAGTCAATCGGCCAGTTTCAGCGCCTGGCCGCGGAAACCAATGCGCTGGCGGCGGCGCTGGAGAAGAGCTACCGGGATACCGGCTACCAGAACCCCCTGCAGGCCTACGACCAGCTGCGGACGGACACCAATAAGATCTCTAGCCTGCGCAAGCGGGTGCAGGCGGCGCAGGACGCGGAAACCAATACGGAGTTGGCGAAGCGGTACGATCAAATGGACGAGGCGCTGCGGCTGTTGATCGACGGCGTTTCCGAGGGGAACAACCGGTTTGCAGCCTATAGCTCCGCCCAGGAGCTGGCCAAGGAGATCGTGGATAACGGGCGCGCCGCCGGGGAGGCCCGGGCCCGGGCGGAGGAAACGGAACGGCTATTGGGCATGAGCGATGAGGACATCGCCAAGCGCAAGGCGGAAGCCCAGGCCGTGATCGACGCGTTCAACGCGGGCAACATCGATAACATCCTGCAATACGGCGAGAACACGCCGGAGAACCGGCAGAAGGCCGCGGAGCAGGAGCAGGCAGTTCGCGATGCGACGAAAACGCTGGCGGAGATCGAGCGGGACGAAAAGGCCCGGAACGCCATCCTGAACGCCAACGAGGAGGCGGAGCTGTATGCCCGGCTATCCGCCGGGGGCGAGGCGGCGTTTGACGAGGCGATTCAGGCAGCCCCTAACCGCGGGGAGCGGAACCGGCTGAAGGAGATGCGTTTCCGGTATCAGCAGGAGCAGACCGCCAAGGGCTACAAGGCGCTGCTGGAGGAGCCCGACTTCGAGCAATACAGCGAGATGTGGCGGCAGGAGGAAGCGCCCGAACGCTGGAACGCTTTTGATGAGAAACGCCTGCTATACGAAGTGAACGATATGTTGCCTGCGCAGGCTGAAAAAAATGTGGGGGCGGTTCTGCTTGGCGCCGTGGACCGGGGAGCGCAGTATGAAGGGTTAACCGATACGGAACGGCAGATATTCAACTACTTATGGTATAAGCAGGGTAGTGACGACGCTGAAAAATATCTGCAAAGCCTCAACCGTGAACTAAATGCGCGGCGGGCACAGGCCACAATGGAATACACGGCGAAACAGGCTGCGGATTCCCCGGTAACGGGCACGCTCGCGAACGTATCCTCGGTATTCGCTCAGCCGCTGGCGGCCGCCGCGACGGCGATGCAGCAGGTGAAAAACGCCTGGGGCGAGGGGGTTGGTTATTACGAGCCCCTGGACCAAAATGCGGACTGGTTTAGCGGCGTTCACATGGATCAGGCCACCCGGGAGGGCCTGAAGGAGGGCAAGAGCGACGCGGCGGGCTTCTTCATCGATACCGGCCTGTCTATGTTGCAGTTCGGCGTGCGGCTGCCGATGGGCGAGGTGGCCTCGCTGGCGAGCATGGGCCTATCCTCCATGGGCTCCACCGCCTACGACGTGATGGAGCGGGGCGGCACCACGGAGCAGGCCTTCTGGAGCGGCGCGGCCGCCGGCGTGGCGGAGGTAGCCTTCGAGAAGATGGGCATCGACCGCCTATTTGCCGCCAAGGGTGCGGGCAAGGGCGAACTAGTGCAGACCATCCTGCAGGGCATGGCGGAGGAAGGCCTGGAAGAGATGGGCACGGAGGTGGCGAATATCGTCGCCGACGCCATCATCATGGGGGACAAATCCCAGTTCCAGACCGCGATTCAAAACTATATGGCCGATGGGCTGGACGAACAGGCGGCCAGAGCCCGGGCGATCGGCGACCTGATGGGCCAGGTAGCTCTATCCGGGGCCGGCGGCGCCCTGATGGGCACGGTGATGGACCCGATTTCCTACGGCGTCCAGGCCGCAAACCGCGGGATGCAGACGCGGAACGCCGGAAAGGCGCTGTTGGACTCGGGGGAGCTGGGGAATTATCTGGATTCCGTCCAGGCCGCGGGGGGCGACGGGGAAGCGTTCCGGCAGGCGCAAGCCCTCCAGGGCAAGCTGGAGGCCGGGAAAAAGGTATCCGCCTACGAGGCGGGCAGGCTGCAGCGGGCGAACGAAGTGGCGCTGCGGGAGGAAACCATGCGCACCCTACGGGGGCGGCTGGCGGGACAGGGGCTGGACTATGCCCAGTACCACGACATCACCAGCGGCCTGGAGAAGGCGTTGCAGGGGGAACGGATGAGCGACGGGGAGGCGGCGGCAATCGCCGGAAACCCCATTGCCCTAGAGGCGCTCTCCGAATTGGCCGACGCCAACGTGGCCGCGAACGCCGGGGCTGTGCTGGATACGGCGCCGGCGGCGGCCTTTGCCACCTTTGGGGAAAACGACCCCCTGGCGGCCCGGCGGGCCGAACCGGCTGCCGCCGGGCGGGATGCGGGCGTGGCAGAAACGGCGCAACCGGCTGCCGGAGCGGATCCGGATGCGGTACAGCGGGCCCTGCTGGCGGCGGCCTATGAGGCTAACGGCAACGCCCGGGAGGCCTTTGGCATGGCGGAACGGGGAGCGGCGGCCCCCATTGCCCGGGAGGAGCTTGAGAGCAACGCCCTGGAGGGCCGGAACGGCTCTCTGCGCGATGCTGCGCCAATGCTTGACGGGGAAACCGCAGAAACCCGGGAAACGGTACCTGCGGCCCATGAGGGGCTGACGGGGGCAGAGATGGAGGCGGAAGCGCCGGCTGCGGCGGCGTTGGCTCAGCAGCGGGCGGCACAGTTGCAGGAGGCCGCCGCTCCCTATGGCCCGGAGGCGGGGGCCTTTGTAAATGGCTATGACGGCAGCCGGTCGGTGGCGGAGTATGCCCGGGCCTACCGGCGCTTTTACGACAATGGCCGGGCGGGGGTCCCCTACGACTATACCCTGCAACACAGCGCCCTGGCGGGCTGGCTGAGCGCGGACGCCCGGCAATACGCCTATGCGGCGGGGCAGCGGGCGGCCCAGGCGGATTTGGCGCGGCGGGAGCGGGCGCAGGCTGCGCAACGGGACGAGGCGCAGACCGAGCCCGGGGTGGTGCAGGACTACGATCCGGATATGCAGCTATCCCAGGATCAGGAGGGGCAGATCGCGGCCCTGGACGGGGTGGCCCAGTTTACCGGCCGCCGGATTCGGGTGGTGGAAACCATTGCCGATGACGCGGGGCAGAGCTATGCCAACGCCCAATTTGACCGGGAAGCAGGGGAGATCGTGGTGGCCCTGGACGCCCTGGACGATGGCATGCTGTATGCGGTGGGCCACGAGCTGATCCACGACGTGCGCAGCAGGGACGAGGCGGGCTACCGCACGCTACGGGATTTTGTGGTGGATGAGCTGGCCCGGGCCGAAGATTTCGACCTGGAGGGGGAGATTGACCGGGTTCAGGAGCTGTACCGGCGGCAGGCGCACCAGGAGCTGGACCGGGACGGGGCGCTGGAGGAGATCGTGGCCCAATCCTATGCCCAGGTGCTCTCCGACCGGGCGGCGCTGGAGCGCATGGCGCAGCAGGACCGGGGGCTGCTGGAAACGATTGTGGAGTTCTTCAAGGGGCTGCTGGAGAAGCTGGACGAGCTCGCCGGGAAGCTGGCGGGCCAAGACCGGGCAGCGGCAGCGCTGCGCCGCAGCGAGGACACCCTGCGGCGGATGCGGGACCTGGCCTTTGCGGTGCTGGAGGAGAACCGGGGGACGGTGCTTTACGACAGCGCCCGGGAGCGGGCTGTCAGCTTTAACCTGAAGGAATACTCTGAGCAACAGCGGCAGGACTGGGCGGCAAGCAAAAGTATCGTGATTTATGAATCGCCGGAGCAGCTTCTGAACTTTGTACAGTTTGCTTTGGAGAATCGTAACACCAACAAAAAGCTATATTTTGGGAGATTACCAGAAAAGATCGCTGCACGCATTCGAGAAAACACGGGCCTTGATGTGACCAATTACAATCTAGCCCTTCGCGCGAGTGAAGTTATCAAGATTATAAACGGTCATGGTAACGAAAAGACTGAAAGCATGCGGGGCCAACGGGCAATCACCCCAAACGATTTTCTTTTGATCCCTGAAGTGATTCAAACCCCTGATCGCATCACGCTTTCCGAAAAAAATCTAGATGGGAAACCGGTAATTAGCTTTGAAAAAACAATAGACGGCAGGATGACGGTTGTAAGCTATGTTTCGCGCAAGCATCGCGATCTAACTGTACAAACCATGTTCGCGGGTAAAATAAAAAGGAACCTTGCCGCCGCAGCAGATGAACAAGCCTCTGCCAATACGCCCGAAGCGAACGCCGGAATAGTTCCTAGTAACACCATAGCACAAAAGGCTACCGATGTCAATACCAGTATACGCGGGAAGGGAGGAAATGATGCAGGAGAAGTGAAGTTCTCCGTAAAGAATCCCTATGCGGGGCGGGCCATGGCCGAGGACGAAGGGCTGTACACCTACGACTTTTTGACGGCTCTGCCGGACATGGAAACGGTGGCGCTGCCGGAGGTAGATACGGTGCGGAACCGGAACGGACGGATAGATGCCCGGCTCGCCGTGGATGAGGGGATGAAAAACGCCCGCGACGTGGGGACGGAGCGGGACGGGAAGGTGTTTGTTTCCAATGCCTATACAGAACGGCAATACCGTATAGACGCCTCCAGCATCCGGCACGGACTAAATGGCAGTATAAATCGGCTACTGACCAACGCCCGGTTGGGCGCGGCGATCGGGGATGTGGTAAAGAACGCTGTGCCCATCAACGCGCTGCACAATAAGGCGGAGGGCGTGACCGGCACCTATGCCATGGCGGCTTATGCGGCGGATAGCCAGGGGCGCGAGTTTGTTGCGATCGTTACGGTAGAACAGCGTAGCGGCAATATCTCCGGCCTTGAAGCGTATGATGTGACCCATGCAGTGAGTGGAAGGCAGAAAAGGGGCAGCCAGGCGGACACGAAGTCCCAGGGAGTTTACCCTATCAAGGCTGCCAATATCAGCATAGCCGATCTGCTGGGCATTGTCAAGGATACGTACCAAAGCATTTTGTCTGAGGATGTTTTGGCGCAGCTGGGCGAGACCAGAAAACCGGAGGGAGAGTATACGGGGAAAGTGAAGTTCTCCCTCAAGCAAACCTCCCAGCTGGATGAGGATGTAGCGGAGCTGGAGCGGCAGAACAGCGCCCTGCGGGAGGCCAACGAGCTGCTGAAGGCCCAGTTTAAGCTCACCAAGGGCCGGCAGGTGGCCCGGCAAGGGGTGGAGACCGTGGCCGGGAAGCTGCTGCGGGAGTACCATTCCGGGTACGATAAGGCGACGCTGGCGGACAACATCGTTCAGCTGGCCGCATTCCTGGACAACGCCGGGGACCCGGACGGCGAGGGCTGGGAAAGCGCCTGGCGGCAGGCGAACGACCTAGCCGCCACGGTGGCCCGGGGCGTGCTGGAGGAATCCGGGCGCATGAATACGGAGCTGTACGACGCCTACCGGGGATTCCGGGAGGAGCTGCGCAACACGGGAATCAAGGTATCGGAGGAAGCGCGGCGGGAGGTGGCCTACCAGTTCGGCAGTTGGGAACAGTTCCGGCGGGCGAATTTTGGCCGCATCCGGTTTGCGAACGACGGCATCCCCTTGGATAGCCTGTGGGGCGAGCTGGCGGAGAAATATCCCGGGCTGCTGGACCCCGAAGCGAACGAGATGGAACAGCCCATCCGCCTGGTAGAGGCGCTGCGGGCCATTGCCCCCGTATGGGAGAACCCCTACGGCATGAGCACGGACGCCGCGGCGGCGGAGCTGGCCAGCCGGCTGTTCGAGGAGTATTACAAGCTGCCGGATGTGCGCACCTTCGCGGACAAGCAAAAGATGATTAGGGAGCAGAAACTGGGCAAACTGCGGGAACGGTACGAGCAGAAGATGCAGGAGCAGCGGCTGGCGTACCGGATCGAGTACGAGCGGCGGCTGCGGGAGGAACGGCGGCGGCAAAACGAGGTACTGAAGGAGCGACTGGATAAGGCGCGGGCTCGGGGCGACGCACAGCTACAGGAAGCAAAGCGCAAACTCGGCGAGCAGTTATCCGAACGGGAAGCGAACCGTTTGGCCCGGCAGAAGGCGCTGTACGAGAATCGGATCGTGAAGGGCAAGGAGAAACGCGCGGAATCGGCGGCCATGAACAAATACAAGAAGCGGATCAAGACCAACGCCGCGGCCCTGTATCAATGGCTGCTGCGGCCCACGGATGCCAAGCATGTGCCCGAATCCCTGCGGGTTACGGTAGGCCGTTTCCTACAGACCATCAGCTTCGTGAATGAGAAGAACCCGAACACCAAGGTGGCGGAACAGTGGCGGGAGCGGCTGCGGAACCTGAAGGATCTATTGGCGGATGCGGAAAAAGGGGAGGGCCCTGGTGTGGCCCTGTTAGATGGGCTTGATCCCGACCTAGTGCCCCGGCTCCAAGCGTTCATCGGCGGCACCCAGGAGGTACGGGTGGTAGCGGACCTGAAAGTGGAGCAGTTGCGGGAGCTGGATTACCTGCTCGGCATTGTGAAACGTGCCGTTACGGACGCCAATAAGCTGCTGCGCAATGCCCGATACGCCCAGGTGGCGGAGGTGGGCGACGCGGCGGTGGCGGAGATGCGGCGGATGCCCCGGGATGCTGTGCTGGGAAAGTTGCAGGGAGTAGATGATTATTTCAACCTGGATTTGCTGGATTCCTTTGCCTACTTCGACAAATTGGGCCCGGCGGCTACCACCATCCTCAGCGCGCTGCGGCAGGGCTTTGATGCGAAGATATGGGATGTGGATGCGGCGCAACAGTACATGAAAAACCTGCTGGGCGACACCAAGGTGCGGGAGTGGGGCGGCAAGAACGCCAGAGCCCATACCTTCCAGGTAAGCGGCGGCGAGATCGCCCTGACGCCCGGCCAGGTGATGGAGCTATATCTGCTGAACAAGCGGGAACAGGCCCGGGGACATATCTACCATGCGGAGGGCGGCATCCGGCCGGCCGGCGACGTGCGCACCGAACAGGGCAAGCGGGAGCGGCTGGTCGACCCGGTGCGGGTGACGGAAGCCGACGTCCAGGGGATCATCGACACCCTGACGGACGAGCAGCGCCGGATCGCGGATGGAATGCAGCAGTATCTGGGCAACGACGTGGCCAACTGGGGCAACGATGTATCCCTGCGGCTATACGGCTACAAGAAGTTCACGGAAAAGCATTACTGGCCGATCAAGGTGGACGCCAACAGCGTGCGGACCACGGATAAGAGCGAGGCGGGCAGCGGCGACAACGGCGGCCTGTACGAGCTGCGGAACCTGGGAGCAACAAAGTCGGCCCAGGAGGGGGCGCATAACGCCCTGGTGCTGCGGGATGCCTTCGAAACCTTTGCCGGCCACGTGAACGATATGTCGTCGTACCACGGCCTGGTGCCGGCGCTAGCGGATGCAATGAAGTGGTTCAACTATCCGGGGGTTAAGGCGAGCATAGACCGCGTAGCGGGGCCCGGGGGTCAGGCATATTTTAAGCAGCTGATACGGAACATCAACGGTGCGGCCAGGACGGATACGGCGGGCCCCTGGAACCGCTTGGTTGGCTCCGCCAAGACCGCCGCCGTGGGCTGGAATGTCCGCGTGGTGATTCAGCAGCCCACCGCATACCTGCGGGCGGCGGAATTTATCAACCCCAAATACCTGGCCGAGGGCGTGTTTACCAAGGACGGGATCGCCAAGGCGGAAAAGTACTGCGCGATCGCGAAATGGAAAAGCTGGGGTTACTACGATATGAACATCGGCCGCAGCATGCGGGAGGTGATCGTGGGAGACGCCACCCCG
>OCHK01000782.1_pt1 | contig 28763 bp, 23 predicted proteins | sample 1538551 | NCBI WGS metagenome assembly OCHK01 (sample SAMN04571707, study PRJEB22368) | human gut metagenome | biome: human gut; material: stool | host: Homo sapiens | place: Luxembourg | collected 2012-08-31
GGCGTAGCACGTTCCGCGGCCGATGTAGTCGGCCACCGAGGCTTCAACCTCGTCGGCCAGCAGCAACAGTTCCCGCGAAGGGGTTTCGGTTTTGCAAATTTCCATATCAGAAAAGGGATAGGGCGCCCCGGAAGGTCGCCAGTACGACAATGTAACGCAGGGTCTTGCCCGCGAGCATCGCGCCGCCGGTCAGCCACACGTTGCTACGCATCAGTCCCAGCACGATGGCGATGGCCTCGCCGATGGTGGGCAGGAAGGCGAAGAAGGCCATCAGCGCCCCGCGTCCCGAGAGGAATTTCCGCGCCCGGGCCAGTTGGCGCGTCGAGACACCCAGCCGGGTGATCCATTCGGTCTTGCCCAGCGTCCCGATCCAGTAGCAGGTCATGCCGCCGAGCGTGTTGCCCAGCGCGGCCGCGACGACGCATCCCACGGGATCAAGCCCCATGCCGGCGAGCACCACCATCACCGCCTCGGAGCTGAAAGGCAGGACGCTTCCGGCGATCAGCGCCGAGAGAAAGAGGCCCCAGTAGCCCCAGTCGATGAGAAATTCGGTGATTGTTTCCATATCTATCCGCACGGGTCTTTCGGCGGCCCGTGCAGACAAAGATAGCGATTTTTTCGGTTCCTACGCCTCCCCGGCCCAGCCGCGGATCACACGGCTGCGGACGTCGACGCCCATTTCGCGGGCGCGGGCGAGAATGCGGCGCGCCAGGGCGGCTTTCCTGTCGTCGGGCGCGTAACGGAAATAGGCTTCCGCCGCGCGGATGTGCGCTGCGTCGACGAGCGGGAATTCGCGCGTTTCGGGGATTCCGAACGCCGATGCGGGGAGTTCGCGGCGTTCTTCGACGGTGAGCCGGTCGGGAGTTTTGGTTTTCGGAGCCATGACGGTGTGGTTTTTCTTTCCGGGCGGCAAAATCCGGGCCAGCGGAGCGGCGTTTGTCTGCGAGGTGGCGTGCCGACGGCGTGCGAATGGCTTTCAGGGGGCCGGGTGCAGAGCCGCCGGGCGATCCGGCTGTCGACGGCATACCGCCCGGGACCGGCGATCCAGAGCAGCGCGAAGGCCGCGAGGCAGAGCATGTTTGATGCCTTCGTTTGGTTCTCCCAAATTGATGGATTATCTTTACGGCCGTGAATTTCAACCGCTACATAACGGAGGCCGAATTTTCGGAACTCGCCGCCTTTATCCGCCGCGAGGGCGTCGTACGGCGTTTCGCCCGCGGCGAACACCTTTCCGGGCAGGGACTCCGCAGCTACCGCTGCGGACTGGTCGTGCAGGGCGCTTTCCGTTACGTGCACGCCGACGCCGCGGGAGAGGAGCATGTCGTGGGTTACGCCTTTGCCGGAGAGTTCGTCGGCGACTATATCTCGATGTGCGTCGATGCGCCGTCGCAGGTGACGATCGGGGCGATGTGCGGCGCCGAGGCCCTGCTTGTTCCCGGCGAACGGCTCGAAACCTTCTACCGCACCGATGCCGCCTGCGAGCGGCTGGGCCGCAGGCTGGCCGAACACATGCTGGCCGAGGTTTACGAACGCCTGCTGGACCGCTATGCCGCCTCGCCGCAGCAACGCTACGAGGCCCTGACGGAGCGTTGTCCCGACGTGTTGCAGCTCGTTCCCCTGCGGGAACTGGCCTCCTATCTGGGCGTGCGTCCCGAGACGTTGAGCCGCATCCGCCGCCGTGTCCGCTGATTTCTTGATCTGCGTCAACGTTTTTTTGGGGCGCACCCGTTAACTTTGTTTCCATGAAACGAGCGATTGTCATCGGGGCCACTTCCGGCATCGGCCGGGCGTTGGCCGAACGCCTTGCGGCCGAAGGATACCGGGTCGGCGTGACCGGGCGGCGCGAGGCGTTGCTGGAGGAGCTGGCGGCCAGCCGTCCGGGCAGCTTTTGTTACGCCGCGGCCGACATCATGGACCCTGCCGCCGCCTGTGCGGCGCTGGAACGCCTCGCCGGAGAGCTGGGCGGCATGGATTTGTGCGTGGTCAGCGCCGGAACCGGCGACCTGAATCCCGGACTGGACTATGCGCTGGAAGAGCCGGCCATCCGCACCAACGTCGTGGGCTGGACCGCGGCGGTCGACTGGGCCTACGGCCGTTTCGAGGAGCGGGGCGGCGGCCATCTGGTCGTCATCACGTCGGTCGGGGGCCTGCGCGGCGGCGGTGCGGCTCCGGCTTACAACGCCTCGAAAGCCTATCAGATCAACTATGCCGAGGGCCTGCGGCAGCGGGCTGCGAAGTCCGGACTGCCCCTCCCGGTGACCGACATCCGTCCGGGATTCGTCGCGACGGAGATGGCCAAGGGCGAGGGGCTGTTCTGGGTGATGCCCGTCGACCGGGTCGTGGAGGGGATCGTGCGGGCCATCCGCCGCCGCCGTAGCGTGGCGGTCGTCACACGCCGCTGGCTGCTGCCTGCGTGGCTGATCCGGCACATGCCGGAGTGTATTTACCGTAAAATGGGATGATGATGAACGGATGGTTTCTGGCGGCCGGAGCGTTGCTCGCCGCCGCATTCTTCGTACACGTGTTTTCGGGCAACCGCTTCTACTCGGCGGCGCGCCCTGATGCGGCAACGGCCCCTTCCGGAGCTTACGAGGCGTGGCTGATGGGCCGCTGCGGCGTTCAGATGATTTCAGTGGACCTGTTCCTCTGCGCGGCTTTTCTCTTGCTGCTGGGGACGGGCGTCCTGCCGCGCAATTTCGCGCTCGAACTCCTGCTGCTGCTGGTGTTCGGCGGCTGGTGCGTCTTCTGGCTGGTGTCGCTGCTGTGTGAAAAAGCCGGAGGGCGTCATTACCTCCGGCTGTGCCACTGGGCGTTGTTCCTCGTGCTGTTCGGTTTGGTGCTGGGCGGCATGCTCGGGTAGTCCTACTCCTCCTCTTCGTAATAGACTTTGTAGAACTTGCCCTTCTCGTCCTCGCCCTGCTCCAGCAGGTTGCGGTTGCCGTGGACGTAGATGTGGAAATTGCGGTCGAGCTTGATGACGCTCTTGTACGACCGCGCCTGCTTCTTGACGGCTGAATCCGAGATGCCGAATTCGTCCTCGATGCGGATGTCGCGGTCCTGTTCGTACTCCTGGCGGAAGCGCGTGAAGCTCTCCACGACCTCCGGCTGGCGGATCACCTTCTCCGAAAAATCGTCCATCGAAAAGCTCTCCTGCTCCTGGAAATACTTCATCGTCTCGTTGAGCAGCTCGGCCTGGTCGGCCTTCGACACCTCGAACTCCTTCGAGAGGTGTTTCGTGACGTATTTCTTGCACATCGCCAGCGTGTTGTGCGTATTGTGGTAGTTGTCCTGCCGCTGGCGCACGCGCAGGAAGTCGTCGATCCAGTAGCGTGCTTCGGTGCGGTTGGTGTTGTCGACGACGAAGACCGCAAACCCCTCCTCGCGTTCCGTGTTGAAAATGACGGCTCCCTTGTCCAGCCGTTTGATGTCGATGCCTTCGCGGGCCGCGATATGCACCCCTCCGGCCTGCTGTTCGACGTCGAGGAACGTGTCGCGCGTCTCGGACTTGAACAGCCCCAGCGCGTCGCAGCGTTCGCCGCCGAAATTGCAGTCCGAAAAGTAGACCGTGTAAAATTCGCCGCCCTTGATCTGCGGGTGCATGCCGCTCTCGTAGAGGTGCTTGGCCAGGCTTACCGAATGTTCGAGGAGCGCCTCCGGGTCGTCGAAGATCCTGCATGCGAAGTTCCAGACCTCGTTGCACCCGAGGTCGGTCTCGTGGTGGAGGTTGTAGCACTCCTCGCTCTTGAAGCCGCCGAGGAAATAGGCCGTGAGCGTGCGCATCAGCCCTTCGTCGGCGACCTGTGCCGAGAGTTCGGGCGAGACCGTCAGGGGTTCGTCCTTCGATTTGTTGCCGACGACGTGTACGGCCAGCGCTTCGATGCGCGTATCTTCGGTGTATAACATGTTCGGGATCGTTTAACGGACGACAAAGATGCGCATTTTTTGTCTCCCCGGCAAGTCCTGCGGCCGATAAAAAGGCCGGAATCCACGGTGGACTCCGGCCTTCGGGCGTGTGGCGCGGCTTATAGGCGGGTCGCAGGCGCGATCTTCAGGCGGAACGTGTAGTCGGCGTAGGGAATCCGGTATTCGGGCAGCGGCAGCGCGCCCCACGAGTTGACGCACGCCAGTCCGTACTGCACCTTGTCGAGGCATACCGAAACGTTCTTCTGCTTTTCGACCTCGGGCGAGTGTCCCTGCCGTTTTGCGGGGCCTTCGTCGAGCGACTCCTGCGGGTAGTGAAGCGCCGAGGCGGAGAACGGAGCGTCGGAGGTCACCGTAAGACCCCGTCCGCCGATGTCCGCGAGGTGCCACCAGCGCAGGTCGCTCTTCGTGCCGGTCTCCTGCGGGCGGATGTAGGGGTGGAACTGCTCGTCGACGCTCTGGCGGTAAAGTCCCACGAAGGCCGACGATTTGCGGTCGGCGTAGTTCTCGCCCGGCCCGCGGCCGTAGTATTGCAGACGGTCGAACGCCTCGGGCATCTCGAAGCGCATGCCGAAGCGGAACATGTCGGGAACCTCGGCCCCCGGCGTGGCGTGCAGCGACTGTGCGATCGTGACGGCGCCCGTGTTATCGACGGCGTATTCGATCTCCAGCGTGGCCTGCACCCCGGGCATTTCATAGCCGGCCTTCACCGTGACGATGCCGTCGGCCTCGGCATGGGTCAGCGTCTTGAGTTTCATCTCCGGCTGTTTCCAGACGGCCATTTTGTGTTGCAGTCCGGCGCCGAAGTCGTTGTCGGTCGGCGCGCGCCAGAAGTTGGGGCGCAGCGTGGAGCCGTCGGCCAGGAAGTCGAGCCCGCGGACTTCGTAACGGGTGATGAAGCCCGTCTTGCGGCTGAAGTCGAGCCGCAGGCCGTTGCCCGCGACGATCAGGAAGTCTTTGTGGTTGTCCGCAACGAAGAGCGATTCACCTTCGGCTGCGGATTTCGCCGCGGGAGCCGTGAAGACGTATTCGCGGATCGGCAGTTGGGCGCGCGCCGCGGTGTGGCCCGCGGGCAGGATGCCTTCGGCCGTCTTGAGTTTGTAGGCCACGTCGAGCAGCAGTTCGCCCGCCGCGGGCAGCGTGGCCGGATCGTAGGGGAGCGCGATGCGCACGCGCTGCTGCGGCGCGGCTTTCAGTCCGTCGACGACGCCCCGGCGGAGGGGCGTCCCGTCGCAGAGCACCTCCCAATGGAGGTCGTAGTTTTCGAGGCCGCGGAAGAAATTTTCGTTGAGGACCTCCACCGTATTCCCCGCATCGCCGGCCCACGAGGTCCAGATCGACTGGTAGTAGTAGCGCACCTCCTCCATGTGGGGGTTCGGAATGCGGTCGGGACCGATCAGGCCGTTGTCGCAGAAGTTCTGGTCCGAGGGGTCGTAGGGATTCCAGTCGCCTCCGTAGCCGTAGACCGTCACGCCGTTGTGCCCCTTTTTGTGCAGCGACTGGTCCACGAAATCCCAGATGAATCCGCCCTGATATTTCGGTTCGCGGCGGATCAGCTCCCAGTACTCCCTGAATCCGCCCATCGAGTTGCCCATGGCGTGGGCGTATTCGCACTGGATCAGCGGTTTGGCGGGATTCTCGGCGAGGTATTTCTCACACCGCTCGTAGCCCCAGTACATCGGGCAGATAATGTCCGTGTTGCGGCTGCCGGGCGAATAGACGGCCCGTTCGTGGTGAATCGGCCGCGAGGGGTCGTAAGCCTTGATCCAGTCGTAGCAGGCGTCGAAGTTCGGCCCGTCGCCCGCTTCGTTGCCCAGCGACCAGATGATGACCGACGGATGGTTGATGCTGCGCTGCACGTTGCGTTCGTTGCGCTCCAGATGCGCCTTGGCGTAGAGCGGATTCTTGGCCAGCGTCTTTTCGCCGTAACCCATGCCGTGCGACTCGATATTGGCCTCGGCCACGACGTAGAGTCCGTATTGGTCGCAGAGCGAGTACCAGCGGGCGTCGTCGGGGTAGTGGCACGTGCGCACGGCGTTGATGTTGTTCTCCTTCATGATGCGGATGTCCTCCAGCATGCGCCCCTCGGAGACGTAATAGCCGTAGTCGGGGTCCATCTCATGCCGGTTGGCGCCCTTGATCAGCACCGGCCGGCCGTTGACGAGCAGCTGCCCGCCCTCGATCTTCACGTCGCGGAATCCGATCCGGAGCGGAATGACCTCGATCACTTCGCCCGCCGGCGCGCGGAGCGTCGCCGTCAGTCCGTACAGCACGGGCGTCTCGGCGCTCCACAGAGCGACTTTCCCGGCGTCGAGCGTGCAGCGCTCCTCGTCTTTCGTGACGCGCAGCTGCTGCGACGCGACGCTGCGCCCTTGGGCGTCGGTGAGCGCCAGTTCGACGCTGCATCCCCGCGCCTGCCTGGGGAAGAAGGCTTTGACGGCTACCGTTCCCGCGGTGTAGTTGGCCGAAGGCGCGGCGTCGACCTGAATGTCCGTAATTTGCCGTTTGTCGCGCGCGTAGAGGTAGCAGTCGCGGCCCACGCCCGAAAGGCGGAAGAAGTCCTGATCTTCGAGGTATGTGCCGTCGCACCAGCGGAAGACCTGGAACGCGATGAGATTCCGGCCGGGTTTCACGTAGGGCGTCAGGTCGAACTCGGCCTCCAGCTTGCTGTCCTCGCTGTAACCCACATAGCGGCCGTTGACCCAGAGGTAGATGTTCGACGTCACCGAGCCGAAATGCGCGACGATCTGCCTGCCGGCCCATGCCGCGGGGATGTCGACCGTACGGCGGTAGGAACCCACGTGGTTCTGCTCGACGGGAACGTGCGGCGGATCGTTTTTGAACCAGCCCCGCCAGGCGTAACCGACGTTGAGGTAGACCGGATCGCCGTATCCGTTCAGCTCCCAGAGTCCCGGCACGGGCATGTCGTTCCAGCCTTTGTCGTTGTAGCCGACGCGGAAAAAGTCCGTCGGTCGCTGGTCGGCGTCGCGCACCCAGTTGAATTTCCAGTTTCCGTTCAGCGTGACGAACCGCTCCGAGAGGGTCTTGTCGCCCGTTTGTGCGGCTTCCGGCGATTCGTACGCGAACCAGGAGCCATGCATCGGCATCCGGTTCACGGCATTCACGCCGGCGTCCTGCCATTCGTTGCTCTGCGCGCCGGCCGTCAGCGCCGTCGCCGCGGCCAGCCAGCATAAGAGGATTTTCTTCATCGGTTATCTCTGTTTTTAAGGTTTAGGCGTAGTCTGCCGGAGCGGTTTCCGCTGTGCCGGATGTCCGGCGCGGTCCGATCGGTTAAATTTCGGAAAAATGTCGGGAAACTCCAAATATGGCGGCTGAAAAAGACGACAGCCGTATTGTTCCGGTGCATTTTTGCCGGATGACCCGCAGACGGCCTCTTTTCCCGGGGCAAAAAACGTGATTCCGCCCGGAACCGGACGGAATCACACAGAATATAGGTCGGCCGCTAAAGGTCGCGGTTGAACAGTGTATTGCCTTTGGCGTGCACGACCCGGAGGTTGAGTTGCTCCCCGGTCTTCTTCAGGATCATAACGGTTGCATTCTCCTCCTTGTAGCCGCCGCCGATCACCACCGGGAAATTGTTCTCCGAAGCTCCTTTTTCGATCAGTTCGTACCGGTGCAGATGGCCGTTCAGCGAAACGTCGAATCCGGCCGTCGCCAGATAGGGCTGCCATAGCTCCTTGCAGGGATTGAATTTCGCAACGGCCTTCCCGTAGATGGGAATGTGGTGGATCAGCACCTTCCGCGCCGCGGCGGTGAATTCGGGCTTCGCGAGTTCCGTTTGCAGGAATTGTGCCTGGTCCTTGCGGTGTTGCGTGAAGTCGTTCATGCCGTAATACACTTCGGTGTCGTCGGGTTTGTCCTCGCCGCAGTCCAGCAGGACGAAGCGCGTGTCCCCCATCGTGAATGCCGTATAGGAGTGTTCACCCGCCTTGGAGAGGTAATCCCACAGTACGACGGAGCAGGCGCCCCGTATCTCGTGGTTGCCGCGCATGAACACCGACGGGATGCAGTCGCTGCCGTACGATTTGCAATACTCCGTGAGGACATCGACTATATCCGACTCTTTTTCCGGGTCGTCGAAACAGTCGCCGTTGAAAATCACGAGGTCGTACGGCTCGTTCCCGACGAGGCTCATCAGATGTTTGAATAGTTCTGTTTTCTTGTGTATGTCATTGAAAACAAGTATTGTATAGTCCTTGTCGCGCTCGTCCCACGTCGTGAAGGACGCCAATGGCATTCGGATCGTATCGCCGAACTCCTTCTTGTAGCTGCCGTAGTGGAGTATTTGTTGCGAGCAGGCCCGGTAATAGTATTTCGTGCCGGGACGGAGGTCTTCCAGCCTGATCTTGTTGATTTTACGGTTGGCGACCATCATGCCCTCGTCGTAACTCCTCACGGGCTGCAACCGGTCGGGATCGGTGCCGAATTCGACCCAGCTGCGGCACGGGACGCTGGTGATCCACATGACCGTCATGGCATCGGCGGATGGGTTTTGCAGGTAGGCCGGCGTGCGGAAGACCTCTCCGGCGGCGACCGGAGGGGTCGGGGGTATTACGGATTCTTTTTCGCCGCAGGAGCCGTAGACAAAGCCGGAGAGACTGAAAAACAGAAATAAGGGGATTGCTTTCATGTGCTTCATTATTTTTGGAGTTTCGGACGCGCGGCTTCTTTATTCCAGACGACCTTATAGGGTGATCCGGGAGCGATTTTCACCTCGCGTTTGTGCATGTTCTCGATGCTGACGGTCCGGCCCAGGACTTCGCCGACGAACTTGTTGTCGGAAATCCGCACGTTCAGGCAGGCGTCGACCGTGATTCCGGCCTTGCGCGGATGCCACGGGCGGAAATCGTAGCTTCGCTCGATGGTGTTGCCGCTGAAAGTCAGCCCATTGACCGAGGTGGCAAACAGGATCGGGTAGTCGGCCGAACAGAAGTGGTTGTCCTCGATGCGGATGTTCCGGTGGAAGGGCCGCGACGGGTCGGGTTCCGGAATCTCGGGCAGGATCGAAATGACCGCCTCGGTGAACTGGTATTCCGACGTAAGACACGATGCGTCGAACCGGTTGCCGCGGATCAGCAGATCCCTGACGGCGCCGCTCTCATACCAGTAGTTCGCGTCTCCGGCGATCAGGATGGCTGAGCCGCTGGAGGCGAAGAAGTTGTTCTCGACGACGACTTTTCCCGGCGTGGAAATCAGCAGCCCGCGCGCTCGGTTGCTCAGGAAGCGGCAGTTGCGGATCTCCACGTCGGGCGTCCAGGTCAGATTTTCCAGCGCCATGCCCGCCTGGATCGTGCGGGAGAAGGGTTTCTCGGTTTCGAGGATGAATTCCCGCTCGTTGAGTCTCGTAAATGATCTCGCCGCATTCTCCTCCTCGGTGCACATGGTTTTGTTGTCGATGAATCCGACCCTGTCACCCGGGACGGCCCATCGCAGGCCGACGCTCATGGACTCCATGAACCGGCATTTCACCTCGGTCGGCGAGAGCACCTCGATAATGCGCACGCAGGTTCCGTGGATGTTGATGGGGTCGTCCATCAGGTACTGCCATTCGCAGTCGTTCACGCGGATGCGGCCTTTGCAGCCCATGGCGTGAATGCCGTCGTCATGGCCGCTGAAATAGCGTCCCTTGGCCTTGTTCGGTACGACGTCCACGTTGTCGAAATCGAGGTTTTCCGTATACTGGCAGAGAATTCCGAGTCCGGCGGTGTGGTGGATCGTGATGTCGCTCAACGTGACGTTCCGGCTTTCGTTGATGAAGATTCCGGCGTGGTCCCGCTCGCTGTGCCGGAGCGCCAGGATGTTGCCGACTTTCGGATAGCGTCTGAAACCGCCTTCCCGCCGGATTCTCACTACGCCCGGAACCGGTTCCGTCGCCCGGTATTCGTTCCATTTGCTGCCCAGGGCGCGGTCGCCGTTTTGGATGACCCCGGTGTAGACGTCCAGCTCCATCATCCGCGTCACGGGGCTTTTCCAGCCTTCACCGACGAACACGAGCTTGCCGTTTTCGAGGATGTAGGGGTATTTCGCGGGGTCGATGCGCAGGTCGAAATAGTCGGCTCCGATTCCGGCGACCTCGCCCTGCCCCATCAGCGGGACGTCCCAGTCCACCGTGAAATTTTTCAGGACCGCATTGCTGCAATTATCGAGCGTAACGGGTTGGATGCGGTCATGCATAATGAACTCCGACCCGCCGCCGTCGAGTGTTATTCCGTCGATTCCTTCGAAAAACACCGCAAGGCGTTTGGGGTTGATGTCCGTGGTGTTCGACTCGTGGTAATCGCGTTCGACGGCATGCTGGGGCCAGAAATCGTAGCGGCCTTCGGGAAAGTAGAGCACGCTTCCGGGCTTTTCCCTGCACCGCTTTACGGCTTCGTTGACGAACGGCGTGGCGTTGATCCGCGAACCGGGCTGAAGCCCCAGCTGTGTGATCCGGATCGTATCGCCGGCCGGCGGCGCGGCGTTCGCCGACAATGCCAAAAGCAACGACAGTGATATTGTTCCGATGTACTTCATTGTATTCGGGTTTTAATCTTTATAAAATGAGGACAAAAGGTGCGCCCCGGGACGTCGCATCCCCGGCGGACGCACCTATTGTCTGAAAATCGGGGCTTTACCAACCCGGATTCTGCACCAGGTTCCTGTTGCTGGAAATATTTTCCGCATCAATCGGATAAAGATAGTGTTTTTGTTCGAATATCTTGGTCGTTTCGATGGACGGCATGATCGTCAGGTAACTGTCGTACGGCTGCACGTTGGTCGTCGTGAAGCCCGTGGGGAAACAGTTCCAGCGTTTCGACGGCTCGGCGAAGGTCAGATGGGCGATTTTCCACCGGCGGGCGTCGAAGTAGCGGTGCCCCTCGAACATCAGCTCGATCGTGCGCTCTTGGCGGATGATCTCCCGGTAGTCTTTTCCGGGAATGCCTTTCCATGCGTCTTCGATACGCGGCACGCCGACGCGGTCGCGGATCTCGTTCATGTATTGCAGGGCCTGCCCGGCGAGCGTCCCGTGGTATTCGACGTATGCCTCGGCATAGTTCAGGTAGAGTTCCGTCATCCGGATGAGCGGCCATGCCCAGTCGATGCGTCCGTTGGAGACCGAATTGTTCGGGAAATAGGAGTTCGGATGCACGGTCTTTTTCGCCAGATAGCCGTTGATCGTCTGCATGTCCCGGTTCGGATCGTTGCCCATCGTCAGCTTTGTCACGGGGTGTTTTTCGCCCATGCGCAGGTAGAGGGTCCAGTTGCCCCGCAGTTCGTAGTCATGCGCCCGGTCATAGGCGATGTCGGCGTAGAAGCGGGTCTCGCGTCCGAGGTGCATCTTGGCCGTCCACTCCCCGTATTCGTCCTGAACGGGATCGTAGCGGTGCGGGTAATCGAACTCCGGGTCTTTGTCGATCGGAAGCCCGTTTTTCGTCAGGAAGGTCTCGACCATCCGGAACGAGGGCGAAACACCGCCGTAGGGAACGCTCACGGAGTTGTTCGTAAGCCCGCGGATGGCATACATCTGCTGGCTGTTCACAGGCGAGCGGGAATCGACCCAGATCATGTCCGGATTGTCCGATATTTCGCGGGGAAGCGTCGTCACCATGTTCCGGGCCGTCTGGTAGGCGATCTCCTCCGGCGTGAGCGACGTTCCTTCGGACTTGAATTGGAACAGTTTGTATCCCTCCTGCTTCGCGGCGGCTATCGCTTCCTCGGTTGCGTCGAGGGCCACTTTCCATTTCTCCTTGTCGTAGGTCTGACTGATGAGCTGCTCCCCGTTCTTGTTCTTGAAATCGGCGTAGTACTCCGAATTGCCGTTGAAAAGCGGGCTGGCGGCATAGAGCAGCATCCGCGACTTGATGGCCAGAGCGGCGACGTAGTTGGCACGGCCCATGTCCAGCGCCGAGTAGGCCCGCGAAGCCTTCAGTTCGCCGGCTGCCTCGTCGAATTTTCTGGCGATCCAGCTTACGCATTCGTCGTAGGGCCTCCGGGTCGGGTAGTAGACCTCTTCCGGAGCGTCGTTCGGAATGATCCCGTTGACGAGGCAGATGGGACCGTAGAGCCGCAGGAGCGAATAGTGGAAATAGGCGATCAGGAATTTCGCCTCGGCTTTCCACCGCGCTTTTTCACCATCGCTGGCGTTGGGAACTCCGTCCACCATGTCGATGAAGGTGTAGCACTGGCGGATGCCCCCGTAGAGGTCGTAGGCGGCGCAGCGTGAGGGCTGCTTCTTGCTTTTGTGGTGCGACCAGTAGTTGTAGAGCGGCTCCGCGGCCGAGATCTGTCCCGTGTGGGCGGCTTTGGCCCAATGCCAGTCGGTTCCCCACTGGGACGTGAGGGCTACTTCGTCTCCGGCGCCCCACACCTGCGGCTCGCCGTTGAAGTCGTTCGAGGCGGGCAGGTAGCCGTAGCATCCGTACAGAAACTTCTCGGCGGAGGTGCGGTCCTCGAAAACCTCCTGGAGCGTGCCTTTCTTTTCCGGTTCCAGGTCCAGATAACTGCATCCGGCCAGCACGAGGCAAAGCGATAATAGGATATATTGCGGTTTCATAATTCTTCGGTCGTTAAAAGTTAAACTGCGCTCCGATGTTCACGATCTTCTGGAGCGGGTATCGGAGTCCGTTGCCCCGGTTGGCGCTGGACGACTCCGGCTTGTTGTCGTAACCGCCCAGTTCAGGGTCCCAGTGTTTGAACGGAGTGAACGTAAGTAGGTTGGCGCTGGAAAGGTAGACCCGCATCCACTTGAACGAGTACCCGATTTCGAGGTTTTTCAGGCGCAGGAATGCACCGTCGCGCAGCCAGTAGGAGGAGAGCACCTCCGTATTGTCGCGGCCGTCGGTGTGAGAGAGACGCGGATAGGCGGCGTTGGGATTCGGGTTGCTTTCCGACCAGTAGTCCTTGGCGACGAACCCGAGCACGTTCTTGTGGTAGACGCCGAACGGATGGATGTCGTTCATGTAGATCGACACCTTCGAGACGCCCTGGAAATAGACCGAGAAGTCCCACCGCTTGTATTTTGCCGAAAGCCCGAAGCCGTAGACGATCTGGGGAATGTACGGGTCGCCGATGTAGGTCCGGTCATACTGGTCGATCTTCTTGTCGCCGTTCAGGTCCTTGTATTTGATGTCTCCCGGCTTGACGTTGGCCATCACGGCCGACTGGTCGGGGCTGCTGTCGATGTCGTCCTGGTCCTTGAAAAGCCCCAGCGCGATGTAGGCCGGGCCGATCCGGTTCATCGGACCGCCACGCTCGTACTGGTAATCCCATTCGTAGTCGGGTTCGTCGCGGAAGATCAGCGTGTTTTTCGCATAGGTGAACGTTCCCTTGAAGGTCAGCAGGAAATCGGGATTGAAGACGTGGTTGTATTCGAGCGAGAGGTCTACGCCCTGGTTCCGCGTTTTGCCCATGTTGGCGAACGGCGTGGCGTTGCCCATGCCGATCGTCGCGGGAACCGTCTGGCGGGTCAGCAGGATGCGTTCTCGGTTTTCGCGGAAGAAATCGGCGATCAGCAGGAACCGGTTGTCGAACAGGCCGATTTCCAGTCCGATATTCTTTTTCAGCGAGGTTTCCCACGTGGCGTAGGGGTTGCCGTAGCGGGTGATCACCGCACCCTTCATCGAGCTGTTGAACGTCGGGCCGAACGAGTAGCTTTTGCCGTCCATCGTCAGGTGCGTATATCCCTGGAAGCGTTCGCTGGTGAGCGAGTTGCCCACCAGACCGTAGGAGCCGCGCACCTTCAGCAGGCTGACGACTTTGGTCAGCGGCTCGAAGAATTTCTCGTTGGAGAGGATGTAACCCAGGGCGATCGACGGGAAGAACCCGAACTTTTTCCCCTCGACGAAGTTGTCGCTGCCGTTGTAGGCGAAATTGAATTCGGTGTAGTAGCGCCTGCCGAAGTTGTAGGTCAGGCGGCCCGCGATGCCTTGGTTTCTCTCTCCCAGTGCGGCGTTGTAGTTATTGCTCGCGGGATTGTTGCGGAAATAGCCTCGTTGCAGGTAGATGAACTGGGCGTTCACGTCGTGCTTGCCGAACTCACGCTGGTAGTTGAGCATGATGTTGGTGTTGGTGAGGCGGTCGCTGGAGTTCGAGTTCCGCGCCACGGCGGCGTTGCTTCCGTTGGTGTTGATCGAGCGCAGGTCGTACTGATAGGTCCCGTCGTCGTTTTTGACCAGCGTGTTGGGATCGATCTCGAAGTAGAACGGCGTGATGTATTTGCCCGTCGAGGTGCTGTTGAAGACTTTGAGCGAGAATTGTCCCGTGATGGAAAGCCCCTTGGTGATGAAGTCCAGCTTCTGCTCGAAGTCGAGCGTTCCCATCGAAGTCGTCCGGAACCTGGAGTCGACTCCCTGTGCCAGCGAAGCGTAGGGGTTGGCGTACATATTGGACTGGGGACCGCCCGATTTATTGCCGAAGGGGATGTAGTTCATCTCGCCGGTCTGCGGGAATTTCACGGGGAACTGCGACGGCGAAGCCCACATCACCCGGCCGAAGAGGTAATTCACGTCGTTGAGCGGTCCGGTGTAATCCTGCACCTGAATATTCAGTTTCACGCCTACCTTGGTGGTTTTGGTGAGCTGGCTGCTGACGTTCGACTGGAACGAATAGCGCAGGTTGTGAATGTTATTCTTGAAGGGGTTTTCCGGAGCCTGTTTCAGCAGGCCCGATTCGTTGGTGATCGACGCGCTCATGAAGTAGGTCACTCGCTTGGCGATGCCTCCTGAGACGTTCAGGTTGACCGCCTGCGTGTAGGTATGCTGTTTGAAAAGCTCTTTGTACCAGTTGACGTTGGGGTAGACGTAGGGGTCCAGCTTGTTGATCGTTCCCTGGATCGCCTCGTCCGAGAATTTCGGCTCGGCCCCGGGCGTGCGCGCTTCGATGGCCTCGTTGAACATCCGCATGTACTGTACGCCGTCGGCGAGTTCGGGAATCTGCGTGGGCATCGACATGCGGCCCTCGACGCGCAGGTTGATCTTCGGCTTGCCGCCCTGTCCGGTTTTCGTCGTCACGATCATCACGCCGTTTGCGCCGCGCGATCCGTAGAGCGCTGTCGCCGTGGCGTCCTTGAGGATCGAGAAATTCTCGATCACCTCGGGGGCGAGGGCGTTCAGATCGTACGAGGAGCACTCCACGCCGTCGATCAGGATCAGCGGATTTTGTGCGGCCTCGGCAAAGGTGCTTACGCCGCGAATCCAGAAATTAGCTCCGTCGGCGCCCGGCTCTCCGGACTGCTGCACCGAGATCACGCCGGCGATGCGGCCTGCAAAACTGTTCGTCAGGTTGGCGGCGGGCATCTTCATGTCGGAGGTCTTGAACGACTGGATCGCGCCGATGACGCTCTCCTTCTTCTGCTGTCCGAATCCGACCACGACCACCTCTTCCATCACCCGGTTGTCCTCGTTGAGGACGATGTTGCAGATGCTTTCGGCCCCGGGCGTGATCTCCTGGTTCAGGTAGCCGATGTAGCTGTAAACGAGCGATGCATGCAGCGGGACGTCGATCACGTACGTACCGTCGATATTGGACGACACTCCGATCGTCGTTCCCTTCACGATCACATTCACACCGGCCAGCGGGTTTCCCTTGGCGTCGGTGACCGTGCCGGTGATCCGATTGGTCCCGGGTTGCTGCCGGGCGGATTCGCTCTTTTTCGCGGCGCTCTTTTCCGGTTTTACGATGAAGATCTGGCGGTCCTTGATTTCGTAGGAGTTATCCGTCGATCGGAAAATCTGGTCGAGGACCGTTTCGATGGTTCCGTTTTTCACATCGACCGAGACTCTGCGGTTGACGTCGACGATGTCGTTGGAATAAAAGAAAATGTATTCGGTTTTTTTCTCGATCTCTGCGAACACCTCTTTTACGGGTTTATTTTTGGCGTTGATCGATAAAAGAGTGGCTTTCGGAGCGGCTACGGCGGCATTTGCCGGCCACATTCCGAGCGTTAAAAACAGGAACGCCATCCGTACCACCCACAATTCCCGGCGAAATAATGATTTCTTACAGCATGACTTATTGTTATTATTCATACCTTTGTAGGGATTTAATGGTTAATTTTTAGCAGTTTAACGGTTAGATCGCAGACCGGGCGATAGTACCAGTATCGTCCGGTCGTTTTTTCGGAATTCGGTTTTATCTCATAGGCTCTTCGGTTTTTCGGGTTTTTAAGGTTGGGATTCAGTCGTTTTTGAGTACGATGATGTACATGTCGTCCTTCACGTGCTCGCAGGTCACCGGCAGGCTCAGGCTCAGCCCGAGCAACACTTCGTCGAGGTCGCTTTTCAGGTCCAGTTTGCCGGAGCAGGAGAACCCGCCCGTTTTCTCGCTGCAAACGATCGAGACTCCGTAATAATCGGACAGAAGCCGGGCAACGGTTTCCAGTCTCTCTCTGTCGAAATAGTACAATCCCTCGATCCACGATGCGTATTTGCGGACGTCGACCTCTTCGACGCGCGTCTCTCCTCCCGCAACTTCATACATCTGCTTCGGTTCGAGCACCCTCTTGTTTCCGCCCGTGTTGTCCGCAACTTGTACGGACCCTTCCACCAGGACGACGCGTTCGAGTTTCCGGCTGTCGTATGCGCATACGTTGAAACGGGTTCCCATGACCTCGACGTTCAGCCCTTTGGTCCGCACGATGAACGGGCGGTCGTCGTGCACGACGTCGAGGAAAATTTCGCCGTCGACGTAGATTTCCCGCTGCTTGCCGGTAAATTCCGCCGGATAGACGATCCGTGTATTGGCATTGACCCACACTTTGGTCCCGTCGGAGAGGGTGAGGCGCGACATTTTGCCTTTCGGGATGATGAGCTGGTTGTATTTTGCCGATTCTTCCTTGGGTATCTGCGACTGACTTACCGTGATTTTTGAATCGTCGTAGCAGATTTCAGCCTCCTTGTCCGTGATGACCACGGTTTTGGCGTCCGACAGGATCAGTTTGGCCTCCCTGCTTTCGGTGGAGTCGGCTTTTGCGCAGGCGTATTCGTAGATTTCGACATGCCGCGCCCCGTCGTTCGACGGCCATAATGCGAACAGCAGCAGGACCGATGCGGCGACGGCCGCCGGATAGAGCATGTATTTCCAGCGGGGACGCCGTTCCGGTTTGTTCAGTCCCGTTTCCGCGGCGATATTCTCCCATAGCCGGGAAATCTCCTGATCGGTAATGAAAGGCAGGATTTCGTTCGAGGATTCGATATACCTCCGGGCAACGAAATACTCGCTGATATTGGGCGGATCGGACGCTACGAAGTCCTGCCAGAAAGCGACGCTTTCGCGTACGGGACTTTTCACGGATGCAACGAAAAAATCGTCCGACAGGAAGTCTTCGAGGGTAAAGAGTTTATAGTCTTTGTTGTCCATCCGGGCGTAGTTTTATACAGTAAACACTGCAGCCCGGATTTTATAATCACTTTTTCCGGAAATTAATTCAGATAATTTGTGCGGATTCGCTTCAAGGCCCGTTGGATGGTGTTCAGAACAGCCTGGTAACTCATATTCATGACGTCGGAAATCTCGCTGATGCTGAGATTGTCGATATACCGGTAATGCATGGCTTGCTTTTGCCGCGGTGTGAGGGTCGACATGATTTCGGCGACCCTGTTCTGCATGATCGTCTCCTCTTCCCGGATTTCGATTTTGCGGGATGCGTCTTCACAGACCTGCTCTTTCGCTTTTACGGCATCGTCGGAATTCCCCCCCCCCTCCGAATCGGACTTTGTTTCGTTTCAGATTGTTTAATAGGCTGTTGCGCAGCGCCGCGAAAAGGTAGTATTTGATATTGTCGGTAGGGCGCAGGTTGCTTCGGTTGGAGTATATCTTGACGAAAACATCCTGAATGCAGTCTTTTACCAGTTCCCGGTCGCCGGTGAACTGTGACCCGTACATGAACAGCACGCGGACATATCTTTCGAAAATATGTGCATAAGCCTCCCGGTCTCCGTCGAGAAATCTGTTCCATACAGACGCATCGTCCTTGTCTCTCTTTATGTCCATGTTTTAACGCCGCGAGGTTTTTGGGATCGTATTTTAGGGGTTATTCTCCATTTTCAGCGCACAACCTGTCTACAATATTCGCAAAAATTCCCGTAATAAACAAGCGATTCGGCATGAACATCGTGAAATGGTCTCCGATTTTAACGCCGGCCGGACCGCCGCCGCCTTTCTGTTTCCTCCGCTTGTTTCATGGCCCCGAATCATAAAAAGGCACTCGTACGGAGTGCCTGAACGGTTTGTCGATAACGCCGGATCGTGGCTTGCCGGCAATTATTTATCGGTGCAGTATCTATTATTTGCCGATGCACTATCAAATGCCTATTGACTATCAATAGTTTACGTCTTAAAAGATAGGAATCTCAAAAATTTACTTGTTTTTTTGCAAAAAATCGAAGGTTTAACGATTTTTTTTATCGACTCTCTCCGAACAGAGGGAAAAGAGGCAAAAGCAGCCCTTTCAGGCCCCGACAGACCCCGTCTGCAAAGATAGAGCATATCGGGGTTTATTTCGCCAAAATGGGCTGTAAAATCGAGGACGGATTCACGGATATTTTTAGGGTTGTTGGCTGTCATCTTGGGTGGGCTGATGGGGTGTTTTGCTAAGCCTTTGCTCCTGGGCTCTTAAAAGTTTCGCAGCCAAAAGAAAAAAATGGCGGTAGCCATTTCGCCATGGCGCAGCCATCTCTTTTCTTCCCTTAATTTGACTTTACTTTAATGAACGTATATATGAATACGAGGATAAAGTAAAGTTGATGATTCATGATGTCGACGATAAGGTCTATTATGATCAGTTTAGGTCAAAGTTGTAAGATTTATGGTGTAATGGGGATTCCTTTATGTTAATAGTTAAAGTCTTAAATGAATGAAACCTTACTAATCACGAATAAATTGGATTATAATGAATTGTTGAACTTATTTGAGGAATACACATGAAACAGATTGCCTGCCAGATTATATGTGTGGTACTCATTGCAACCCAGGATTGGCAGTCATTGGCCTCACACATAGGATCGCAAAAAGCAAACAAGAACGGAGATAGAAAAAGATATCTTTTGATTTTGTTGCCTCTTCACTTTTTTTGTATATGCTATCTGCTATACAAAGAAATATATGTAACTTTAATTATAAGAAATAAGTAGTTTGTTTAAATCGGTATTAAATTCAATGTAAATATGGATACAACTCCTTTAATTGATGCAGCAATTTCTGCGATTTCATCAGTAGCTGTTGAGCAGGTTGTTGAGGGCTTGAAAGATATAATACACCGAAATATTCCAAGAACAACGTTAAATTTAACGGAGGAAGAACTGGAAAAAAATATAATAGACGAGATTAGAAAAACCTCAAATTGGGCTTCTGATGATTTGTTTAAAAATCATAATAATCATTCGGACATAACATCAAGATATGTTCGCTTGGATTTATTGTTAACGCCTCATCGGGAACTATTGTATGAATCTCAAGGTCAGAAAAAACAGCCGTTATGTGATATTATTAAAGAAAATAATGGAAACACTGTAATCTTGGGGCAACCTGGAAGTGGAAAAACAACATCTGTTAAGTTCTTGGTTAACTCTATTATAAAGGATCCTAATTTTTTAAGTGGTGTGTATCGGTTCCCTTTGGTTATTCGACTTCGAGAATTAAATAAATCAAATTCTATATTAGGAGAGCAACAGGATGGAGGTATCTTCGAGAAATTATCATTGATTTTTGGGCTTAAATTTCATATAGATCATATCATAAGAAGACCTAAGAAGGATTCGTCTGAGTCTCCTATTGATACCACAAAAGAGGATAATGAGAAATTAAGAGTATTGCTTAAAACAAAATTAATCCCATATATTTTAGACACCCAAAAAATATTATTGATATTAGATGGGTTCGATGAAATAATGGATGACAAAATAAAAAGATTAGTTATCTCCGAACTTAGGGAATTAGTAAATAGTCTTAATGTAAGCCATTTTATTTTAACTTCGCGAACCGCCGATTATAAGTTAGAACTAGAAAATACAAATGTGTATGAAATAAGTGAACTAACAACGAATCAAGTTAAAGAGTTTGCAGAGAAGTGGTTTGAGGATTCTGTTTTATCTCAAGAATTCCTAAAGGAATTATATGCAAAAATGCCATATGAGGATTTTTACACCCGTCCTCTTTTATTGACGCAGGTGGCACTTATATATACTCGTACGAATGAAATTCCAAGTAAACCTAAAATGATTTATCAAAGAATCGTTGAATTGGTTTTAAAAGAATGGAATGAAAAACAGGGATTAAAACGAAAGTCAAAATATGCGTCTTTTACTGTGGAACGGAAACGAGAGTTCTTATCGGCGATGGCTTTTAATTTAACAATAAAGTATAATAAACATACTTTTTCAAAAGACCAATTATCAATAATATATAAAGAATTAAACAGGAAATTTCGAGAACTACCTATTGACGAAGTTGAAGAGGTAATAGAAGAGATTGAAACGCATAATGGTCTAATCGTTCAGTCTGGTTATGACAGTTTTGAATTTTCACATCTAACGATTCAGGAGTACTTTGTGGCTGATTATATAGTCAGAACAAGTAGCGTCAGGAAGTTTAAGAATAGCGATATGGTAAAGATTCCTAATGAGTTAGCCTTAGCTATTGCTCTTTCTTCTGAACCATATTTGTATTTACTGGATATTTTAGAAGTTATTTCAAAAAATCATTTGGATGATGATTTTTTAAGTCGGTTTTTTAATAGAATTAGATTAGAGAATCCAGATTTTGAGAGCGATGCACTTATTGTCATCGCGTTGTTGTCGACCTATACAAAAATATGTGATAAATATATAGCATTATATAATCATAGATTTAGAGAGCCTAATTATAGACCCAAAGAACGGCAAACGTGTGAAGATATCGATATTTTAGAGAAGATAATTATACAAGTGTCTAATGGAGAAGTGAACCAACTACTAAAGGGCTGTTATCATGTCAAGAACGGTCTGAAATGTATAGCAGGCATGTCTTTTATTACTTATGAAAGAGATTTCAATGTGGGTAGCATATTGGGAGGGTATGATGTCCCCAAAATTTTATATTGGAATAATAATCCACAATACAGTGTAAATAATAATATTGAAAAATAATTATGTTGATATAATACGTTACAGCTAAAAGAGAAAATAGCTGAGACCATTTTCATGGCGCAGCCATCTCTTTTCTTCCCTTATTTTGACTTTACTTTAATGAACGTATATATGAATACGGGGATAAAGTAAAGTTGCAGCAACCCCTCGGATCGACCAATCAGAAGAAAACCATATTTGGCCGGATCTCCTCAATCATCTTTTGCGGCACCTCACACTCCCGGGCGATCTCCGGCCATCCGGATGCTGCCTGGCAAACCTCGTCGATAATCCGTGCGGCATTCTTGATATTGTTCTTGGCCGCGCATTCGAGCAGGTCATCTTTGGTAATACCGCTGAATTTGCCGTTTATCGACATCTGGTGGGCCGAGGTCCACTGGCCGTCGGGATTGTAGGCATAGCCCATGTCGTAGGCCGGCGACAGGTGCCATTTCCCGCCTCTGTCCATCAGGAAAGAGATGTTCTTCGTGTGGTCGTCCTGATTGCGCACCACGACATTGAACACCATTCTGCGGAACATCTCCTGCGCCTCCTTGTAGGTGAGCCGCAGTCCGCGCATTACGGCAAACGCCTGTTCATAGGAGTAGGCCCTGAGAAGCCGGTAATCGAAGTGCGCGATGCCGCAGAGCGTCTGCATGTGCACCTTTGCACCGTTTATTCGGTCGAACCGCTTTGTCAGGAAATGAGCCCTCCCGTTCTCTTCGATCAGCGAGCATTCCGCCATGTCGATGCCGCACTCCTTCACAAGACGTGAGAAGGAGTATTCCAGACGCCCGAAGTTCTCCGTCTCCCTGAATCCGGCCGTGGCGGATACCCCGTCCAGCTTGATGATGTAGTAGTCGAACCCGTCGGGAGCCTCGACCTGTCCCGAACGAATCTCTCCGGTGGCTTTGTTGTAGGCAATGATTGCCTTGGCCCGTTGCCCGCCGGCGGAGGTGCCGAGGCGCAGAATCTCCGCAATGGCAGCCTTCTTGTCGGAGCCGATGTTCACGTTGAAACTTGATTTATCGGCAAGGGCTTCTCTGGCTACATCCACCAGAGAATCGACCTCTATCCGGATATCCGTATCGACTGCGTCGATGGCCGGCTCGAATTCAAGGGCACCCATGCAGCGTTTGCCCAAAAAGCAAAGCGTCTCGATCGCATTGCCGCTGGTCCGGCCCGTCAGGGCCAGCCATCTCTCAAAAAGGGCTCGTCCGTATGTATCCGGCAGGGAGTCCGCCAGCATCCCGGGCAGGCCTTTGAAGGTCGTTTTGTCGAGCTCCCCGAAACTGTACACACGTCCTTCCCTTACGGGCATCATCAGCGGCGAAGGCTCTATGCCCAGTCGCACAAAGTCCGGATCGTACTCGAACTGCGCGACTTCATATCTTTGGTCCCAACGTACCGAGCCTATGGGTTGGCCGTATAGATTGACACGAGCTACATCTACCATTCCGATTCCTCCTTATTCTCTTTTGTGTAACCTTTGGATGCCCGTTTGCGCTTGGGCTTGTTTGCTTTGCTGGCCAACTCGTAGTATTCGTTCGGGCTCAACTGTTCCTCCTCGACGAGCGGGACGAAGATGTCGAGCTTCCCCAAGGTGCGCAGGATGCGGATCAGCGACTCGAAGTTCTTTACCTCCCCGTCCTCCATGCGCTTTATGGTGGAGATGGAAACACCGCTCTTGTCTGCCAGCTCGGCCTGCGACATGTTCTGCTTCAGGCGCACTGTTTTTATTTTGGCTGCAATCCTGTTGCAAAGCTCGGTATCTGTCAGTATGTATATATTATCCAACATCTCAAATATGATACTTATTTCAACAAATATAATAATAAAAGTTTATAAATGAAACTTTATTAGAAATAATTTAGTCGGAGGTCAATTTATATGCCGAGAAACTTGTTGTTTTGTACATTTGGCTCGGAAAAATATTTTGCAGGCAAAAGAAAAATGGCTGGAGCTATTTTACTATAACACATTCATTTTCTTCCTCCTTTTAGTTGTGTTACAATGAAATATTTTCTTTAAAGTCATTTTATATGTTCTGAGAAATTATTTCTTGGATTTTCATAACTTTGTACGTATTATGACAGAAAAAAGAATATTAAGTATAAGGCATATATGGGACTTAAGGTTGTAGATGCCACCGAAAACTTTAGGACGTGGCTTGAAAAGAGTTATATTGATATTGAATTAAAAAATGAATTGTCCAATGCATCAATATTGATAGTGCCGTTTGAGGATTTAAGAGATTCTATAGGCCCAGTTTTTCCTGTTGGTACAGATTCTTTATTGCAGTATTTCAAAAAGCAATTACCTCAGGGAATAAGTATTGATATATGTATTTCTGATAGTGATTATCAAACCTTTGAATTTAATAATCATTATAGAAAAATTGGGAAGTTTGTAATCAAGTCTGTTGCTATACCTGTTTTTGTATGTGTTATATCAGAATACATCTGTGATAAATATATAAAATCAGATGAATCAAAACCTCAGATACAAGTTATAGATAACTCTTCTACCCCAACTACTATAAACCATATAAGTACATTAACGGACAAACAGTATTTAGAGCCAACGCATATTGATTTTTCGGTGACTGTAGAATTTTTGGATGGAACTTCAAAAACGATAGAATATGAGGGGCCAGCAACAGAAATTAAAACTGTTTTGAATGCATTGAAGGAGTATGAGGAATGAAGAAATTATTAATAAACTTAATACACTTCCAGAACAATGTTTTTCGCTATGCAATTTTATCAACGAATTGCAGCAGATAAAGGCTGAATATGCCAGGCGAGAATTACAAGATGCGGCAAAACAAATATGGATTTATCAAACCATAGTTAAAATTCATTATTTGTATATAGAAGCATTTAATCTTTTGAAAAAGAAAGAGCATTATAAAGGCTGGTGTAAGCTGGAAGAGGTTGAAATACAGTTGGGATTTTTAAAAAATCATTATCAATATGATCGGAAAAGTTTCTGCTTACATCAAATTGAAAAAACAGTAAAGAATTTGCAAGTAATTTTTCCGTATAGATTGTTTGCCAGTTCAGAAATGCTTATCCAAGAAGAGAAGTGTAGTATTTGTGATCAAGTTGTATCAATAAGAAAACCTTGTGGACATATTATCGGAGAGATATATAATGGGGAAATGTGCGGCAGAATAGTTACCAAGTGTAAACTTCTTGGAATTTCTATAGTCCCTAATCCAGAGCATAAATATGCGGTATTGTTTTTATCCGATAAAAATGGTAAAGCCCAAAATGACCATTATGATTATGGAGTGATAGACTCCTTATTTGAAAAACTGGATAATCCTTATGATGATTGGGACTTAAAAGTGTATCAGTACACAATTACAAATAATCACTATGGTAATATACGGAGAAACGACTTATGTATTTGTGGTTCCGGTAAGAAATTTAAAAAATGTTGTGCTTTAAATATTGGTAAGAAATATCCTCATTATGAATTCATATTTCATCGTTAAAATTTACAGCGCAGGATGGTTTTAGCGTTCCTGTGCTTCTATACATCAACCTCTTTCAGTAGTGCTACATAGTTGCAATGAAGTCTCATAAAGCCGCGTATGATGCATGGGTAGTTGAGTGTTTGGTAATATTTGTAGTCATCATATATCCCGTTACGAGTATATACACCTTGACAGTACTCTCAGAAGTGGATATAAATGTCTTTAATAGAAAACAATTGACAATAATTCAGCTATTATTAACAGAAAAAATTGTAATATATGGGACGGCCTCCTATTATAAATAAAAATCAGAAAGTACACGAAATCAAAGCTTTCATCACCTTCGGACGATGCCGTAAAAAAGGCCGTATATCTTTCGCTTATGGAGATTGAAAAGAAATGGACTATGCCTATTTCAAACTGGGGCTTGATTATGAATCAATTTATACTTATGTTTAAAACTAGAATCCCAGATATAAAAACAGCCTTACAACTGAATCCTGTTTCCATTTACACAGAATTCTGGACAGTGCCAATTTTAGAAAACTATCTGCTTTTTGCCGTCTTTAAATGTCCCCCCACATATGCTATGTAGGCCCTTTTAGTTTTAGGGTCAGCATAAAAATGTAAACGATAGGTGTTTGAAATCTTAATGTGATGGAAACAGTAGATGGAACCTAAGTCGGGAATTGAGAATGATCTTTGTCTTTTCAATTTTGGATCAGCTTTAGTTGCCTCGGATTCATCGGAAGCATCCACACCTGTAGATTTTGAAAAATCTTCAATAGGAAACGTTGCATTATTTTTCCATTGTCTTGATATGTATTCATCAAGTTTCTTTATCTTATCGATAAGGTTTTTTTTATCATCATGGCTAAATTTCTTATATGATCTCAACGCGCCTTTTGTAAAAGAAACATTCGGTAAATATACTGCCAGAAACGTATCACAGTCATTTGATAAGACCTTATTATAGGTATGGTGTTTTCTAAATTCGTAGTAATGACTAAGTTCTGATAGCAGCCAAAGGTATTTAGTTCTCTGGGGAGTAACCAATTTGGCATTAGGGTGGATTTTACCTTCTATCTCTCCATATGGAATGTTGTCGTTGATTTGGCTATTTTGGGAACCGAAACCATGCAAAACAATAGGAATAATTCTATTACCAATCTCTCCAGAAAAAGTGTAGAAAAATATCTCATATAGAGATTGGCCTGATTTATGATTTAGGAGTAATACATCATCATCGTCATCACGTATGAAAGATTCTTCAAATAAACTATCTGAAAAATTTTGGGATTCCGCCAAAATATCGAATGCTAATTGAAAAAAAACCTCCATTTGCTTTGTATTAGCATTGCATAAACTTTTTAAGTCTAAATAATAGCTAAGATTCATCACATGTTTTTATTATTGTGAATGCTTCTTCTGAGATTATAAAGCTCGTAGAGGTCTTTTTTGTTTTGATCCATAAAACCTATAGGCCAACAAGAATAGTCCCCGTTCCCTTCAAGTTTTATCCTGTCTATTTTTATATATCTTTTATGAGATTCTGCTTTGCTGGCTATACTGAAATTATTGATAATTACATTAGGTAGAAATTTACCATGACTTAACGCATAATATTGAATACCGTTCACAAGATGGTCACTATGCGTCTCAATTACCACACGTGTACCCGTGGCTGCGACCATTGCAAGGAATTTCCCAATCTGAGATTGAGCAGATGGATGCAAATGAGCTTCAGGGTTTTCAACAATCATCATTGATCCTTTGTCTGCCATAAGGCCTACAACAATAATCGGCAACAGATAACTTATTCCATAACCAACATTGGTAGAAAGACCAAATTCTGAATGGACGGAATTTCTCATTTGTACCTGAGCTGTCTGCATTTCTTCCGAAGAATTTGCTACAATCTCTACTCCCGGAAACAGATCCTTGATGTAGAGGTTCACCTGGTCTAGTAGAAATGGAGATGTGTTATTGTCATATAATCTTGACGAATTAACCTTATGAGAATATGTATCAGCAAGCAGCTGAGCGCAATATTCCCCTTTATCACCGACATTAAGATTGCCGGATGAATGCATTGGCTGGGCAATCGAGGATCCAATTCGATCAGCAGAAATGAAGTGAAACTCTGCTTTTGTCAGTTCATTCTCTCCTATAGAGCACTTTATTTTGTCGATATTGAATATTACATCGCCATCTGGACTTCTTAATGTTACGCGGGAAGATTTCAAAGGCTTATCTACCACCCATGACAATTTAATATCTAGCGAAGTGTCATTGTTAAACACAATGTCAGATGCAGAACCTAAATTTTGACTTCGGAAACCGTTCAAAGGTAACCGGCGATGCTCTTTAGGAGCCTGGACAGCCTCATGTAGAAGAAGGAGCGACTGTATTACACTACTCTTTCCCGCACCGTTTGCCCCTACTAACACAGTCAAATCTCCAAATAACAACTCCTCTTTTTTGTAACATTTAAAATTTTCAATCCTTAGTTTGGGCATAGCATAATTATTAATAAAAAATTAATTTAATGCTTCGGCAAGCTTTTCAGCAACAGAGAACGCTTCTTTTATGTTTTTCGGACCGTTGGTACCATATGAAATAAGTTTCATTATTTTCAGACTTTCAGGAGTGTTATTGTCAATCACATCAGCAAGTCTAGTAATCCACTCACCATGCGATGCTTTATTTCTCACATCTTTAGGATTAAATCTACTTAGCACCACGGAGAAGGCAAGAAACAACGCTTTGTTGATTAATGAACGTGGTGAATCATCCGAAAAACCTTTAAATACTTTCCTAAAAGCATGTCGTCCAAATAGATGGGATGCATTGATCATTGCATTCTTAAAATCGGTTTCACACTCCGCAAAGGGGAAATTGTCAATTAGCGACACTTCATCGGTAAAGTCATCCAATACAGTATCCATCTCGCCCTTATATTCATCAATAGATCCGTTAAGCTTCATCCAAGACCAAAAGCGCATAAAGCGTAACACCATTTCCTGAGCTTGCATTCGTATATCATCAATACTATCGCCAGTAGCATCCATGAACTCAGAACTATGCGCCATCGCTTTTAGCGCTTTACGCAGTGAAGGAGATGCCATACAATTACGCAATTCCTGATTGTTGAGAGGGCGGCCTCCAGTATTTAGGCGTCGAAAAATGTCATATCTGACCTTAGTAGGTGACCCCGGTTGTATGATATTTGCGGACAGTTTGGTTAGTTTGAAACGCCTCCAATAAAGATCGTATTTTTTTTGAAGATCAGCGTATGTTAGCCCATTTAATTCTGTAAGATACTCCAGCTCAGATAATTTAAGACTATTATCCATGAAAGATTTGATAGCAGTGAGTCTCTGAAGCCCGTCAACAACCGACAACCTGCCATTTTTCCCTTGTGAAAAATAGAACACAGGAATAGGAATACGTAGAAGTATAGACTCTATAAGTCGTGATTTCCTTTTAGAATCCCATACTATGTTGCGTTGAAAATCGGGTGAAAGATTAATGTCGTTATCATTAATCATTGTATATGCCTGAAACACAGACATTGGAGAATCTCGGACATCAATAAGCTCAGGATCGTAAGGTTTCATTTTACCAGCATGTTCTGGTATGTCTAGTGATGAAAGATCCACGCCTTGCTTCAATGCTTCGCGGACATCATTGGCAAGAGCATCAAGGCGGTCGGTGAAATCTATTTTTTCCTGCTCTTCATAGAAATAAAATTGATTCTCACCTACGATATCAAAAACAGCTTTCCCGTTTTTGTCTGTCAAAATTAGCGTAGCTTTGGGTGAGTCTAAATCCTCCTGTGAAGGCACAAGATAGAATTTTCTATCTGGTTCTGAAGAATCCGGAACTAAATAAAGACGTTGCTCTCCAAGTTCTTTAATATTTGCGAGAATATCCATACATTCAAGGTATCTATGTTTAAGCCTTACCCGGAAGCGAAAATTAATAAGAACTACATTATTCGGCAATGGCTATATTAATTACAAATGTACATAAAATATTGCGACTAACAAATAAAAACTATTTTTTGAATCTGTTCTAAAATCATTCATTTAAACATATTTAGAATAATGTTTTCTCATTTTGCAATATTCAAATCTCAACAAGTAAAAGAAACAACATTATTCTGTCCAAATGAACGGGTAGTGTTTCAAACAGTGTGTCCGGAGTGAGTCTTCAGACCTTTTAGTTTTGCAAATATATCAATTTATCTGTTAACT
>OCHK01000800.1_pt1 | contig 28317 bp, 20 predicted proteins | sample 1538551 | NCBI WGS metagenome assembly OCHK01 (sample SAMN04571707, study PRJEB22368) | human gut metagenome | biome: human gut; material: stool | host: Homo sapiens | place: Luxembourg | collected 2012-08-31
GCGAGTGCTCTATCCAGCTGAGCTATATGGACATATATAGTTGTGAAACATTTCGAACACTTCCAAAAGTTTCACAACCATTATTTTACTATATTTATTTTGAAATTACAAGAATTAATTCTAAATTCGAAAACTTAATAGTGCAGCTGACCCTGCAGCCAGATTGTTCCTTTGAAGCGGCGTCCAACTGCCGGTTCACCGAGAAGATCTTTGCTGTTGATGCAGATATCAAACTGTATATCATTGCTCTCTATAGTCATCTGGCAGATTTCTTCACCTGTCAGGATATTCTTAAATTTCATGATATCCAGAATCTCACCAAGAACATTATACTGATCACATTCGATTCCATAAGGCATGAAATAAGAATCCACGATCGTGAGAACATCATCTGTAACAATTCTCTGGGAAATCATGGAGTAAGTATCCATATCCTCCATTGTAAGGCTCTCCATAGCTTCCTCATCACCATTACGCGCTGCTGCGATCAGATTAGTCCTGTTTTTGGAAAGCTCTCTCTCCACCTTTACCGCTTCCTTATCCTTCTGCAGCGGAAACAGGATCTTTCCCTCAGAAGCCAGACCGGAAACCGTCACCGGACGGTCCCCCGGGTCTTTCAGGCCTTTGTATTTCTCCTGCATATATTCTGCCAGATTCTGCAGATAAAAGATCATAGTCACGCCAATACGCAAATCATCACATGCTCCTGCATAAGATTCCTTATCTGTATGACGTTCAACAGTCACTTTTTCCTTGGATGTGATTCCTGTTCCCCTGAAAAATGGGAAATAATATTCCACGTGAAACTCACCGTTCTCATCGTACTGACCACAAACGCTGATTCCACAGTCACAGCCATAATTCTTGGAAAACTGTACAAATACGCCTTCCGGATGATTTTCCACGCAAACCTTTTCATCGTAGCTTGCGATCACATCACGGATGATCTCTTTTATTTCACTTCTTCTGGTAATCTGTGAAAAACCAACGGTCTTTAAATAACTGTGCACAAGAACACCTCCCTGAAAAAGCCTGCGTTTCTCTTACGCGCGTGTCTTTTTCTCAATCTTTGTCATACCGCCCATATATGGCTGCAGAGCTTTTGGAATGTTTACAGATCCATCTGCATTCAGGTTATTCTCCAGGAAAGCAATGAGCATTCTCGGAGGTGCTACTACTGTATTGTTTAATGTATGAGCAAGATATTTCTTGCCATCTTTGCCGTTTACACGGATTTTCAGACGACGTGCCTGTGCATCTCCAAGGTTGGAGCAGCTTCCTACCTCAAAGTATTTCTTCTGACGTGGAGACCATGCTTCAACATCGAGGGATTTTACCTTAAGATCAGCAAGGTCACCGGAGCAGCACTCAAGCGTACGAACCGGAATATCAAGAGAACGGAACAGATCTACTGTATTCTGCCACAGCTTGTCGAACCACATCTTACTCTCCTCTGGCTTGCAGACAACGATCATCTCCTGTTTCTCGAACTGATGGATACGGTAAACACCTCTCTCCTCAAGTCCATGAGCACCTTTCTCTTTACGGAAGCACGGAGAATAGCTTGTAAGTGTCTTCGGAAGCTCTTCCTCCGGGATGATCTGGTCAATGAATTTACCGATCATGGAATGCTCACTTGTTCCGATCAGGTAAAGATCCTCACCTTCGATCTTGTACATCATAGCATCCATCTCCGCAAAGCTCATAACGCCTGTAACAACGTTGCTTCTGATCATGAAAGGCGGTACGCAGTAAGTAAATCCCCGGTTGATCATGAAATCTCTTGCATAGGAAATTACTGCGGAATGAAGGCGTGCGATATCACCCATCAGATAATAGAATCCGTTACCGGCAACACGTCTTGCGCTGTCAAGATCGATTCCATCAAAATTCTCCATGATATCTGTATGATACGGAACTTCAAAATCCGGAACAACCGGCTCACCAAATTTCTCAATCTCTACGTTCTGGCTGTCGTCTTTACCGATCGGTACAGAAGGATCGATGATGTTCGGGATCACCATCATATCTTTCAGAAGCTCTTCCTCAACCTCTTTCTCTCTCTGAGAAAGTTCCTCAATACGAGTTCCGGATGCAGCAACCTGTTTTTTAACCTCTTCTGCCTCTTCTCTTTTTCCCTGGCCCATAAGAGCACCGATCTGTTTGGAGATCTTGTTTCTCTCAGCACGGAGAGCCTCAACCTCCTGCTTGATCTCTCTGTTTTCTTTATCAAGTTCGAGAACCTTGTCAACCAGCTCCAGTTTGCTGTCCTGGAACTTATTGCGGATATTCTGCTTTACAACCTCCGGATTCTCTCTCACAAACTTAATGTCTAACATGATATTCCTCCTGTATTAAAAATATTCTTACTCTTTGCAGTTTTTTATTCCTTCTCAATCTCACCAAGGCCAAAGTTTACTGCTTTTCTCAAAGCTTCCACTTCTTCCTGACTAAGTACAACATAGGACTCGCCTTTTACGATCTCCTTTAAATAAAGGAAACAGTTATCGCGGCTGTGAACCGCATTCAAGATCAGACCCGTATTGTTTTTATCAAGAAGCGCCAGTGCAAAGCTGAGTTTTCCACCTACATCATCAAATGCATCATACTTTTCAACGCCATATTTGCTGAACATTACATTCATATTTTTTTTGATAAAGCTGATGTCATGATCATGATCTTCCTTTGCTTCATACAGCCGATCGATCTGTGCAAATTTTCTTACAAAAACTTTTTCCAGTGACTGTGCATCTCCGCCTCTCATAAACATCTTGTACTTCCGTTCCAAACGGCTGAGACGCATATTGCTACTCACCACATTGATCAGAAGAATGATGGTAAGGATCAGCAAAACAATGATCACAATCCCGGAATCAATTCCCATGCTTTCAAAAATCCCGCTCATTCTGCCTCCTATCTGATAGATTCGAACAGATCAATGATCCTCTCCAGTTCATCTCTGGAATAATATTCAATTTCAATTTTACCTTTGTTGTTTTTCTTTCGCTGAATGGATACCTTTGTTCCCATGATACCTTTCATTTTTTCTTCCAGGCTCTCATAAATGGCATCTTCTGCTGTGTTTTTCTCTGTTTTTACTTTTTTCGCAGGAGAAACCAGATTCTTTACAAGTTTTTCCGTCTCACGAACACTGAGTTTTTCATCAAAAACCTTCATGGCTGTTGTTTCCTGAAGAGCTTCATCAGAAATTCCCAGAAGTGCTCTCGCATGACCAGCTGAGATCATATCTGCAATTACCATTTCCTGAACTTTTGAAGAAAGCTTCAGAAGACGCATGGAATTAGTTACTGCAGTTCTGCTTTTGGCAACTCTGTCTGCGATTTCATCCTGTTTCAGGTGAAACTCTTCCATCAGACGTTTGTATGCCATCGCTTCCTCTATAGGATTCAGGTCTTCCCGCTGAATGTTCTCGATCAGGGAAATTTCTACGATTTCCTGGTCTGTAAACTCTTTTACAACAACAGGAACTTCCTTGAGCCCTGCCATCTTGGCAGCTCTCCAGCGGCGTTCGCCTGCAATGATCTCAAAATAATCCTTCTTATCGGATACCAACAACGGCTGAAGAACACCGTACTGTTTAATGGATTCCGAAAGTTCCAGCAGCGCATCCTCATCAAAATGTCTTCTGGGCTGATTCAGATTTGGTTCTACGCTGGAAATTTTCACAAGTCGTTCTGCGGCCGGATTATCTTTTTCAGTTGGTTTGTCTTTTTTTACAACTGCAGATCTTGTCTTTTTTGCAGGTTCCTTTGACGGACCGCCTGCTTTGTTCGGGATCAGTGCGTCAAGACCCTTTCCAAGGCCTCCTGTTCTTCTTCCAGCCATCACTCGCCCTCCCTACCTATAACTTCTTCTGCCAGGAGGCGATAACTCTCTGCTCCTGTAGATCGTGAATCGTACAGATTGATCGGTTTTCCATAGCTTGGTGCCTCTGCAAGTCGTACATTTCTCGGTATGATCGTTTTGTATATATTCTGGTCCAGGTTTTCTTTTACATTTTCTACAACCTGAAGTGACAGATTTGTTCTGGCATCATACATAGTAAAGACCACGCCTTCGATCTTCAATCTCTTATTCAATCGGTCTCTTACCAGTTCGATGGTATGTATCAACTGTGACAAACCTTCCAATGCATAATACTCACACTGAATCGGCACCAGAACGGAGGTTGCGGCTGTCAAAGCATTAATTGTAAGCATGCTCAGTGACGGCGGACAATCCATGATTATGTAATCATATTTCCGGCGAAGTTTATCCGTGATCTTTTTCAGGATAAATTCTTTATCCTCAAGATCAACCAGTTCAATTTCTGCACCGGAAAGATTCATATTCGATGGTATCAGGTCAACATTATCTACAACGTTCTTTATAATGGTATCCTTGGTCTCTGCTTCTCCAAGCAGCAGCTCATAAAGGGTGTTTTCTACTGCATTCTTGTCTGCGCCAAGTCCACTGGTCGTATTTCCCTGCGGATCAATGTCGATGGCAAGAACCTTTTTCCCTTTTTCAGCAAGGCAGGCCGATAGATTGATGGCTGTCGTTGATTTTCCAACCCCGCCTTTCTGATTGGCAACTGCAATGATTCGTCCCATTGTACCCCTCCTTTTTATTTTTTTAAGGGATTTTTACTCATTGGATATCATTATAACACTTTTATTTTTAAACTGCCACATAATGTTTCACGTGAAACAATAGAAAATAGGTTTTGAATTATTTTATTTATTGTGTAGTATACCCAAACTCATTCCGGACTAAACAAAAGTTTGACAGTAACAGTACATCGATTATAAAGTCCATCAACTCCGCATAAACTTCCAGTTTTATTTGCTGTCAATCAGACTATATATTTTACGCCATTACGCCATAAAAACGTACCGAGAAATGAAGTTCCCATTTATAGATATTTTGCTGAAATTGTTCTGATTTATCGTAATCTCGAAAATAATTCGATTTTCTCGGTATAGATATTATCTTTTATGGAACCTTGCACACTGCTACATAGGCATCGAAATCCCTTTCTTTTACAGCATTTATAGCATTTTCAAATTTTATCTGAGCACTAAAAACATTACTATTATTATCAAGTGAATAAAAGCATCTGTAAACGCATTCGCAGTTCTACACTGAATAACTGCTTCGCGATTTACCAAAAGGACTACAAACTACTCTTCCCTGATAAGAAGCAGTTCTTCAACCACTGCTTATCGTTTCTTGCAATTGAAGCCAAAAACAGTGGGACCTCCTGATTCGAGTCATACAAACAAAAGCATCCGCAGTTGCTACGCAGCTTTACACCGAATAACTGCTCCGCAGTTTATTAAAACTTGCTTGTACTCTTCCTGATACAAGCAAGTCACCAACCGCTGTTTATTGCTTCTTACACTTGAAGCAGAGGACCTCCTGACTCGATTAAAAACTATATCACGCTACCGTAAAGCGCATATGAGTTGTCGTTGTTGCGAAACATTTTTTAAGTCAAGCGGAAAAAAACATCCTCTTCACTACTGCTCATAGCTTAATAAATGCTTCGCAGTTTATCAGAAGGAGACTGTACTTCTCCTGATACAAGCAAGTCCCCAACCACTGCTTATTGTAGTTCACAATTGAAGCAGGTGAATTACTTGATTCGATTAAAATCTATATTAAACCTACCATAAAACACATAAGCACGAACTACAGCTGTTTTTTATTTCTGCAATTGTCAAAGATGGGGTTATAACTCTTTATTCTTAATCTGTCTTCGGATGTTTCACGTGAAACATCCGAAGACAGATTATCAAACCAATATTCATAATTGAAGCAAGTGACTTCCTCGATCCGGTTAAAAATGCCATCAACGAAATCGATCCAGGACACGGTTTGACTTGTAACTGCAAGGGTACTGAACAGTTACGAACACATTATAAAATCAATGAGAAATATCAAAAAAATACTCCGATATATTCTCTCTGGCATTATCTGTATCACGAAAGCATGTAAAAAATACAAGAAACCCCATCCACAAAATAATGTGTCTGTTATCTTTATATTCCCCAAAAGCATCTATATATAGTAAATGGAAACTTCTTTTTCCGGAGTGTTTTTATAGTGTGAAATACATGTATCTCTCGTAAAAAAAATATAATATTATGAAACTGGAATTTTCGATTTTTGTTTATTTTATTATGTTTACGAAAGATTTGCGTATTTATTTCATTTTTCTTCCAATCCTGTTATACATTCGTTATGTACATGTTAACTAAAGACTTTTTCAAGCATAGTTTCATTTTGTAATATCCAATATAAAATGTATCTGAATAAGGTTCCGGCATAGAACTGGCATAAAATAAATTTCACTTAATAGGCTTTTTCTTCTAAATCAAGCCGTAAAACACTTCCCTGTCTTCCCTTTATCCCAGTCATGAGGACAAAAATTTTTGCATTCGATCATAGTTTTACACAAAATAGCTGTTTTACAGTTTATCAGGAAGAGTACAAGTATTTTCCCACTCACAGTTTATTGTTTTTTTGTAATCGAAGCAGCTGCTTTCTTTTATTCGATCAATCAAAATTTTACATGTTTAAAGTAGGAACGGCTCTATATTTTATCTTTTTGCCGTATGTGTGCGGGTGCACACTTTGCATTTCAAGGCTTTTTTATGTGTGTGTATATGTGTAAAGTACGTTTTATCGTACTTTTTTATTTAAAGTACTATAATTTGTACTTTAATACTTTTTTATTCGTAAATATCCTATTATTTCTATTTATTTGCCAGTATTTTCTTTCATAAAGTCCTTTTTATCGTACTTAACATTTGTGCTATTATCATTATCATAGTGTTCTCTTCGCAGAAATAATCTCTTATTTCTCTTTATTTCATCCTTACTCTTATATCGTTCTATAAAATCCCCCCATATTTTCCGCCTTACCCTCCGTTTTTTCATATAAATACACATTTTTATTACATTCACTTAACTTATTAATTCCCCATCCAGTTCACAAAAGCATCTAACCGAAATCATGCGGAATACTGATGACAGTATCTGGCAACTCACCTTCAAGTGTGCAAACATATCTATCCAATTTGGGATCAAACGAATAAAAATACCCGTATTCGCTACGCAGTTCTACACCCAATAGCTACTTTGCAATTTATCAGGACCTGCTTACAATGTACCCATAACAGTGGCCACATGAATTAGTGCAGTACCTTGTTTTCAGACATGCCCACTATTCCTTTCCCCGTTTCTAAACGCCGTCGCATTCTTCCTAATACACGCCACCCACTGCTTATTACTTATTACTTATTACTTATTACTTTTTACTTTTTCGTAATTGAAGCAGGAGACTTACTGTTAACTGGTAATATTATCCTCCGAGTTTTTTTGTGAGCAAAGACCACTGAAAGCCCTGGACATACCATGCAAATTTATGCGATTAGCATAAATTCTGTGCATCGCGAAGTATATTACCAAGAACGAAGTGATCAGTAATCAGGAAACTTCTTGATTTAATGCAAGCAGATAAAAGCATCCGCTTCACTACTTGCTCATAACCGAATAAGTGCTTCGCAGTTTATCCGAAGGAGCCTGCACTTCTCCTGATGCAAGCAAGTTCCCCTGATTATTGCTTTTCGAAATCGAACCAGGGGACTTATTTGATTCAGTTAAAAACACTTCTTCTCTTGCCTCATTTTCCCCTGAAATGCTATAATCCATAAAGAAAGCATCCGCAAACTCCTTGCAGTTTGCGGCTAATACATTGTTTCGTAAATAACTATACCAATCGCGTGGGATGTGGATTCGAATGTGCAGGTATAAAAATGCAGGCGTAGCTGGCTATGCTGAGGCTTTTAGATCTGTGCAGTCGGATTCACCAACAAGTAATTGGTATAGTTATTTCGAAAACAATGTACTAGTACAGCGAAAATTAAGTTTCTGCTATATTGACGTAGAATGATTTTCTCATATGCAAGGCGAAGAAATGAGGCGTAGCGGTGGCTACGGCGATTGACGACAACGCAGCATATGAAAAATCAGGCAAGTCAATATGGCGGTTACTTAATATTCGCTGTACTAGTCATTTATCATCTGATTGAAAGGAATATTTTATACATGAACACCACAAATAATCGCAACGATTTCTATAAAAAACAATTAGACAAGACTTTAAATGGCAATGAAAAGATCGAAACTGCCATTGCAGCACTCCAAAAAGAATCAACCGAAGAAATGCTTGCTCATACTCTCACCGTGATCCGTCACAGAATGCAGGAGCAGGCACAGCTGATCATTGCTGTAGAACCTCCAAAAGGTGATGGAAAAATTTCTCTTCATGCGATCAAAACCAACGATGGAAAGCAATGGTGGGCTGCATTTACCAGCTTTGACGAAGAGTTAAAAGGCAGTGATAAGATCATGTCCACATTTACCGCAGATATTGATAAGATTTTTGCTTCTGCATTGCAAGAACCGTCTGTTGAGGGAGTAATTCTCAATCCATGGAACCGCACACTGATGCTGAACAAAACTCTTATCAACATCATCCTCGGCAATCCTGTATAGCATCAGCTCTGTCGGATAACAAGTCCAATGTTTCACGTGAAACACTTGGTATTTTACTGAAGTATAAAAGCATTCCAGCGGATAACAGCATCCGCTTCGCTACTTGCTCATAACCAAATAACTGCTTCGCAGTTTATCAGAAGGAGCTTTTCCTTCTCCTGATACAAGTAAGTCCCCACCCTCTGCTTATTGCTCTTCGCAATTAAAGCAGGGGACTTACTTGATTCGGTTCGAAATCTGATTTCTATGTATCATGAAGCATATTGGCGATGCTACTGTTCACTGATAATATTCCGTAAGTTTTTTTTGTGAACGAAGGTCGCAGAAAGCCCGAAGCCATACCGCACCAATTTATGCGATCAACATAAATTCTTTGCATTGCGAAGCGCGTTACTGAAAGCAGAACGAACAGCAACTTAGCGATCATCGCCAAGAACAGAATGGACAGTAGCGTCAGCATACAATAACAAGGTTAGGGTTCCCACAAAAGCATTGTAAATTTTTCGTTCCTGTCGTATAATAAAGCAAAGAAATATTCAGAAAAAATCAGATCAGATACCTGAATTACGTTACATCTGTCCTGATTATTTTTACGAATTCCAGGAGGCTTTTTAATGAAGAAAAATGGACACAGACTACTTACTCTTGCAGCTTTAGTCGGAACTGCCGCAGGTGTTATTCATATTGCTAACCGTTTCATAGATGCCACATCTCAGCTTAAAGATATGCTGGAACAGCCACACAGCAGAACCTATGACTGGCGTTTTGGAAAGATTTTTTATACAAAACAGGGACATGGCACCCCTATTCTTCTTATTCATGATATCATGCCAGGTGCTTCCGGTTATGAATGGAATGCCATAGAGAAGCAGCTCGCAACCGAACATACCGTTTACACCATTGATCTTCTTGGATGTGGACGTTCCGAAAAACCGGATATTACTTATACCAATTTTGTATTTGCTCAGTTACTCTGTGATTTTGCCAAGAATGTGATTCGTGAGGAAACCGATGTTATTGCCAGTGGTTTCTCAGGTTCTTTTGCGATCATGGCTTACCGTAACAATTCCGACCATTTCCGCAAGATCATGCTGGTCAATCCACCAAGCTTCAGTTCCCTGAAGCAGGCACCTTGTAAAGACAACAAGCTCTTTAAGTATTTTATCGAGCTTCCGATTTTCGGAACTCTGATCTATCATATGGTAGTTTCCCGCGAATCCATCAGCAGTCTGTTTATGGAAAAGCTGTTCTACAATCCCTTCCATGTAACAGATACACTGGTAGACACCTATTATGAATCCGCTCACAAGGGCGGTTCCAACGCCAAATATCTGTATTCCAGCTACATTGGCAAATACCTGAATATCAGCATTAATAATGCCGTAGAATCTTCCGATGCATGCATCTATATTATTTCCGGAGAAAAAGAAGCTTCCGCTTCTCTTATCGCAGAGGAATATCAAAAGCTGAATTCTTCCATTGAAACCGCTGTGATCCCGGAAACCAGACATCTTCCTCATCTGGAAGATCCGGAACATTTCCTGGAACAGGTAGCTATTTTCCTGTAAAAACAGCTTATGATCCGGCACCAAAAACAAAATTTATCTATAGTAATTTTGGAAATCAACGTATCAAAAGAACATTGTTCATGTTCGGAGCCGTTGATCTTCATGCAGTAATTTGTGGAAATGCTATAAACCAACAAAAAGCCAATAAAAAAAGAGTACTGTTTCACGTGAAACATAAGTTTTCCCTCAAACAAACGTGAAACAATACTCTTTATTTTTTACCAGACTCACAGCATGCATCCGGACATTTCTCTTATCTAAGTGCCTGCTCCAGATACATGTGTGTTGTATTATCGATCAGCTTATGTGTCAGCTCTGCCATATGCTGTGTACTCTCCTGATTCTCAGAAGACAGCCATGTCTTGATCATTCCCACGCATCCATTCAGACAAAACGCATACGCATACTCAATATCACGGTTGTCTTTCGGCAGACGAATTGACAAGCGATGCAGCACTGTATCTGCGATCAGTTTTTCTATACGATTCACAAAAGCCATATCTCCATTCTTTCCAAGAAGTGCGATACAAATATCCTTATTATGATCCAGGATCGTAAATATCTGCTCAATAAAAGGATACGAGCTCTCCTTATTATTAAGAGGATCCAGAGGATAGTCTGCCACCAGATGCGTGATTTCCTCCATCAATTCAGCCTCAATGGATTCCAGCATCTGATAGATATCTGTATAGTGAAGATAAAATGTGGAGCGGTTGATATCAACTTCTTCCACCAGTTCCTTTACCGTAATCTCCTTAATGCTCTTCTTCTGCATAAGACGGGCAAGCCCCGCTCGCAACTGTGCCTTGGTCTTACGTACTCTTCTGTCAACTTTTTCCGCCATCTTAATTCCCCCTGCAATTCAAAAAAGCAAGCACGTTTCCTCCGCCTCAATCACCTGTCACTTACGATACTCTGCAACTGTCATACAATGATAATGCATCCTTCAAACGAATAAAAGCATTCGCTTTCTCTACGCCGATCTGTATGATACCAGATATCTGCTGTTGTTAAGAATTGACAAGATTAAAATTGTTAACGACGCCGGCCTACACGATACCAGATATCTGCTGCATATTTGTGTTGAAACATAGGAATCCTGTCTGCATTTAATATTACCAACTGCACATAAATTCAAAGTAAATAAAGTACTTTTTGTCTATTATGCAGTTTTTTATTTGTAATAGACACTTCCATCATTTCCGTCTATTAATATACATTCAGTAAAGATTTAATGGTTGTATCTGTGGTATGTGTTTAGTATAATACATCACGTAAAGAAAATCAACACTTTGTTTGATAATGGAATATAAAGCTATTAATAGATTTTAATATGATTAATAGATCTCGTCGCCATTACTGGAATAAAGTTTGATTAATCAACTATGTTTGATAATACAATTTAATAAGAAAGGGATAGGTAATATGATCAAAAACGAATGGAAAAGCTTACTTCGTAACAAGCTCATGCTTATCGTCGTAATCGCCATTATCGTAATCCCGATCATCTATGCAGGTCTGTTTCTGAAATCCATGTGGGATCCTTACGGAAACGTAGACAGCCTGCCAGTGGCCGTGGTAAACGAAGACAAACCTGTCGAGTATAATGGCAAGACCTTGAGCATAGGTAAGGACATGACGGATGAGCTGAAGGACAACGACTCAATGGCATTTAACATTGTAGACAGCAAGACAGCAGAGGACGGTCTGGCCAATGGAACCTATTACATGGTTATCAAAATTCCGGAAAATTTCTCCGCAAACGCAGCCACTGTAATGGACAACGATCCAAAGCAAATGGAGCTATCCTATGAGACAAACCCTGGAACCAACTATATCGCCTCCAAGCTCAGTGAAACAGCAATGCTGAAGCTTCGTGATAACATTGCTTCCAAGGTTACGGAAACCTATACAGAAACCGTTTTTGATTCTATCTCAGAAGCAGGTGACGGAATGCAGGAAGCTGCAGACGGATCCGGAAAGATCGAAGACGGACTGAATACAGCAGCTGATGGTAACAAAACAATTACCAAAAACCTTAAGAAGCTTTCCACCAGTACTCTTACTTTCGTAAGCGGTGCTGATAGTCTCACCGAAGGTCTTAAGACCTACACCGATGGTGTTGCAAAGGTTAACGATGGTGCAAAGAGCCTGGACGATGGTGCAGATCAGCTGAACAGCGGCGTTGCAACTCTCACAGAAAAGGTTCCTGAGCTGACAACCGGTGTGGATACTCTGGATAAAGGTGTTCAGCAATACACCGCTGGTGTGGATGAGCTTAATAAAAATTCTGATGCACTGAAATCCGGTGCAAGCAGCCTGGAATCCGGTGCAAACCAGCTGAACAGCGGCGTTGCAGCTCTGACAGAAAAGGTTCCTGAGCTGACAACCGGTGTAGATACTCTGGATGAAGGTGTTCAGCAGTACACCGCTGGTGTGGATGAGCTTAATAAAAATTCTGATACGCTGAAATCCGGCGCAAGCAGCCTGGAATCCGGTGCAAATGCATTAAGTGCAGGTATTGATACTCTTTCCGACGGAGCAACACAGTATGTAGCTGGTGCTGACACTCTTGCAGATGGAACTACCACCTATGTGGCTGGTGCTGGCAAACTCGCAGCCGGTGCCAAAGAGCTTGCAAAACTTGAAGACGGACTCACAACAGTTTCCAATGGTATCTCTCAGCTGAATACCGGTGTTACCAAAGGAACCGATGACTCACAGTCACTGATATCCGGAACACAGCAGCTGGAAAACGGACTGAAAGCCCTGAACGATAAGGTTTCTGCTCTGAAAGAGGGAACAACACAGGAATCCATCAACAAGCTTGCAGCCGGCCTTACTTCCGCAAAGGATGGTATGGACACAGCCGCAGCTGGTATGAACAGTGCTGCAGCTGGTATGAACAATGCGGCAGACGGAATCAACAACGCAGCCGGATATATCACTCAGGCCGCAGGTATCACAAGTCAGACCAGCAGCAGTATCACAGACAGTCTGATCCCTGCTCTCCAGAATGCAGGCACACAGTTCTCACAGGTAGGTGATCAGGTCAGCAACATCCTTACAGGATACGGACAGCAGACAACGGAGGCACTTACTGATGCAAATACCAAGATCGGTACTGCCGGACAGACAATGACCGATTTAGCAGCACAGCTTCAGGCGATTCAGGCAACCGCTTCTGAGGACGGAACCATTTCCGCAGCAGCTCTGAATGATGTGATCAACGCTTTAAACAGCGTAGCCGGTGGAATGACTGGCGTGGACGGTTCTTACATGAGCAGCTATTCTGATCAGGTTTCACAGCTTGCAGCTGGTGTATCCGGTCAGCTCTCATCTACTCAGGAAAATCTGAATGCTGTTGCTTCCAAGCTTAACGAAGCAGCTTCCGGACTGACTCAGATCTCCGGAGGACTGACTCAGGGTGCCGGCACACTTTCTGAGGGTGCAACAACCATGACAGATGGTGCAAACCAGATGAGTGCAGGTGCAACAACCATGAGCGCAGGTGCAGAGCAGTTATCTGCAGCTACAAGTCAGCTTCCTACAGATCTGATCGCTCAGCTTTCTGCAGGTGTTACCCAGCTGTATCAGGGTGCACAGGCTGTAAACACAGGAACCAAGAACGTTTCCGCAGGACTTCAGTCTCTGGAAGACGGCACAGTCGAAGCCTTCCCGGCTGCAGCAGCAGGAATCAAAGCTCTGAACGATGGATTTGACCAACTGACATCTTATGATAAGCAGCTCAACGATGGTGCAAAGAATCTGAAAACAGCCGGCAAACAGATCACTGGCGCACTTCCGGATATCAAATCCGGTGCAGGTCAGCTGGCAGATGGTTCTAAGGCACTGACAGATGGAATCACAACTTACACCGATGGTATTGCTAAGCTTTCCGAAAACAGTGCTGCTCTTACAGACGGCACCAAGAAACTGGCAACAGGAGCCAATGCTCTTTCCAGCGGTGCTACTACTCTTGCAGATGGAACAAAAGCATTAGCCGATGGTTCCGGAACACTGACAACCGGAATCACAACCTACACCGATGGTGTTGCTAAGCTTTCCGAAAACAGCTCCGCTCTTACAGACGGTACCAAAAAGCTCTCAACAGGAGCCAAAACCCTTTCCAGCGGTGCTACTACTCTTGCAAACGGTACTAAGACATTAGCAAACGGTACCTCAACACTTCTCAGCGGTACCGAGAAGCTTGTAAGCAACAACAGCACACTTAACAATGGTGCAAAACAGCTTGCAGATGGCGCTGCCCAGATCCAGAGCGGTTCCTCTCAGCTGTATGATGGCTCCAAGAAGCTTGGAAGCGGTATGAAAGAACTGAAAGACGGTTCCAAGACACTGACCACAAGCCTCAGCGATGGAGCTACCACTGTAAAAGACAATTCAGCAAGTGATGAAACGATCAAAATGTTCGCAACTCCTGTTGTAAACGATGAAACAAAACTTACCGATGTCCCGAATAACGGACACGCAATGGCACCTTACATGATGTCTGTAGGCCTCTGGGTCGGCGCACTGGCATTCTGCCTGATGTATCCTCTGGCTCAGTATAAAGGCAAACTGAAATCCGGTTTCGCATGGTGGGCAAGCAAAGCTTCCGTCCTTTATCCGGTAGCGATCCTTCAGGGAATCTGCCTGATCCTGCTGTTACGTGCATTTAACGGATTCACACCTGCAGAGATGGGCAAAACCGTACTCTTCGCCTGCCTGACATCAATGACCTTTACCTCTATCATGTACTTCTTCAACATTACTCTTGGTAAAGTAGGAAGCTTCCTGATGCTGGTATTCATGGTCGTTCAGCTTGCAGGATCTGCCGGAACTTATCCGGTTGAGGTTTCACCTTCATTCGTTGCAAAGATCCATGCATACGTTCCGTTTACTTATACGGTCGACGCATTCCGTGCAACGATCAGCGGTGGCCGGAGCATTACCACTTCCATTATTGTAATGGTTGCACTGTTAGTGATCTTCACAATCCTGACGATCCTTCAGTTCAATCACATGACCAAGAGAAAAAAAGCAGAAAAAGTTGTTCTCTTCGACTGGCTGGAAGAAAGAGGTCTTGCATAATACTTAGTTACTGACAGAAGCTCCCCCGAACCTTCTGTTAGATATAGAAAAATTAAGGGGCTGTCGCATTAGCAAATATTTTTGCTGGGCGGCAGCCCCTTTTTATGCCAAAATGGCATCGAAATTGATTACCATTTTGATGCCATTCTTTACAAGCGCAGTTCGTCCCTAAGCATCCCTTTCAGCATGCCTTATTTCAAACTGTTTTATTTTCAATTATCAAAATCTATGCCTTTTTTAATGCAAAAAGGTGACTTCCCGTCCTTCCTGTCTGAATCTTACAATGAAGTTTATTGATATTTCGCCCCATCGCTAAAAGGATACTTTCTGCCAAGGCATTTACCTTTCCACGGTACAGATATCTCCGAAAGTTCATGTCTTCTTTCACATCAGCAAAAGAACCTTCCGCCTGAATACTTCGGTTCATCCGGAGCATAGTCCCATACTCACTCGTGATCCGTTCCAGATCTTCTGCACGCTTCTGGCTCATCGTCTTTGAGACCATCAACACTTTATTGCGTTTTTCCATAGGCGTTTTGCAGTTGTTCCCTTTGATACATTCTGTTTTATAAGGACAGCCAGTACAGTCTGAACATCTGTAATAAGTTTTTATACTGACATATCCACTCGTCGTTTTACTTCTCCGTTCATTTGTGACAGTCAGTTCTCTTCCATTCCGGCAGATGTAACTGTCCCTGTCCGCATGATACTCCATATTTTCCCTTCTGCTAATGTCCTTTTTGTATTTTCGTGTCTTTGAGATCTCATAGTTCTGTGGCTTTATGTAGGCAGTCTGTCCGTTGCTTTCAATGAAAAGATAGTTTTCTTCACTTTCGTACCCGGCATCTGCAACAATTTCTGAATACTTAAATCCCAGGTAGCTCTCCATATCTTTCAAAAAAGGAATCAGGGTACGTGTATCAGTGGGGCGCGGGCTGATATCAATCCATGTGATGTATTCTGAATCCACTCCATGCTGAATGTTATACGCAGGCTTTAACTGTCCGTTCAGCATCGCGTCCTCTTTCATTCTCATGAAGGTGGCATCGGGATCTGTTTTGGAATAACTGTTTCTGTCCCCAAGCGTATACAGTTTTTTCGTATATTCCTTTAGTTTCTCCAGATACCGATCCAGTTGTTCCAGAGATTTCTGTAACTGTGTTTTTCTCCGGCCGGTTCCATGTACAAACACGATTTCTTCCTGTATTTTGATGCGGCATAACTGCTTTTTTAACCGCTTTAAGGTGTGTATGGATATACTATCATGATATACCGTTTTCATTCCATAGAGTTCTTCACATTCAGCCACAAAAGAAGACAGTTTCGTGTATAACCGGGCCTGATTTTTTGTAATAGCCTTTTTCCATACAAATGTATACTTATTGGCCGCAGATTCGATCTTTGTGCCATCAATAAAAATGGTCTTCCCCGAAATCTCACCCAAAAGATAGAGCAGATCTGACATTTGTGCAAGCAACGTCTTTGCACAGACAGAAAAGTGAAGGGAGATAAAACGCGCGATCGTTGCATGGTCAGGAGCCGGCATACCTTCCAGGAGATACATGAAGTTGATATCCCGTTTACATGCTTTTCTGATATCGCGGCTTGAATAGATCCGATTCATTGCTGCATAGATAACAAGTTTCAGAATCTGACGCGGTGTTGCCTGATTTTTTCTGATCCTGCCGTAAGTTTTATACAGTTCAGAAAGGTCCATTTCCTCCACAAAGGCACTTACCAGACGAACCGGATCATCAGATGGAATAGAAATCTCTAAATCTAGCGGAAGTTTGATTTGATAATACAGAGAAAATGAGGTATAATCTCTCTGTATTATTTTGTTTAGTAGCATAAACTAATTATACCACAAGCGCCGGGCTTTTCGAAGTCCGGCGTTTTGTGTTGAATATAAAATGAGCTGCCGCACGTTAGTGCGACAGCCCCTTTTTATATTGTCCTCGTCAATTCTCCACGCTATAATTATAGCAGTTATAGAAAATCAAGCTTGCCAGTACACCGTGCCTGACCTATGCAGCAGATTTCAGTTCAGAAACACTCCTGTCAGATTCAGAAGAAGCGGCAATATGACTTCTCAGATCTACTCACAAACCGGAGCTCTTTCTGACTGCAAGCCTGCGGTTTTCAATAGAAAAGCAACCTGGTATGCATCTAATCCACTGACCGCAAAAACAGACGGAATCATCACCTATGCTACACCATTTACCGTCTTCAGGGTAAAACCTGGAAAGCTATCGGCAATACAAAAAATACAACCTACACCGATAAAAAGCCAGGCACCGCAACCAAATACCGTATCCGTGCATACCGCATCACAAACGGTAAAAAAATATACGGACCTTATTCATCTGTAAGGACCGTAAAATAATAGCAACATAAAAACACCCCGGAAAATCCTGATCTGTGTGGTGTCTCCGAATATCTGATCATCAAACGGATATTCGGAGATCACCTTATTATTTACGGATCTCCAAGGTGTTTTTATTTATTTTCTTAATATTTTATTTTTCCGCCTCAGCTGTTGGTGTTGCTGTGGCTTCTGTCTCTGTTTCACCGTTTACCATGGTTTCATATGCATTGAACATTTCTTTTACTGTCATTTTGTTTACAAGAAATACCTTGTCCCCAACGACAGCTGCATAATAGTTTGTGTCATATGTGTAAAAGGTAACGGTTGTCTGGTTCTTGTCAGAGTCTGTGAATACAGCGGTCATCTCCGGGTCTGCAGCCGGTGTATAAGCGTCTGTCAGTCTCTTCTGTCCTGCCATGTTTATCAGCTTGTTGTAGAAGGTGGTAAAGGTTATACTTTCTATTTCCTTACCATCCAGCTGATAAGTTGTTGTTTCTTTCTCGTTTCCGTCATCATCTGTGGATGTTTCACGTGAAACATTTACAGTACTTGTTGTTTCACCGTAAGTAACCTGGAGCTGATCCAGATTTTTTACAGACAGATAATTGACGATCAGTGACCAGAGATCTGACGGCATCTTGTCAATAACTGCACTCAGTGTATCCGTTGACATTGTATAGATCTGTTTGTTATCTACCGTTACATATCTGCTGCCATCTCCTGCCTCATCACCAACATAAATGACAAGCTGTTTATCCACTGTGGTTGTCTTGCTGTCTGCATCTTCTGAGCTGCTGTCCGTGTCAGTAGTGTCATTGCTCTCAGAATCGCTCTCAGAGGCCGTAGAATCGTTTTCTCCGGATTCTGTACTGTCTGTGCTGTCATCCTTCACCTCTTCCTTATAATCCACTGTAATCGTCGCATAGGGCTTATCAAGGCCATACTGGGAAAGATCCTCTGCATTGTAGTTTACAAACTGGTCAAATGCAAATCTTCCAAGTCCGGAGGTTACGTTTCCTGCTGCCGTTGTATCGGCAGACTCTTTATCGCTGCTTCCGTCACCGGAAACATTCCAGGTAGCTCCGTCGGAATTTTCTTCCAGGACATAGGAATCTTTATTCTCACTGACCTGGACCTTTTTCACTGTGGAAGAATCAATTGTTGGGAAATCTTCTCCCTGTGCATAATCGTAAAGGGAATCCATAAACGGAGACACTGTATCCGCTGCCACTACATATACCGTGCTGTCATCATCATCCTTGGAAATGTAATACTGATTCGTAGACGTATTCTCATCTCCGATGTTGAGCCTCGTTATCCCATCAGCGGTATCAACGGTTACTGTGTTCGATGGAGAATCCAGTCCGTATTCCGTAAGATCCTCCACATCCTCCAGGACTCTGTCCGCTTCCACCGTTTCGATGGCGGAAGCTGCGGAATCCAGAGTTGTCTGATTTACAGGAAAAGCAGTCTCATCCTTTTTCACCCAGGAATCATCTTTTTTCTCAAAGGTCACGTCCTTCTTGTCTACGATAAATTCCAGGGATTTAATGTCATCCGTTTTCACGGAAAACACTTTTGTTTTGCTTTTCTCTTCGCTGCTCTCTGTCTTTTCTTCTTTGGATACGTAGGTGTTCAGTCCCATATAAACACCGCCGAGAACTGCCAGAACAACAACTGCTGAAACAAGTTTGGTTGATTTTTTCATTATGCTTTTCTCCTCTTAAGCCAGATCAGGAATCCTGCAACAAGGAACACTCCCGGGATCAGACCAATGGTACAGATCTTCCAGAAGGCTGCATCATAATCGGTTACTGTCAGGCTTGTGGACTCAAGGCTCTTGGATGGAATAGAAACGGAATTACTGTCGTCTGTGCTGGTCATCCAGTTTAAGGACTCCAGAAGGAGCTTTTCATTTCCGCCGGATACCATCTGGTTTATCTGGCCCTCCATCAGATTTGCTGTGGAGTAGTAAACGATCTGTGTTTCCTTATCATCATCCAGTTTCTCAGTGATGGCAACACCAAGATCAAACGGTCCGTCTACATCTCCGTCTTCCTTTTCGATATTGCTGCTCTGCATATTTGTTTTGGAGTAAGCCTTGTCAGAGGTTGTCAGGATACTGTCGATGGTTACGGTATCTCTTACATCATCTGTTTTCTGAATGCCCTGTGCATACGGTGCCAGTACGTAGGAGCCTGCAGAAGCTGTCTCAGAGCTTGCATCTGTGCTGTTGACTGTTGGTACAAGATAATATGGCATCTGCATTCCATAATGCTGATTATCACCCTCAAATACGATTCCCTCTGCACACTTTACACCATAGTTTTCAAGAACCGCATCAAAGTTCGGCAGATCATCCTGTGTATAATCCGAGAAGATCATAGCTTTTCCGCCTGCCTCCAGATAATCCAGGAGCTCTGTTTTTTCTTCCTCGGAAATATCGCTGGTCGGAGATACGATCATCAGGCAGTCTGCATCATCCGGAACCTTTCCCTCTGTGAGAAGGTTCAGCTCCTTAATATCAATGTTTGCTTTCTGGATATCTTCTTTAAAGCTGGAATCCAGATCTTTTTCTCCGTGTCCGGATAAGGTGTACATGATCGGAAGATCCTTGGATGTTACATAACCGATCGCACTGGTGATCTGTCCTTCTCCATCAAATCCGGTAGTAGTCTGCTGCCAGGTATTATAGTCTACTGAAGAGGAATACATATCTTTGTAATTGATAACCTTGTTTCTGTCGCCGCAGACTACGATCAGGCTGTTTGACGCAAGATCATCGGTTGTATATTCCGATGCAAATTTCGGATTTACAACAGGGTCTTTCACCTCAACTTTAATATGCTTGGACTCATCTTTATAACGTGAAAGCAGATTGGAGATCGTGTCGTCCTCAGAACCGCTTGCCGCGATCTGATAAATGGTAACATCCTTATCCAGTGCCTTCAGTACCTTCTTTGTTTCATCACCGATGGTGTAAAGCTTGGATGAGCTTACATCCAGCTGTGAATATTTGGATGGGATCGCCCCGACGATCATATTGATCACAACCACGATCACGATAAAGACAGCTGCCATAGCCATGCTGTAGGAACCATTTTTGATATGTTTTTTGCTGATGGTGCCTACCAGCTTTTTCGGATCCGGTTTATGTTTCTTTTTGCCGGAGTCCTGTGCTGTCTCCGGTACGGCTGCCTCGCCTTTATTTTTCTTAAATTTCTCACTGAATTTCATTTCCCTTCACCCCCTAGTTCCAGCGTCTCTTCTGAATGGACTGCATGGTAAGGAACAGGCAAATCGCAATAACAGAAATAAAATAAACGATTCCTGTCACGTCAAACACGCCGTTTGTAAAATTATCATAATGTCCGCTCAGGTTAAATACGTTCAGTACCTTCTGGATACCACCCTGGAAAATACTGGATTTTACAACGTATACGATCACAAGGGCAATCTCTCCCACAGCTCCGATCACTACAGAGATCAGGACATTTTTGATCATGGTATAAATGATGATCGCGATCGCCACGATCAGAAGTCCGAATGCCACTGCGGTTGACATGGAGGTCTGTGAAAAGAATGAGGAAATTCCGTTCATCATATAGAAGGCGAACAGGAATACAAAAGTAAGTACTGCTGCAATTACCTGGCTTTCTGTAAGTGCTGACATAAATACACCGATCGCCAGATTCGCGCATCCCAGAAGGAAAAATCCCAGGATCCCGGTGTATGCGGAAGCATAGGAAATCGTTCCAAACTTACTCATGATCAGAGGATAAACGCACATGATCACGACCGGAATGGCAAACACAGCTACCAGTGCAAGATATTTTCCAAATACGATATCCCATACAGATACCGGTGCGGTCAGAAGAAGCTGATCCGTTTTCTGCTTGCGCTCTTCTGCAAGTACACGCATGGAAAGGATCGGCACACCGATCAAGAACACAAAGGTCAGTGCGCTTAAGGTAGTTTCAAATTTTGAATAGCCGCCTGAAAGCTGATATGCGGAAAAATAAATTCCGGTCAGCACCAGGACAAAAAATATGAAGAGATATCCAACCATGGAGGTCAGATAGCTTTTCAGTTCTCTTTTAAAAATCGCTGTCATGACTGATCCCCCTCTTTCTCATCAGAAGCCTTCTCTGGTTCCCCGTTTTTTTCTTCCTGAGTTTTTTCTTCTTCCGATGATCTGTCTTCTACCGGTTTCCACTGTGAGCTTTCCGGTTTTCCGGCGGATTTTTTCTCTCCTTCGGTAAGCTCAAGGAATACATCCTCAAGGGAAACTCTCTTAACCTGCATTTCGTAGATTGGACAGTTCGCTTTTGCCATAGCGTAGAAGACTTTTTCACGGATATCCACATTTTCCTGAATGGAAAGTTTTGTTTTCCACAATTTTTCATCGCTGTCATAGGACATTTCCACCCCGGTTACGCCTTCGATCGTTTCCAGAGCTTTTCGAATCGCGTCTTTCTCGCCTTTTACCTTCATAAGGAGGCTGTTGGAGCCTGCTGCCAGACGTTCCAGATTATCCGGTGTATCGCTGGCTACCAGCTTTCCATGGGAAATGATCAGAACATAATCACACACTGCTCTTACCTCGGAAAGGATATGGGAGCTTAGGATAACCGTGTGCTTCTGCTTCAGGCCTTTGATCAGGTCACGGATCTCTATGATCTGCTTCGGGTCAAGTCCTACTGTCGGCTCATCCAGGATGATCACCTCCGGATATCCCAGGATTGCCTGTGCAAGGCCCACCCTCTGGCGATAACCTTTGGAAAGGTTTTTGATCAGACGGTCTTTCATGTCTGTGATCTTTACCATATCCATGACTTCTTTTATCTGTTTGTCTTTTTGGTTTCTTGGGATTTTTTTCAGATCAGCCGCAAATTTCATGTACTCAAGAACAGTCATGTCAAAATAGAGCGGCGGCATTTCCGGCAGATAGCCGATACATTTCTTGGCTGCCTCCGGTTCCTCCAGAATATCATGACCATCGATCATCACTTTTCCTTCTGTGGAAGCAATGTATCCTGTGATCATGTTCATAGTTGTTGATTTTCCTGCACCGTTGGGGCCCAGGAATCCGTAAATTTTCCCCTTTTCGATCTGAAAGGAAAGATGGTCAACTGCAGTATGATCGCCATACTTTTTGACCAGATTACTTACTTCGATCACTTTACTCTCCTCCTTTTATTCTCAGGGAAATACTTTTTTTAATTATCGATTTCCCATTTTATAAGATGCCAGAGACAAAAGGTCCTGAAACTGAAGCCCTTGACTCTGGCGTCTTTTCAATACCAATAGAAAATGCCCCTGGATGAAACAGAGAATGGGGGAATCCAGGGGCATCTCTATCGGATTATAGTGTAAAAGTAATTTGTGATAAAAGTAGGATAAATTTGTGATAATTTTGTGAAACTCCCGGACAAAAAAATCTCCTGTCGGACAGATTTTGCCTTTGTTCGACAGGAGGTAACTTATGCCAGTGGCTCTCTGAGCGGTGTTCCGGCTTTTCTCGGATATTTGCCTGGGGTGTTCTTTACCTTCTCGATAATGACCAGGGAGCGGCCGATCTCGGAGCCTGGAAGGTCAAAGTACTGAATATCCCTGATCTTTCCACCAAGGATCTTTACTGCTTTCTCTGCTGCTTCTGCTTCTTCCTTTACAGAACCGGATTTATAGGAGACAAAAAGCCCTCCGACTTTTACATACGGGAGACAGTATTCAGACAGGGTTGCAAGTCCGGATACTGCTCTGGATACGCAGAGATCATATTTTTCTCTGTAGGCTTTGTTTTTTGCATATTCTTCGGCTCTTCCGTGAATGGCGGAAATCCCCTCCAGGCCCAGGAGCGCAAAGGTTTCTTCCAGGAATTTTACTCTTTTATTGAGGGAGTCCAAAAGGCAGGCTTCCACCTCCGGGAAGGCAATCTTCAGGGGAACACCCGGGAATCCGGCGCCGGTTCCGATGTCCATAACGGTTTTTATCTTACCCATATCTACAGCCTTGACGCAGCAGAGGCTGTCCAGGAAATGTTTCACGAGAACCTCGTCAAATTCTGTGATACCGGTGAGGTTCATGACTTTGTTTTTTTCTACAAGATATTCGTAGAACCGGATAAACTGGTTTTTCTGCGTGTCACTGAGTGTGATCCCAAGCTCCTCGCAGCCTTTTTCCAGGATTTCTAAATTGTACATGCAGCTTCCTCTCTTATTTTCTGTGTTTTATTGTTATTCGTTGTATTATCCGTGTTTATGTCCGGATCTGCTTTCCAGATATACAAGAAGCACGGAAATGTCAGCCGGGGATACACCGGAGATACGGGACGCCTGGCCGATGGACACCGGTCTGTAGGCTTCCAGCTTCTGGCGTGCCTCAATGCGGAGGCTTCCTACATCTTCGTAATCAATGTCTTCCGGAAGCTTTTTCTGCTCCAGTTTCTTAAACTGCTCTACCTGCTTCATCTGGCGGCGGATGTAACCGTCATATTTGATGTTGATCTCTACCTGCTCACATACATCTTCCGGAAGCTCCGGTCTTTCTTTATCGATGGGTGCAAGCACCTTATAGTTAAGCTCCGGCCGACGGATCAGCTCTGCAATGGTGGTTCCGGATTTCAGAAGGGTACTGTTCAGAGATTCCAGAAGGCTCTGTACCTCTGCAGAACCACCTACGGTTGCATGTTCCACTCTCTCGATTTCTTCCTGGATCCGGCGCTCTTTTTCCTGTAATTTATGGTATGTCTCATCATCGATCAGGCCGACCTCCCAGCCTTTTTTGCGAAGACGAAGATCTGCGTTGTCCTGGCGGAGGAGCAGACGGTACTCAGCACGGCTTGTCATCATTCGGTACGGCTCATGGTTCTCCTTTGTTACCAGATCATCGATAAGAACGCCAATATATGCCTCTGAACGGTCCAAAATCAGCTGTTCCCGGCCTTTTACCTCCATAGCTGCATTAATTCCCGCTATGAGGCCCTGAGCGGCTGCTTCCTCATATCCGGAGCTTCCGTTAAACTGTCCGCCGCTGAAAAGGCCCTTGATCTTTTTGAATTCCAGTGTGGGATAGAGCTGGCGCGGATTGATGCAGTCATACTCAATAGCGTAAGCATTTTTTACAATCCTAGCGTTCTCCAGACCCGGTACGGAATGGTACATCTCGTACTGAACATCCTCCGGCAGGGAGCTGGACATTCCGCCGATGTACATTTCATTTGTGTAAAGACCTTCTGGTTCAATAAATACCTGATGGCGTTTTTTGTCTGCAAAACGGACTACTTTATCCTCAATGGACGGACAGTAACGTGGTCCGGTTCCTTCGATCATTCCGGAATAAAGGGGGGATCTGTCCAGATTTGCACGGATGATCTCGTGTGTTTTTTCGTTTGTATAGGTCAGCCAGCAGGATTTCTGCTCGATCTGTACAGATTCCGGGTCTGTGGAAAAAGAGAACGGTACGACTCTTTCATCTCCGAACTGCTCTTCCATCTTAGAATAATCAATGGTGTTTCCGGCGATTCTGGCCGGAGTTCCTGTTTTGAAGCGGAACATTTCGATCCCCAGCTTTTTCAGGGAATCCGTAAGGTAATTGGCTGCCTGAAGGCCGTTCGGTCCTGTATAGTTGCTGACGTCGCCGTAAATGCAGCGGGCCTTGAGGTAGGTTCCTGTACAGAGGACTACAGCTTTTGCGTGGTAGGTGGCTCCTGAGAAGGTTTTTACACCGGTGATGTGCCCGTCTTCTACCAGAAGCTCGGTCACTTCACCCTGGCGGATAGTTAAGTTCTCTGTATTTTCCAGTGTCTTTCTCATTTCTGTGCTGTAGGCCTGTTTATCGGCCTGTGCACGAAGGGAATGGACTGCAGGGCCTTTGGACTGGTTGAGCATTTTGGACTGGATGAAGGTTTTGTCTATGTTTTTACCCATTTCCCCACCGAGAGCATCCAGCTCACGGACGAGATGGCCTTTGGAGCTGCCGCCTACATTGGGGTTGCAGGGCATAAGGGCGATGCTGTCTACGCTGACTGTGAACATGACTGTGTTGAGCCCTAAGCGGGCGCATGCCAGTGATGCTTCGCAGCCTGCGTGACCGGCGCCTACTACTATGATGTCGAAAAACTGTTCCAGATTTTTCATGCTTTTTCTCCTTTATTTTTTCTCTTATTCTTTTTCTTTATTTTTCTTTGTGATTTTCTTTTTCTTTGTTTATTGTATGGTTGGTTTTTGGTTTTATTTTTACTTTCTTGGCAGAGGGCCTGGTTTTTTTGCTTTGGGAAGCTGTGGAAAACCGCAAAGGGGCCGTAAAGCCACGGCCCCTCTGCACACCCCTCGGGCTTTTTTTTAAAGGAGTTCTTGGTTGTGGTGACGGGAGGTTGTTGACTTGTGGTTGTATTCTGCGGTGTTGGGATGTGGGAGGTTGTGCCGATAGGGTGGTAAGGGGACGGCGAGGCGTTTTGCTGTTGCCTGGATTGAGGGTTGATAAATTTTTTTATTTTTTGCTTGCGATAGCAGGCAAATTGCATGTATAGTTGAGTATTGGGACGTCTTGTGAATGAGTATTTTTGGGAATGATGGTAAATGAGAAAGTTTATCATATTTATGAGGGCGTTCTGGTTTATGCGGTTGGTGAGAGGGTGGATAGATGTGTCTGACTGGGATTGCTGGCTGCGGAAAGTTATGATTTGAGTTGTATATTATAAGAAGATTAATTGGAGGTTGTTTATGAGATTGCGTAATATTCCCGGGGCGAAGGATGCTATTTTGGAGTGTGACTGGGTGATTGATGAGCCGGAGAGGTTTAAGGGGAAGTGGGAGAGTGTTTTTGGGGAGAAGAGACCGCTTTTTCTTGAGGTTGGCATGGGAAAAGGGCGTTTTCTGATGGATATGGCGCGCCTGCATCCTGAGAGGAATTTTGTTGGAATTGAGATGTATGACAGCGTGCTGCTCCGGGCACTGCAGAAGAGGGAGGAGCTTGAGGAAGCCGGGGAAAAGTTTTCCAATCTTGTGTTTATCCGTGTGGATGCAAGGCTCTTACCGGAGATTTTTGAGAAGGATGAGGTTGACGGGATTTATCTGAATTTTTCCGACCCGTGGCCTAAGGCCCGTCATGCCAAGAGAAGGCTGACTTCCAGGGAGTTTCTGAAGAGATATGAGCAGGTTCTGAAGAAAGAGGGGGCTGTGGAATTTAAGACGGATAACCGTGGGTTATTTGAGTTTTCTCTGGAAGAGGTGAAGGAGTCCGACTGGAATCTGGAGGTTTGTACATTTGATCTGCATCATGATGAGGAACTGGTTAAGGGAAATGTGATGACAGAGTATGAGGAGAAGTTTTCTTCCATGGGTAATCCGATCTGCAAGATGGTGATCAGACAGAAATAGAGGCGATAAAATGCAGGAAGAGATTTTTGAAAAGTATCCGATTCCGAAGGCGTATTTTAAGCTGGCGCTTCCGGTTGTGTTCAGTATGGTGATTTCGCTGATCTATAATATGGTAGATACTTATTTTATTGCGGGAACCGGGAATACGGATCTGGTGGCGGGTGTTGCTCTGGGTACACCGATCTTTACGCTGATGATCGCCCTTGGAGATATTTTTGGCCTGGGCGGAAGTTCTTTTATTTCCAGGCGTTTCGGGGAAAAGAAATTCGAGGATGCGAAGAGGATCAGTGTGTTCAGTTTTTATGGGGCCATTGTCTGCGGTGTGGTGGTTACCGTTGTTCTGATGCTTTTGCGAAGCCCTATTTTGGGGTTGCTGGGTGCAAGTGAGGCAACCTGGGAGTATGCTTCTCAGTATTATACCTGTATCGCACTGGGCGCTCCGTTTATCATTGTGGCGTTGACGCCGTCCAATCAGCTGCGTACAGAGGGTTTTGCCACAGCATCTATGATCGGTTCTGTGCTTGGTGCGGTTGTGAATATCATTCTGGACCCGGTGATGATCTTCGGGCTTGGCTGGGGTGCGGCAGGTGCTGCCACAGCTACGGTGATCGGAAATGTATGTACGGATATTTTTTTCGTGTGGTTTCTTATTAAGAAGAGCAGAAATCTCTCTGTGAACCCTAAGGGATTTCATATTTCAGGGGCGGAAATCGGAGCGGTTTTTGCAATTGGGATTCCGGCGTCGGTGACAAATCTGATGCAGAGTATCGGGATTGCTCTTACCAACCGTGCGTTGTTGGGATTCGGTGATGATAAAGTTGCGGCTATGGGTATCGTCATGAAGATCAATATGATCGCGGCGCTGGTGCTTGTTGGCTTTGCTTTTGGCGGGCAGCCGCTGATCGGGTACAATTATGGTGCGAAAAACCGCGAGAGACTGAAGGGAACGCTGAAATTTGCCTATCTGTTTGAGGGCGGGCTGGCTCTTGTCCTGATGGCTGTACTTGGATTTTTTGCCCCGCAGCTGGTGCGGATCTTTATGAGTGATCCTTCGGTTGTGGAAAACGGCGCACTGATGCTTCGCCTGCAGCTGGCGGGTATGGTGTTTATGGGAATTGTGCTGATCAGTACCTGTACTTTCCAGTCAGCAGGACAGGCAGTGGGAGCGTTTCTCCTGTCCGTCAGCAGACAGGGTGTGATCTTTGCCATTGTGCTGAATGTGGCGCTTCGGGTTGCCGGATATCAGGGGGTGCTTGCGTCTCAGGCGGTTTCCGATCTGTTGACTGCACTGCTTGCAGTGGCGTTGGTTGTCCGATGGTGGAAGTCTGTGGAGTTTTAACCAAAT
>OCHK01000801.1_pt1 | contig 28316 bp, 26 predicted proteins | sample 1538551 | NCBI WGS metagenome assembly OCHK01 (sample SAMN04571707, study PRJEB22368) | human gut metagenome | biome: human gut; material: stool | host: Homo sapiens | place: Luxembourg | collected 2012-08-31
TGAAACTCAAAGGAATTGACGGGGGCCCGCACAAGCGGTGGAGCATGTGGTTTAATTCGAAGCAACGCGAAGAACCTTACCAAGTCTTGACATCCCGGTGACCGTTCCGTAATGGGAACTTTTCTTCGGAACACCGGTGACAGGTGGTGCATGGTTGTCGTCAGCTCGTGTCGTGAGATGTTGGGTTAAGTCCCGCAACGAGCGCAACCCTTGTTTCATGTTACCAATATTGAGTTAGGGACTCATGAGAGACTGCCGGTGACAAACCGGAGGAAGGTGGGGATGACGTCAAATCATCATGCCCCTTATGGCCTGGGCTACACACGTACTACAATGGCGTCTACAAAGAGCGGCAAGCCTGTGAAGGCAAGCGAATCTCATAAAGGACGTCTCAGTTCGGATTGAAGTCTGCAACCCGACTTCATGAAGCTGGAATCGCTAGTAATCGCGAATCAGCATGTCGCGGTGAATACGTTCTCGGGCCTTGTACACACCGCCCGTCACACCATGAGAGTCGGTAACACCCGAAGCCGGTGGCCTAACCGCAAGGAAGGAGCTGTCTAAGGTGGGACTGATGATTGGGGTGAAGTCGTAACAAGGTATCCCTACGGGAACGTGGGGATGGATCACCTCCTTTCTAGGGAGAGAAAGTTGTGCTTTCTTGTTTGGTTTTGAATGTCTTAGACATTCAAGAGGACATTGAAAACTGGATAGTAGTAAAAAAAATTGCGAAAACGATAAAGAAGAGATTAGACATTAAAGAAAAGGTCTAGTACGAAAAGTCGAAAGTAACTAAGATTTTACAGCAAGTGTAAACGAAAAAAAGTTCAAGCAAGCAAACCTAGAAGGTAAAGCAAGAAAGGGCGTATGGGGAATGCCTAGGCACACTCCGGCGAAGAAGGACGCAGCAAACAGCGAAATGCGACGGTGAGCGGTAAGCACGTGAAGAGCCGTCGATATCCGAATGGGGGAACCCACACGGAGTCATATCCGTGTATCACATGTCGAATACATAGACATGATGAGGCGAGACGCAGGGAACTGAAACATCTAAGTACCTGCAGGAAGAGAAAATAAGAATGATTTTCTGAGTAGCGGCGAGCGAAAGGGAAAGAGCCCAAACCGATCTTAGGATCGGGGTAGTAGGATCATCGAGAAATCTGACAGAGGATCATAGAGGAATCACATGGGAAGGTGAGCGAGAGAGGGTGAGAGCCCCGTACTCGAAATGAGAGACTGGAGAGAGATGACACCTGAGTAGGGCGGGACACGAGAAATCCTGTCTGAATCGGCCGGGACCATCCGGCAAGGCTAAATACGAGAGAGTGACCGATAGTGAACCAGTACCGTGAGGGAAAGGTGAAAAGAACCCCGGGAGGGGAGTGAAAGAGAACCTGAAACCCTATGTTTACAAGCAGTGGGAGCGCAAGCGACCATGTACTTTTTGTAGAACGGGCCGGCGAGTTACTGTGTGTAGCGAGGTTAAGGTGTAGAGCACCGGAGCCGTAGCGAGAGCGAGTCTCAAATGGGCGAATAGTTGCATACAGTAGACCCGAAACCGGGTGACCTATCCATGGACAGGATGAAGCGGTGGTAAAGCACCGTGGAGGTCCGAACCACACGTATGTTGAAAAATGCGGGGATGAGCTGTGGATAGCGGAGAAATTCCAATCGAACTCGGAGATAGCTGGTTCTCCCCGAAATAGCTTTAGGGCTAGCGTTATCTTAGATTACCGGAGGTAAAGCACTGAATGGGCTAGGGGGCGATAAGCTTACTGAACCCTATCAAACTCTGAATGCCGGCTAATTGATGATCAGCAGTCAGACAGTGTGAGATAAGTTTCATTGTCAAAAGGGAAACAGCCCAGACCTACAGCTAAGGTCCCAAATGTATGCTAAGTGGAAAACGATGTGGAGTTGCGAAAACAACCAGGATGTTGGCTTAGAAGCAGCCATTCATTAAAAGAGTTCGTAATAGATCACTGGTCGAGTGACTCTGCGCGGAAAATATAACGGGGCTAAGTATGCAACCGAAGCTTAGGATTGTTCTTTGAACAGTGGTAGGGGAGCGTCGTGTACGGGGTGAAGTCGCAGCGGAAGCAGCGGTGGACTGTACAGGAGTGAGAATGCCGGAATGAGTAGCGAGAATTATGTGGGAATCATAATGGCCGAAAATCTAAGGTTTCTTGGGGAAGGTTCGTCCGCCCAAGGTAAGCCGGGAGCTAAGGCGAGGCCGCGAGGCGTAGTCGATGCACATACGGTAGAAATTCCGTAGCCACCGAACTTTAAACCAGAAGGACACTTGCAGATAGCGGAACCCAGCCGTTGGTTGAGCTGGGCGCAAGGGACTGAAATATAGTAGGGAAGTCCGCGATGCTGTGAGGCGAGAAAAGCTCTGGCGTATACTAAGGTGCCCGTACCGCAAACCGACACAGGTAGATGAGGAGAGAATCCTAAGGCCAACGGGAGAAGGGTTGTTAAGGAACTCGGCAAATTGACCCCGTAACTTCGGGAGAAGGGGTGCTCCAGAGATGGAGCCGCAGAGAATCGGCCCAAGCAACTGTTTACCAAAAACACAGGTTTGTGCTAAATCGAAAGATGACGTATACGAGCTGACGCCTGCCCGGTGCTGGAAGGTTAAGAGGAGATGTGCAAGCATTGAATCGAAGCCCCAGTGAACGGCGGCCGTAACTATAACGGTCCTAAGGTAGCGAAATTCCTTGTCAGGTAAGTTCTGACCCGCACGAAAGGTGTAATGATCTGGGCACTGTCTCAACCATGGACTCGGTGAAATCTTAATACCTGTGAAAATGCAGGTTACCCGCATCAGGACGGGAAGACCCCATGGAGCTTTACTGTAGCTTGATATTGAGATTCGGTATGTTATGTAGAGAATAGGTGGGAGACTATGAGACTAGGACGCCAGTTCTAGAGGAGTCACCTTTGGAATACCACCCTTAATGTATTGGATTTCTAACCTCGACCCATGATCTGGGCCAGGGACAGTGTCTGGTGGGCAGTTTGACTGGGGCGGTCGCCTCCCAAAAAGTAACGGAGGCGCCCAAAGGTTCCCTCAGAATGGATGGAAATCATTCGCAGAGCGTAAAGGTATAAGGGAGCTTAACTGCAAGACCAACAAGTCGAGCAGATACGAAAGTAGGGCTTAGTGATCAGACGGTGCAGAATGGAATGGCCGTCGCTTAACGGATAAAAGTTACCCTGGGGATAACAGGCTGATACCACCCAATAGTTCACATAGACGGTGGTGTTTGGCACCTCGATGTCGGCTCGTCACATCCTGGAGGTGAAGTCGCTTCCAAGGGTTGGGCTGTTCGCCCATTAAAGTGGCACGCGAGCTGGGTTCAGAACGTCGTGAGACAGTTCGGTCCCTATCCGATGTGGGCGTAGGAAAATTGAAGAGAGCTATCCTTAGTACGAGAGGACCGGGATGGACAAACCTCTGGTGTATCTGTTGTCACGCCAGTGGCAGCGCAGAGTAGCTATGTTTGGAAAGGATAACCGCTGAAAGCATCTAAGCGGGAAGCCAACTTTGAGATGAGTTTTCCCATACGAAAGTAGTAAGATCCCAAAAAGACGATTTGGTTGATAGGCTGGAGATGGAAGAATGGTGACATTTTGAGTTGACCAGTACTAATAGATCGAGGATTTAATCATAAATTTGGAGTTTGATGAACACAATATCTAAGTTTTCAGAGAATTATTTCTCAAAATAAATTTTCTTGGTAACGATAGCAAGTGGGGTACACCTGTTCCCATCCCGAACACAGAAGTTAAGCCACTTAACGCCGACAATAGTGTAAGCGAAGATAGGAAGTTGCCAAGAATTTTTTTTGTTTATAAAGACTTTTCTAAAAAGAAGAGTCTTTTTTATATAAAATAGATAATGTGTTATAATAAAAAATAGGTGATTTTATGGAAAAGAAAGACTATGAAGAATTATTGACTTTAGCAATGTCAACAGGAGCGGATTTTGCTGAAATCTATGAAGAAGAAGGAAAAAGAACAAACTATAGTGTACTAAATTCAATTTTAGATGGAATAACTAGTGGTACATCAAGAGGAATAGGAATTAGACTAATAAAAGATAATGACTATTATTATACATCTACAAATGATATAAGAAAGAGTAATGTTAAAAAAATAATAAAAAATTTAATCAAAAACATTAAAGAAAAAGATATCAAGAAAAATATAGTATTAAATGATTTAGAAGAAGTATACCCAGAAATAAAAATACCACATGACAGTTATCCTATCGAAAAGAAAAAAGAATTTTTATTAAATATGGATGAAAAAATTAGATCCGTATCTAACAAAATTTCTCAAGTTTCTTTAGGAATATTAGAAGATGATAAGGAATATGTAATAGCAAACTCTAACGGAAAATACATTAAATCAAGAAATTGCGTAACTCGTTACATGTGCTTAGTATTTGCAGAAGATAATGATAAAAAAGAAAAAGAATTTACTGATTTTGCCCAAGCAAAAGGATATGAAATTTTAGAAAAAGATTTAGAAACCCAATCTATTAATGCAGCCAAAGTAGCTATTGAAAAACTCGATGCTGAAGACTTTAAAGGTGGAGAATTACCAGTAATTATAGCACCAGGATTTGGAGCAGTAATATTCCATGAAGCATGTGGTCATGGTTTAGAAGCAACTAGAGTTGCACCTAAAATATCAGTATTCTCAGATGATTTAGGCAAAAAAGTCGCTACTTCAAAAGTAACATTAGTTGATGATGGTACTATTCCTGATGTCTGGGGAACCAATTTAATCGATGATGAAGGAAATCCTACTCAAAAAAATATCCTAATAGAAGATGGAATTTTAAAATCCTTCCTAGTAGATGAACTTCATAAAAATAAAATGAATATGGCATCTAACGGTTGCGGAAGAAGAGAAAATTATAATTATGCACCTACTTCTAGAATGAGTAACACATATTTAAAACCAGGAACAGATACATTTAAAGATATGCTAAAAGGAATAAAATTAGGAGTGTATTGTGAAAAAATGTCCGGAGGGACTGTAAATCCAGCAACAGGAGATTTTAACTTTGCAGTAGAAACAGCTAGACTAATAGAAGACGGAAAATTAACAAAAAGAATCAAAGGAATCACTTTAATTGGAAACAGTAAAGAAATACTGCAAAACGTAGAGATGGTATCTTCAGATTTAGAATTAGGCTCAGGATACTGCGGAAGTAAAAGTGGAATGATTTATGTCACAATAGGACAACCTACCATTAAAGTATCTAAAATTTTAGTAGGAGGTAAAGAATAATGACCAGTAAAACTTTTTTTCAAAAAGCCAAAGCTAAAGGAATAGAAAATATTCAAATAGTAGAAACAACTGAAAACACAGGCCAAATGGAATTAATAAATAAAGAACTAGAAACATTTGAAATATCAAATCACACAGGATATCAAATAAAAGCTGAATATAATGGAAAAACAGTAAAAGCTGCCTCTGACTATTTAGATGAAAGCATATTAGATACCATCATTATGAAAGCAACTTATACAGACAGTAAATATCAAGATGATTATTTAACAGATAAGTCCCATAATAATAAAATGGATGATATGCCACAAATAGATATTAGTAATGAATTAGATGTATTAAAAGAATTAGACGATATACGAAAAGATTATCCAGAAGTAAATAATTTAACACTTTCATATTCAGAGATCTATGAGAAAAAAAGAATAGTAAATAGTAATGGTGTAGATATAGAAACAGCCTGTCACTTATACGAATTTGTGCCAGAAATAGTTACAAAAGAAAAAGATAGTACTACCAGTTATGATAGAGTGTATTTGAAAACAAATAAAGATAGTCTAAACATGAAAGATAATCTAATTAAAGACATCAAAATGGCTTTAAAACAAACAAAAAAAGAAAAATTAAAAACTCAGAAATATGATATCATTGTTGATTCTACTGTTATGAAAAGTATTTTATCTAATTTTATAGACATGTTATCTGCAACTAATATTAGACAAAAAATATCTTGCCTAGAAGGAAAACTAAATGAAAAAGTATTTTCAGACAAACTAACTATAATAGAAGATCCAAAAAATGACGATTATCCAGGAGCAACAATTTTTGATGATGAAGGAACAGAAACTGAGAAAAAGGAAATTATAAAAGACGGAGTTCTAAAGACATACTTATATAATATTAAAGAAGCTAAAGAGCAAAATCAGAAAACAACAGGAAATGGATATAGCAGTATATCAACTAGAAATATGTATATTAAGCCAGGAGATAAAACATTAGAAGAGATGATGAAAAAATTAAAGAATGGTATTTATATAACTGATTGTATGGGTTCTATGAATACAGCAATAAATCCAAACACAGGAAATATTTCTTTACAAATATTTGGTTTTATTATAGAAAATGGTGAAATAAAGTGTGGCTTTGAACCAAGTGTTATGACAACAACAATTTTCGAGTTATTATCCAATATAGAAGAAATTGAAAACCAAGTTACATTTATAAAACAAAGTGTAGGATCTCCTTGTTTATTAGTGAAAGATATTTCCATTGCAAGTAGTGAAAAAGAGTGACAAGCATAGTAAAATTCATGATTAAGAGTTGTATAACTCTTTTTTTTTGGTATAATAAAAATTGGGTGAAGAAATATGGATTATAAAGTTACAACTTATTCTGAAGAAGAAACAATAGAACTAGCTCAAAACATCGAATCTGAAAAATTCCCAAATATGGTACTTTGTCTACAAGGAGATTTGGGAAGTGGAAAAACGATGTTCACTAAAGGATTTGCAAAAGCTTTAGAAGTAAAAGAAGAAATTACATCACCAACTTTTAACATCATTAAGGAATATACTTCCGGAGAACTACCTTTATACCATATGGATGTATATCGTTTAGATGGAAAAGTAGATGATTTAGGTATTGAAGAATACTATACTAAGGGCGGTATCACAATTATTGAATGGGCAGATATGATTCCAGATTATCTACCTGAAGAAAGATTAGATATAAAAATAAAGAATTCTTCCGAAGATGAAGATAAAAGAACAATCGTTTTGATTCCACATGGAAGAAAATATGAAGAAGTTTGTGAGGCGATTGTATGATTTTATATATAGATACATCCTCAAGTCATCTCTATACTGGAATTGTAGAAAACGGTAAAATAAGAAAAGAAATAAAAAAAGAATATGGACATGAGTTATCAAAAGTAGCATTACCAGAGATAGTGTCAATGTTTGAGCATACAGACATTACACCTCATGATATTACAAAAATTATTGTAGTGAACGGACCAGGATCGTTTACTGGCATTAGAATTGGTATAACAATTGCAAAGGTATATGCTTGGAGCTTAAAAGTTCCAATAACAACAATTACATCATTAGAAGCAATGGCTACTTCAAGTAAAAACGATTTAGTAAGAGTACCTGTAATTGATGCAAGACGTGGATATTGTTATGCTGCTATAGTTGATAGCGATGATGATATGTTATTAGAACCAACTTATATTACATATGAAAAACTAAAAGAAAAATTGAAAAATGTATCTGAATATAAAATCATTACTAATGATCAAGAAAAAATACAAATTGAAGCAGATGTTATAGAGGCATATGATCCAGATATTATAAAAATTACAGACACTTATAAAGATAAAAAAGATATTAATCCACATGCGATAAATCCGGATTATTTAAAGTTAACTGAAGCAGAAGAAAGTAGACAAGGATGATAATAAAAGTTGATAAATTAGATCAGTTACAAGCTCTATCCAGAAATCAAAGTCTCATTTCAATAGAAACAATGGAACATGATTTACAAGTGAATCCCTTTGGCCGCTATCTATTGGAATTAGAAAATGATAAGATTATTGGCTATTTATATTATAGCGATATCTATGATAGAGCAGAAATAAATCAAATAGAAGTGGAAGTTTCCCACAGAAACTGTGGAAAAGCCACAAAATTACTTCAAAAAATGTTAGAACTTGTGGAAAAAAGTATTACACTAGAAGTAAAAAAAGATAATATACCAGCAATCAACGTATATAAAAAGTTTGGTTTTCAAGAAAAAGCTATTAGACAAGGATATTATCAAGGAATAGATGGAATACTTATGGAAAGAGAAAAAGATACTAAATAAAAGTATCTTTTTTTATTAATAAATTTAATGAAAACATGAAAATTTGACAACTATTTGAAAATCATGTATAATCTAACTCACACAGAAGTTGTGTACTAAAAAAAGAAAGGAAAAGGACTATGAACTTATTTATGACAAACATTATCCGTAGACGTAGATACCGAAGACACTTGAGGAAGCGATAAAAAATATCGCAGATGCAAGTGTTATCGTCGTGCTTGTATCTGTGGAAGTCATAATTAAAATAATCCTATATTATTTATAAATAAGACCTATGCATATACAAGCATAGGTCTTTTATATTTTAGGAAAAAGAAGGGAGAAAAATTATGAATAACAAATTAACTAATATTACTTTAATATTGAAAAAACTAATGTCTTATCAAACTACAGAAGACAAAAAAGAAGAATTTGAGCAACTTTTTAATTATATAAAAAGTATAATACCAAAAAACTTATATATCACAGACTATGAATTTGATGGAAAAAAGTCAGTAGTAATATCAAATACAAAATCAAAAAAACTAGATCTTATATTTTGTACACATATAGATGTTGTACCAGCGGAGAAATACGAATGTATAGAAACTGCAACTCAAATTAAAGGTCGTGGTTCATTTGATATGAAAGGTAGTGTAGCAGTATGTCTAGAACTATTTAAAAACTTAGATACAAATAAAAAAGTAGCTTTATTCATCACATCGGATGAAGAAATTACTGGTAACTGTGCAAAACAATTATTAACAATTTATGATACAGATTTCGCAATTGTACCAGATGGAGGGAATAACCTACAAATTGTAAAAGAAGAAAAAGGTCAATTACAATTAAAAATTTCAATAAAAACAAAATCAGCACATGCATCTCAACCATACAATGGAGAAAATGCAATCCTCTCACTATATGATATTTATCAAAAATTAATAAAAAAATATCCACTACCAACATCAGTTGAAGATTATAAAACATCAATAAATTTATCCATGATAGAAGGAGGAGAAGCCTTAAACAGTGTAGCAGCTTCTGCCACTATGTATCTAGATATTCGGCATACATCAAAAGATACAAAAGGAAGTATCATAAAGTACCTTGAATCATTAAATCAACAACTAAAAATAGAAATTATTCATGCAGGAAGTTTATTTAAAACAGATTTAGACGATAAGAATGTAAAAAAATATATGGAAATTGCTAAAAAAGTATTAAACAAGATTCCTGAAATCGTATCTAGTGAAGCAACAAGTGACGCTATCTATTTTTCAGATAAAAATATACCAACAATTCTAACTAATCCTAAGGGTGGATTTGCACATGGACCAAAAGAATATGTAGAAAAAGAAAGTTTATATGACTTATACAAAATATGGGAACAAATGTTAAAGGAGGAAGATTAAAATGAAATTAGAAGAAAAGTTATTAGAAGAAATAAAGAAAAACAAATTTAAGCAAATGATGTTAGACGATTCAGAATTTAAAATATGGGAAACACTAGAGAACGGATGCAGTATCGCAACCATGGGATATAGTGAAAGTAATGTATTTATACTATTAAATCTTTTAAAATCATTTGAAGAACAATATGGAGAAGAAATTGATTTTAAAGCAGCTAAAGAAGAGTTAGAGTTATACCAAGATAGTGGTAAATTATTTATCTATTTAGATGAGAAAGGTATACCTGTTTCTATGAATGGATGTATATATAACTATGATAACGATACAGTAGAATTTACAAAAAACGGAGCCAAAGCAACATCCCTTTACTTTTACGGCTTATCAACAGTTCCAGAATATAGGGGAAAAGGAGCCTGCAGTACTCTAGTAGAATATAGTATGGACTTTGCTAAATACAATGGGTTTGATATTGTATATGCCAGAACAGATCTAAAAGGATCAAATTCAGAAGGAATTATGAAAAAACACGGTATGGAAGTTTGCTTAGATGATGATATGATTATTGCCGAATGGGTAAAAGTAACTGACGATAAAGGGGACTTAAGACTACATATGTGGATGCCATTAACAGAAGGAGTAGAACTGTCACCAAAGGGAGAATTTATCTATGCTACCAATGATGACAATAGAACAATACACCAAAACATAATAGAAAATGATTCAAAAATCTATGTTTTAAAACCAGAAATAAGTAAAGAACAAACTGCTTAGAAGAAATACCACTTATAGGTAGAAAAAAAAGAAAAAATATGATAAAATAAGAACGAAATGAAAAGAGTGGTAAAATGCAAGAAAAAAAAGATATGTATATATTAGGAATCGAAAGTAGTTGTGATGAAACAAGTGTGTCTGTAGTAAAGAATGGTACAGAAGAACTTGCAACTGTGATTTCTTCACAAATAGATATTCATAAAGACTTTGGCGGAGTAGTACCAGAAATTGCCAGCCGTCATCATGTAAAAAATATTACAATGGTTTTAGAAGAATGTCTTGAAAAAGCAAATATGACAATGGAACAAATCGATGCCATAGCAATTACCTATGGACCAGGTTTAATTGGTTCTTTACTAATCGGTTTAGAAGCAGCAAAGACTCTTGCTTGGTTATATCAAAAACCATTAATTCCAGTACATCATATTGCTGGACACATCTATGCTAATAGTTTAGTAAGACCATTAAAATTCCCTTTACTTGCCTTAGTAGTAAGTGGTGGACATACAGAACTAATTGAAATGACAGATCATTATAAATTTAAAAAACTAGGTGGTACACTAGATGATGCTATTGGAGAATGCTATGACAAAGTAGCTAGAGTAATGAATCTAGAATATCCAGGTGGACCAAAGTTAGACAAACTATCAAAAGAAGGAAAACCAACATATAAATTACCAATCCCTCTACATGATGATAGTTATAATTTCTCATTTAGTGGTTTAAAAAGTGCTGTAATCAATCTAGCTCACAATGAAAAGCAACGTGGTGAAGAATTACGACAAGCTGATTTAGCAGCATCATTCCAAAAAGTTGCAGTTGAGTCTGTAGTAAGTAAAACAAAAAAAGCAATAGAAGATAAAAATATAAAATATCTAATAGTAGCAGGAGGCGTAGCTGCCAATCAAATATTACGTAGTGAAATAGAAAAGTTAGCTGAAGAAGAAGGAATAGAAATGTCTGTTCCACCTATGAAATATTGTACAGATAATGCTGCTATGATTGCCGCCGCTGGTTATTATGCATATCTAGATGGAAGAGTTGCTGATTTAACATTAAATAGTACTTCAAGTGCTGTACTAGAATAAGAATTGACAGAAAAAACATCAAATTTGGTGTTTTTTCTTTTTTTCTACAGAAAACTATTTTTCTAAAAAATAAAAATATGGTATAATTGTTACGATAGGGAGGCTAGTGAAATGATAAATAGAATTATATTAAATGAAACATCATACTTTGGTCGTGGAGCCAGAGAAAAATTAACTGAAGAAATAGAAGCAAGACATTTTGAAAAGGTTCTAGTAGTAACAGATAAATCACTATTAGAAACAGGAACTGTTACTTTAGTAACAGATGTATTAGACAAAAAACAAATAAACTATCATGTATATGACGGGGTAAAACCCAATCCATCTGTAGAAAATGTACAAGACGGAGTAAAAGTTGCTAAAGATCATGAAGTGGATTGTATTGTAGCTGTAGGAGGAGGAAGCTCTATCGATACAGCAAAAGCAATTGCTATAATTATGACAAATCCAGAATTTAGTGATGTAGTAAGTCTAGATGGAACAGCTGCGACAAAGAATAAAGCATTACCTTTAATCGCTTTACCAACAACGGCAGGAACAGCTGCAGAAGTAACAATTAATTATGTCATTACTGATGAAGTAAGAACTAAGAAAATGGTATGTGTAGATGTACATGACATTCCAGTAGTAGCAATTATCGATCCTGATTTAATGCAAGGTATGCCACAAAAGATAGCTGCATCAACTGGTATGGATGCCTTAACTCATGCAATGGAAGGATATATTACTAAAGCTGCATGGTTAATACCAGACATGTTCCATATTAATGCAATGTCATTAATTTATAAGAATCTAGAAAAAGCTGCAAATGACAAAGATGAAAAAGCAGTAGAAAAGATTGGGTATGCACAATACATTGCTGGTATGGGATTCTCAAATGTAGGACTTGGAATTGTTCATTCTATGGCACATTCATTAGGAGCATACTTTGATACTCCTCATGGTGTAGCTAATGCATTATTATTACCACATGTATTAAAATTCAATGGAAAAGTTTGCCCAGATTTATTTAGAAACATGGGAAATGCATTTGGAATGGATATGAGTAATACAACAGATGAAGAAGCTGTAGACAAAGTAGTAGATGCAGTAAAAGAATTATCAATAAAATTACATATTCCACAAACATTAAAAGAAATTGGAATTCCTAAAGAAATGTTACCAACATTAGCAGAACAAGCACTAAACGATGTATGTACTGGTGGAAATCCAAGAGAAGTAACAAAAGAAGACATCTTAGCTATCTATCAAGAAGCTTATGAATAAAAAGGAAAAGAGGTAGAAAAATGTTAAAATCAAAAGTAGGATTCAGTATTGATGTAGACAGTTTTAAATCTGGAGAAGAAACTGCAAAAATCGCATCACATGATATGAAAAATGCCAAACTTGGAATGTTATATACTTCAGTATTAAGTGATGTAAAAGAAGTGGTAAAAGGAGTAAAAAGTGTAACCAATGCTCCAATTATCGGTTGTACAAGTAGTGGTGCTATTATGGTACCAGAAGGAGTTATCACATCAGATCACGGATTTTCAGGAATGATGATGCTAGATGACAAAGATATGACTGTAGGAGTTGCATGTCATGAAGCTGGAAAAGATGCACGCGCTATTGGTAGAAAAGTAGCAATTGAAGCTGTTGAGAATGCCAAAACAACAAGAGCTCCAGCATATTTCTATATGGTAGCAAGTCCAAAAGAAGAAGAAGATTACTTAATGGGAATTCAAGATGTTATTGGAAGAGTTCCAATGTTCGGAGGAAGTGCTGCTGACGATACAGTAGAAGGAAAATGGCAAATTATTTGTAATGACAAAGTATTTAACGATGGTGTTGCTGTTGCATTCTTCTATACAGATAATGAAATTGTAACTTCATTTACAGGAGCATACAGAGAAACAAATAATATTGGTTTAATTACAGAAGTAAAAGATAACCGTACTTTAGTATCTATTGACGGAGTATCTGCACTTAAAAAATATGCAAGTTGGATAAATACTACTCCAGCACAATTAAAAGGTCAAAATCTTTTAGTAGCATCAATTACTAGACCTTTAGGAGTAAAAGATCCACTTGGAAATCTAACTGTAGTTCGCCACCCAATGTTTGGAAATGATATGGGAACAAGAACTACAACTGATGATACGATTACACTAGGTAATAAAGCTGTTCCAGGAACTGCAATTCTTCAATTAGAAGCAACTGTAGATGAATTAATTGATTCTACTGGAAACACATTAAAAGATGTAAAAAAACAATTATATACAGATCCAGCAGCATATTTCTTAGTACACTGTGGTGGAAGAAAATTAGGAATTGGAGATCGCATTGGAGAAGTACATAAACAATTAGTAAAAGAAGCTAAAGGAGTACCTTTTATTACTGTATTTACATTTGGTGAATATGGATATGATGAACATTCCGCTAATATTTGTGGTGGATTAATGTTATCATTTACCGCTTTTGGTAAAAATTAGGAGGTAGTAATGAAGAACTTAATAAAAGGGATGGAGATGGATGCTAGCAATCATCAAGTAATTGAAGTAACAAATCCAGCAACAGGAGAGTTTATTGATACAGTGCCAAATTCTACAGAAGAAGATGTCGATATGGCCGTAAAAGCTGCTGTTGCTGCCCAAAAAAAATGGGCAGAAGTACCTCTACATGAACGTGGACGCATTCTAGAAAAGTTTGTTGACTTAGTAGAAAGAGATAAGGAAGAGTTGGCAGAACTTTTATGTAGAGAAACAGGTAAACCAATTACGGAAGCTAGAGGAGAAATTTCTAATACTAGAACTTTCGTATATGCTTACGTAGAAAGAGCCAAACATTTATATGGTATTAATATTCCAGCGGGAAACGAAGCTGGTCATGAAAATGATGTTCAATTTACAATCAGACAACCTTTAGGAGTAGTTGCTTGTATTATTCCGTTTAACTTTCCATGTGACTTATTTGGACAAAAAGTTCCAAGTGCATTAATCATGGGAAATGCAGTTATTGTAAAACCATCAACATATAATCCTTTAACATTACATAGATATTGCCTTTTATTAAAAGAGGCAGGGGTACCAGATGGAGTAATTAGTTGTATATCTGGAGATGGCCCAATAACTGGTCAAGCTTTAGCGAGACATAAAGGAGTTCATCTAGTAAGTGTAACAGGATCAACAGCAGTTGGTATGGAAACAATGGCGACCGCTAGTAAAAACTTAACTCATGTAATGCTAGAGTTAGGTGGAAATGATGCTTTCATTTTAGATAAAGATGGAGACTTAGATTTAGCCGTAGAAGAAATGGTTTGGGGAAGACTTTATAATACAGGTCAAGTGTGTTGTGCAAGTAAACGTTTCTTGGTCCACAATGATATCAAAGATGAATTTACTCGTCGAGTAATTGAACGAATAAGCAGAATGCAAATTGGTAATCCAATGGACGAAAAAACAGAAATTGGCTGCTTAATTAATGAACGGGCAGCAAAACGTGTCGAGGAGCAAGTAGCAACAACAGTTGCTCAAGGTGCCAAGCTAATCTTCGGAGGACGTAGAAATGGGGCATATTACGAACCTGCTGTTCTAATAGATGTTACAAGAGATATGGATATTATGAAAGATATGGAAGTGTTTGGTCCAGTAATTCCTATTTGCGGATTTGATACCATCGATGAAGCGATAGAAATCGCAAATCAATCTAGTTTTGGATTATGCGGAAATATTATTACAAGAGATATGAATAACGCTTTCAAAGTAGCAGAAAAATTAGAAGTAGGTGGAGCTGTAATCAACGGAGCAAGTTTCTTCCGTTCTGCAGAAATGCCTTTTGGAGGATGGAAGCATTCTGGAATTGGTAATGAAGGTATTGCGACAACATTACAAGAAATGTCCAGAATCAAGACAATTGTTTTAAAGAATGTTTTAAAATAAAAGAGAAACTAATACCACAACAGGTATTAGTTTTATTATGGACAAAAATCTTTCTTCAACTAAAAATATAGTATATAATAAGAGTATATTTTATAAAAATCATAATTACTAATCTAAATACAACAAATTCTGATAAAACAGGGAGGAAACCGCATGGTAAACATCCATATGACAGAAGAATGCTATAACAATTTACTAGAGCTAAGCAAAACACAAAAAGAAGAAGTCGGAGGAATAATCCAAGGAAAAGCAAATGGTAACGACTTATTAGTTGATAAAATATCTATACATTCTGATGATGTTTATCAAGAAAGAACTTCTTCTTCTCTAGAATATAATGTGACTAAATGGATTCAAAAAACAGTATGGGATTTATTTAACACAGATATGCCCTATTATATTATGTTCCATACACACCCAAGATTAACTGGAGCACCTAGATTAAGTGCTGCCGATGTAGAAACCTTACAATATGTAAAATCTCTTGCAAATAAAGTACCACACAGTAATAATATAGAAGTAATAGAAGGAATTATCACAAGACATGAAATAGCTTTTTACCATTACGATACAAATAAAAAAGAACCGGAGCGCCTACCATTATTTGTAAATGGTATAGAAAGAAAACCATCTACGGAGCAAGGCCTAGTAGAAGCATTTAAAAATGGATTCATACGAGGAAGAAAAAGATAATTAGTTGGTGGAGGTAATATATGAAATCGAGAAAAGAATTAAAGAAAAACGCAAGAAGGAACTTAAAACATCACTATCCTATATTTGTTGTAGCATGTGTAATTGCCGCATTTATAGGTACAGAATTTACCAGTACTTTTAATATTAGTGAAAATAAGATATTACCAGAAACTACGATAAAAGAATCAGAAAAAGTAGACCAGGCCGTAAAGGATGCTTTAAAAGGAGAGACAGAAAAAAGTAAAAAGGCAACAAAAGAGATAAAAGAAGAAATAATTGAAAAAGATAAAAAAAACCAAAATAAGGTTCTAGGTAGAAGCAGAGGAGTCTTTGCTATGATAGTAAATGCTTTTTCTACCGGATCTATTTATGTGAATTTTATTGTTGGAATGAACTCGATTATTGGGCATCCTAACATAACATCTATTATCTTAATTGGTTGTAGTTTATTAATAAGTTTTCTAATATGGATATTTTTAATAAATATGTACCAAGTAATCTCAAGAAGAATATTTTTAGAAGGAAGAGTATATAAGAAGGTACCAATGCAAAGATTCTTATTTTTATTAAGAATCAAATCCTGGACAAGAACTTCTTGGACAATGTTTGTGACCTCTGCATTTTATAGTTTATGGTGTTTAACACTAGTAGGTATTTTTGTAAAAAGATATTCTTATATATTAGTTCCATATATTGTAGCAGAGAATCCTAAGATAAAAACACTAGACGCTATTAATTTATCAAGAAAAATGATGGATGGGCATAAATGGGAATGTTTTAAATTGGAAATGTCTTATATTGGTTGGGTTATTTTAGGAGGACTGACATTTGGTCTTACAGAAATCTTATATTCAAATCCATACAGAGTTGCAACAATTACGGAATATTATGCTAATTTAAGAAGATTGGGTAAGGAGAAGAAAATACCAGGAATAGAAAAGCTAAATGACGAATATCTATATGAAAAAGCCCCTAAGGATAAATTAGAAGCGGAGTATGAAGATGTAATAAATGGTTTAAAAAAATCACAAGAAAAGTTAGAAAAGCCTAAGGGAATAAAAAGAGTATTAGCAGACTTTTTAGGTATTTCCCTATCAGATACGAAAGAAAGAGAAAAAGAAGAACAAGAAGAAATTAAAAAAGAACGATTAGAAATATATAAAAACATAATCCAAGGAAAAGAATACCCGATGCGCTTATTTAGTATTCCTGAAAAGCATCAAAGAAAAAAATTAGATACCTTGAACTATACTAGAAGGTATAGCATATGGTCCCTACTTGCCTTATTCTTTATAGCATCGATAATAGGCTGGTCATTTGAAGTAATCATGCACATTATAGAACATGGAGAATTTGTAAAAAGAGGTGTTTTACAAGGCCCTTGGCTACCAATATATGGGTATGGCTGTTTACTGATATTAACAATATTACATAAATTCAGAAAAAAACCATTACAAGAATTTATTTTAATTATTGTATTATGTGGTTTAGTAGAATATTTTACTGCAGTATATTTAGAATACGTTTTTAATGGCACGAAATGGTGGGATTACAGTGGATACTTTTTAAATATTCAAGGACGAGTATGTGCCGAAGGACTACTGGTTTTTGGTATTGGTGGAATTATATTAGTTTATATTTTAGCTCCGCTAATCGACAATGTTTTACAAAAAATAAATCCTAAAAAACTGGCCATAATCTGTTGCTCGCTATTATGCTTATTTATTTTTGATCATATATATTCTCATTATCATCCGAATGAAGGAAAAGGAATTACAGATATAGAAATGATAGTAAAAGAGGTAAGGTAAAATGAAAAGTATAATAATTTACGATTCTTTAACAGGAAACACCCAAGAATTAGCTGAAACAATAAAAGAAAAATTAATAGATGCATATTATGAAAAAATAAGTGACAAATTAATAGAAGAAGTCCCAGAGGGAGATATTTATTATGTAGGGACTCCTATTATAAAAGGAATGTGTACAGAAAAAATAAGATGTCTATTAGAAAAATTAGAAAATAAGAAAGTATTTTTATTTGCAACTGCTGGCTTTGGAGGAAGTAAAGAATACTTTGATACCTTGGAAGAAAGAATAAAAAAAATAATTCCAAAGTCCACAAAAATAATGGGGACTTTCTTTTGTCAAGGAAAAATGAAAAATCAAGTAAAAGATAAATATCTCCAGTTAATTAGAGAGCATCCCGAGGATAAAAATCTTCAAGTAAGTTTACAGAACTTTGAACAAGCAAAAAAGCATCCAGATGAGAAAGATAAAGAAGATTTAAGAAAACAAATAGAAAAAATAAACTTGACATAAAGCAAACTTTAAGTGGTAGACTAAAATTGAAAGGAGAGAATACTATGGAAAAAGCAAAAGTATATTTTATGAAAGATATTACTCCAGAAAACATTATTAAAGCATATGAGGCTTTAGAAAAGGAATTGCCAGGAAAAGTAGCAGTAAAGATGCATTCTGGAGAACAAGGTAATCAAAATTATTTAAGACCAGAATTTGTAAAAGACATGGTAGACTATGTAAAAGGAACAGTAGTAGAATGCAATACTGCATATGAAGGAGCAAGAAACTCTACTGAAAAACATAAACAACTAATTAAAGACCATGAATGGGATAAATATTTTCCTTTTGATTTATTAGATGAAGAAGGACCTGATATGGAACTAGACGTTCCAAATGGAAAGGTATTAAAGAAAAATTATGTTGGTAAAGATTTAGTCAACTACGATTCTTTATTAGTGTTATCACATTTCAAGGGACATGCTATGGGTGGCTACGGAGGAGCATTAAAGCAACTATCCATTGGTTGTGCATCTTCCGCCGGAAAAACATTAATTCATACAGCTGGAGCAACAAATAAACAAGAAGAGTTGTTTAATAACCTTCCAGACCAAGACAAGTTCTTAGAAGCAATGGCAGATGCTGCCTCTAGTGTAGTAAAATATTTCAAAGGAAATGCAGCTTATATTAATGTTATGAAAAATATTTCAATAGATTGCGACTGCGATGGAAATGCGTCTGCACCATGTATGAAAGATATTGGTATTTTAGCAAGTTTAGATCCTATTGCTATAGATCAAGCATGTCTAGATTTAGTATATAATTCAGAAGATCCTGGAAAAGACAAACTAATAAACCGTATTGAATCTCTTCACGGAGTGCACACAGTAGAAGCATCAGCTGAATTAGGATTTGGTACTAGAGAATATGAATTAATAAATATTGATTAAAGACGATTCTTCGTCTTTTTCTTTTGCAAAACAACACTACTTACTATATAATAAAAATAGAAAGTAGAGTGTTAAATATGATAGAAACTTTATATATAATAATATTTATGATTATAATTATTAGCAGTGTAATAAAAATAGCAAATGAGCAAATAAAGCCCGTAAATAAGTCCCAAGAAAGAAAGTATATAGATTATGCAAAATTCTATGGTACAGAATCTTTAAAAGATGAAGATTTCATAAAAAAAATGAAAATAATATATTCCCAAATTATAAAAAGTAACGAAGAAGATATAAAACAAATTGCAGAGCTTGCAGGATGTACATATACAGAATGTATATTAAAGATTCGATATTTAAAACAAATTAAGAAAATTCCAGAAGATTATTTCGTAGATGAAGCAAACGGACTAGTAAATCGTTGTAGTAAAGAAGAGCAAGAGTTATTAAAAAAATATCGACCTTATATTTATAGAAGTAAGTTACAAATCCCAGAAATTGCTGCAAGAATTCCTCATATTCCAGGTAAAACATTTCAAGAAATACAAAAGCAAGTTTTAGATGACTTAGCATATTTAGATGAAAAAGATTTAATTGATGGAATTATTTTAAATAAAGTAGATGGTACAATTACCTATTATAATACGAAAGGAAAAAATAAGAATAGTGACAAAATCACAGTAAACTGTCAAAATTGTGGAGCACCAAATCACTTAAACCGAGGGGGAAAGACTTGGTGTAGTTATTGTGGAAGTATTGTAGAAGATACAAGCCTAGAGCAAAAAGGAGACTAAATATGAATATTATTTATCAAAGAAGAAGTATTCGAAAATATGAAGATAAGGAAATACCAAAAGAGAAACTAATACAACTAGTAAAAGCTGGTATGCAAGCACCTTCTGCCCATAATAAAAAACCGTATGAGTTTATTATAGTAACAGAAAAAGAGACGTTAAATAGATTAAGTGAAACCGGATTATACTGCCATATGTTAAAGTATGCTGCTGCCGCAATTATCGTTATCTCTCCAGGCGATGAAAAAGAGACTCCTTATTGGCAGGCGGATTGTGGTGCTGTAGTAGAAAATATTTTATTAGAAGCAACAGACTTAAAAATTGGATCCTGTTGGATAGGAGAATATCCTAATATAGAAAAAAGTGATAAAGTAAAAGAAATATTAGAGATTCCTAACAACTATCAAGTATTTGCAACCATTTCTTTAGGATATACAAAAGACCAAAAGGAACCCAATAATAACTATTATGAAGAAAAAATACATTATGAGAAGTTTTAAAATGAACTTCTTTTTTTTGTATACAAACTAACACTTTTTTTCTTCTTTCATATAATACTTAGAAAGGAGAATTATGAAAAAGAAGGTTATTATTTGGATTGTAGCTGGTATTTTAGTATTTTTACTAGCTGCATTAGTCTTATTTGATTTAAATAAAGGGGATTCGAAAGATAAAAAGTTAACAGAAGTGACATTAGCAGAAGTAACCCATTCTATTTTTTATGCACCTCAGTATGTTGCAATAGAAAAGGGATATTTTGAAGAAGTAGGGATAGATATTGAATTAATTTTAACTAGCGGTGCTGATAAGGTAACAGCTGCGGTACTATCGGGAGATGCCGATATTGGATTCTGTGGTAGTGAAGGAACTATTTACGTATATCAAGGAGGAGAAAAAGATTATTTAAAAACATTTGCTCAATTGACACAAAAAGATGGATCTTTCATAGTATCAAGAGAAAAAATAAAAGATTTTACATTAGAAGATTTAAAAGGGAAAGAAATATTAGGAGGCCGCGCGGGTGGTATGCCGGAGATGACTCTAGAATACGCTTTAAAAGAAAATGGCATTGATCCTAAAAAGGATGTAAATATCAATACTTCAATCGAATTTGCTTCTATGGGAGGAGCCTTCATAGGTGGCGAAGGAGACTTTGTAACTTTATTTGAGCCAAATGCTTTAGAACTAGAAAAAGAAGGTTATGGATATGTCGTAGCTAGTCTTGGAGAGTTAGGAGGAATCGTTCCATATACATCTTATTCTGCAAGAATAAGCTATATAGAAGAAAATAAAGAATTGATAGAAAACTTTACTAAGGCTATACAAAAAGGAATTGATTATGTACATAATCATACCGATGAAGAAGTAGCAAAAGCGATTATCAATCAATTTCCAGATACATCAATTGAAGATATTGCAAAGGTAGTAAAAAGATATCGCAATATCGATGCATGGCCTAAAACTACAGAGTTTTCGGAAGATTCATTTAATCATTTACAAGATATTATGATAGATTATGGAGCAATTGATGAAAAGGTTCCATATGCTAAATTAATGTATCGTGGATAAGATATTAACCGTTACTAATTTAGAGAAATCATTTCATACAAGAGAAGGGGAAATAAAGGCACTTGACTCTATTTCCTTCGACGTAAGCGATAAAGAGTTTATTTCAATAGTAGGACCAAGTGGCTGTGGAAAGTCGACAATACTTTCCATTCTTGCTGGTCTAGAAGAAAAATCAAACGGAGAAATTTCTTTTTCTAAAGACTATACCATTGGTTACATGTTACAAAACGATTCCTTATTTGAATGGAGAACAGTGCTAGAAAACTGTTTATTAGGCTTAGAAGTAACGAAGAAACTAACAAAAGAAAATAAAGATTATGTTATTTATTTGTTAAAAACATATGGACTAGGAGAGTTTATGGATGAGTATCCATCAAGACTATCTGGAGGAATGCGTCAAAGAGTAGCATTAATCAGAACACTAGCTACAAAACCAGATATTTTGTTATTAGATGAAGCGATGTCTGCATTAGATTATCAATCCAGACTAGCTATTAGTGATGATATTTATAAAATTATAAAAAAAGAAGGAAAAACAGCAATCATGGTAACACATGACATCGCAGAAGCAATTAGCATGTCAGATAGAATTATAGTTTTGTCAAAAAGACCAGCAATAGTTAAAAAGGTTTACGAAATAAAGATGAGTAATAAATCAACTCCAATTCATAATAGAAAATGTAAAGAGTTTCCTGAGTTTTATGATGAAATATGGAGGGATTTAGATGTCCACATATAGTAAAGAACATATAGAGTATTTAAAAAAGCGAAAAAAGGAAAAAAGAATCGTTTGCTTTTTTCGTTTGTTAATTATTGTTTGCTTTTTAATTGCTTGGGAACTCTTATCTAGATTTGAACTAATTAATACTTTTTTGTCTTCATCACCTACAAAGGTAATAGAAACCACATATCAACTATTTCAAGATAAAACATTATTTACTCATATAGGAGTAACACTATATGAAGTCTTCATCAGTTTCTCTATTGCAACCATCCTAGGATTTATCATCGCTACGATTCTTTGGAGTAATAAAATTATCGCCAAGGTAGTAGATCCATATTTAACAATATTAAATTCTTTACCCAAGGTAGCCTTAGGACCATTAATTATCATCTGGGTAGGAGCAAGTACCAACTCAATTATTTTTATGGCTTTACTTATTAGCACATTTGTAACAATTATCACAATCTATCAAGGATTTTCTCAAACTAATAAAAGTTATATAACATTATTAAAGTCATTTGGAGCAACAAAATGGCAAATATTTATAAAAGTAGTATTGCCTAGTAATATACCAACTTTAATCAGTGCTTTAAAGATTAATATTTCTATGTCTTTAATAGGGCTATAAGACATATGGAGAAAAAACACTATATTTTTTATGTTAGTTCTCACTAACATTCCAGTATATTTTTAAAGTATTACCATCAACAACTATTTTATCTAGTAGTCCTTCAATGATGGTTCTTTTTTCTTTAAATTCTAAGTGAATCCATACTTTACTTAGATTTTTTATTTCTTCATAACTTTTTTTCGTCTGTTCTTTTTCTTTTATATCTTCCAGCTCTTTTGTTATATTTGTCTTTTCTTCTATTAGCTTTTCTAATTCTATCTTTATTTCTGTCTTAGCAATATCTTCTGATAATAATTGAATTAAGTTTTCTATTTTCTTGACGGTTTTTTCTAATCTGATTTTTAGTTCATCTTCCAAATTTGTCTTTGATAAATGAAATGTTTCTCTAAATAAATTTTCATCTAAAGACATTGCAAATAACTGTTCTAAAAAGGCATCTTCAATTTCAAAACTATCAAGTCTTAAATTATTACAGTTTGGATCTTTTACTAATTTAGGTTTGCTTTTCTGTTGTGAATAGCAGTAACAAATAATTCTTTGTCCCCATTTTTGATAACGATATTTGGCACCACATTTCGCGCAGTATATCTTTCCAGATAATAAGTAATGACTAGCATGTTGATTCCTACTTCGAGATTTTTCTATCATTTGTAATTGTTCATATTCTTCTTCACTAATAATCGCTTCATGTCTTCCATCATAAAGTTCTCCTTTGTAAGGGATTTTTCCTAAATTAGTTTTGGCATTTAATATTCCTTGAATCCATGCTTCATCATATCCAGTTACTTTAGATAACTCATGATAACTATATCCTTGTAATCTTAAAGTCTTCATTAAATCAAAAATAACTTTTCTTTCTTGATTAACTACTAAAGTTCCTGTTTTTTTATCATAGTCATAAGCGAAAGGAGTTTTACCACCACCTCGCCAAAAACCATCTTCAGCACGTTTTTTAAGACCAATTCTAGTTCTTTCTAAAATTGTTTCTCTTTCTAGTTGGGCAAAGACAGAAAGTATTCCTATCATAGCTTTTCCAAAAGGAGAAGTAGTATCAAATCTTTCCCTAATAGAAATAAAACCTACATTGTTTTTATTAAACACTTCTTCGATTAAAAAGAGGGTATCTTTTTGACTTCGTGATAATCTATCTAATTTAAAGACTAACACCATATCAATCTTACCAGATTCACAGTGTTTAATTAGTTTTTGAATCGCAGGTCTTTCTAAATTCTTGCCACTAAATCCAGGATCCATATATACTTCATAATCATCCCATCCTTGACTCTTTAAATAGCTTTCTAAAAACTCTATTTGAGCTTCTATAGAATAGCCTTCTACTTGAGAATCAGTTGAAACACGAACATAAAGAGCTTTCATTTTTTTTACTACTGCTTTTATATGATTAATAACTTGTACCTCCTTTTATAAAAGCATTTTTTGTAAAAAAACTTGCAACTACATAATAACATTTTTATACAAAAAATAAAATGCTTATAGTTTAGCTTATGCTTCTTTCATATATTTCTTTAATAGTGTATATAGTAAAGAAAAAGTTAAAGTAACATTCTTAGGTTCTAATCTTTTTCCATCCTTATCATAATTTTCTACTCGTAATACTGCCATTAGTATCACCTCGTTTAATTATATTTTTTTAAGACACAAAAAAACACATTAAAATTTTTCAATGTGCTAGATACTCCTAAAAAGATATTATTTTTTTAAACAATACTACTTATAAAAGATGGTATATTTTAAAACTATCAAGCATGGTGCTTACACACCCTAAGCTTGTTAGGGAATATCCCTAAGACCCACTAAATAGTCTCCGACAGTTTAGAAAATTTATTCAATAAAATATAAAACCACGCTCCTTTCTTATAAGAGAATTTAAAGAAAGATAAGAAAAAAGAGAGATAAAATATCTCTCAAAATAGCCTTCTTTATAATTACCCTATAATATTATTTTACCACGTTTTTTTAGGAACGTAAATGGCATGGTCTATGATTACTAATATATAATTATATGTTCATAATTTTATTGTTCTATTTCATATAATCTTTTATACATTTCACATGTATTCATTAATTCATCATGTGTTCCTTCAGCCATAATCTTATGATTCTGTAAAAAATAAATCTTATCTGCATTCACAATTGTACTTAATCTATGTGCAACTATTATAATGGTATGATCTTTAGATAATGTTTTCATAATGTTTTTTATTTTTTCTTGATTTTTATTATCAAGGGCACTTGTCGCCTCATCAAATAATATTATTTTTGACCTCTTTATTAAAGCTCTAGCTATGGCGATTCTTTGCTTTTGACCACCACTTAATACTACTCCATTTTCACCTACAAAAGTATCATATTTATCATCCATTTTCATGATATCATTATGTATTTGAGCTTGCTTACATACAGAAATTATATCTTCATCACTAGCGCTTGGATTAGCAAGTCTTATATTATCTTTAATTGACAAATTAAAAATATAAGGCATTTGTGAAACAATAGAAATATTATTTTTGATACTACTTTCATCTAAATTATCAATATCTTCATTATCAATAAATATTTTGCCACTATCTACTTTATAACTTTTGTTAATTAATTTAAGTATAGTAGACTTTCCTTCACCACTTTCTCCTGTAATAGCAACCATTTTATTTGGCATTATCTCAAAATTTAAATTATTGAATAAAATAGAGTCATTGTATGAAAAACAAACATTTTCAAATCTTATTCTTCCATCTATTTCGTTAATAGACTTAGTACCAAAATTTTCTTTTGAAAAATTATTATAATTAATAACATCAAACACTCGAACAGCAGAAATTTTACCATCAGCAAGTTTTTCTCTTATTTCAGATACATGATCAATCAATGTTAAAACTTTATTTTTATATAAAAATATAACTAAAAACGAGCTAATAGTCAACATATCATGTGTTATGAAATAAACACAAATAATTATAAAACATAAATCTAAAACATGCTGAAATGCTTTAATCCATCTATCCCAAGTTCTTCTCGTATCTATGTTTTTTATTTCTGATCGAATTGTATCTGTCTGTTTTTGGTTAATATCTTCTAAAAAAACAGACTTTAAATTAAGATCTTTTACATCCCTTATTCCTCTTACTAAATCAGTATATGATCCAACCAGGTTTTCATCATTTTCTTTATATATATTTCTTGTTTTTTTATAATAATATAGCTTCTTTGTTGATAAAACATAGGTTAAAATAATGTTTAAAATTAAAAATAATCCAAGATAAAAATTAATAAATAAAACATAAATAATAAAACTAACATTTAATATGACACCTGAAAAATCATCTGTTATATAATCAAATAATTCCGAAAGTTCAGATGTGTCTTTATTTAATCTCGATATAAATATACCAGAATTGGTGTTATCAAAATTTTTCATTTCAAAATTTGTTAAGCTATTCAGCATATCCTTTTTCAAATCAAAATTAACTTTGCCATTTAACTTTAAAACTGTACGAGACCACAAATTAGTTACAATTTCAATAATAATTCTTATAACACATAATAAAATTGCAGTTTCAATAATCTTAGCTTTATTGAAATTTTCAAAAAATCCTAATAATTTTCCTTCATATATTGGAGATAAAAGAGAAATTCCTGCATATCCTAAGCTTAAAATTAAAACTAATATACACAATATTTTATACTTTTTATAATATTTTAAAAGTTTAACTAAACTTTCAGTATCTTTTTTCATTTATAACTAACATTCCTTTCTATCATTCTTCCAGTCCTCTGAAAGGCACAAATTGAATTGAAAATAAATAATTAAATTTTCAACAGAAATCTTCTATTGTATAATAGTAAACTGTTATTGAGCACTACAGAACACGGTGAGGTGAGTGGTGTTAAAGTATAACTATACCTCTCTTGTTACACACTATTATAACATTTCTCAATAAGATTTTAAATACTGTTTCTTTCATAGTCATTTATAAAACTTTTCAAAATCATCATTAGTTTTTTCTTTATCTTCTTTATCTATTTGTTCTTTAGTATTTAGTCTATTAGTAATTCGTTTATTAGTACTTTGTTGTGTATTATTTTCTATATGTTGAGAAACAAGGTATGGATTATCCATATCTTGGTTTTTAATATATGGATTTAGATCTCGTTCTTCATAGATGTTATAGTCATATTCTATCTTTTTACTCGCAGTCTTATTTGGATATTGTTTTTCAACAGATAAATATCCATGTTGTTTAAGCTCATTTAAAGTACTTCTTATCGATGTTTTGCTTTCTTTGCAATTAGATACTAATCCCTCTAGTGAATAGTTCCAATCATCGGGTAAAGATAGCATATAAGATAATAATCCCTTGGCTTTTAAACTTAATTCTTTATTTTGTAAATGCTCATTACTCATAGATGTATAATTCTTAACTTTTCTCACTTTAAATACTGCCATGTTCTCATCCCTTTCTTTTACAATATAAAAATCCTAATTTCTTAGGATTCTAAATCAAAAATATTTTCATTAAATATTATCTTGAATGGCTTAATAAAGTCGTGCCAATTATTAGGTACTTTATCATTTCCACTTTTTACGTAATCAACTCCATTGTAATAGGTACATTTTAATATCCAATAATATTTAGTATAACTATAGAAATCTCCATAATGACTATTCCACAAGTTTGGTTTATACTTTTTAAAACTAGAAAGTATTTTATTCATATCATTAATAGTAATAGGTTCATTTATCTTAATAGGTATCCAGTTAACCTTTAAAGTATAATTAGGATTCTCTTTATCACTAAAATCAAAGATATATCTATAGTAATTATTATTAATATAAATAATTAAATTAATAACAGATATATCTACTGTGTACATAACTTTCCTAGATTGGAATCTTTTTCCACAATTTTTACAATAATGATTAGGTAAATGACTGATTAATTTTTCTCCATCAAAATCATACTTTTCAAAACCTTTTCTATAATTGATATTAGTATCTAATTCTACATAATTCTTCTTTATCTTTTTCTCTTTTAAATAGCCATAAGAGATATTAAATGTATTTTTACTATTACAAAATGGACAAGTTACTTTTCCCATATTTACTCCATTTCTAGCAAGTTCCTTACTAAAATGCTTTTAATTCTCTCTATATGTGTTACATCGGTGTAATCATGGGAGAATTATTAGTATCAAAAAGTGGTTTGGGATATTTAATTATGTATGGTTCTCAAGTATTTAATATTAACTTAGTAATTACGGGAGTAGTAATACTAGGAATTATTTCTTATAT
>OCHK01000804.1_pt1 | contig 28225 bp, 17 predicted proteins | sample 1538551 | NCBI WGS metagenome assembly OCHK01 (sample SAMN04571707, study PRJEB22368) | human gut metagenome | biome: human gut; material: stool | host: Homo sapiens | place: Luxembourg | collected 2012-08-31
CCTCAGCGGTAACGAGTATGTATCGCATGTTTTTTAGCTGTAGTTCATTAACAAGCCTGGACTTGAGTTCGTTTGATACCTCAGCGGTAACAGATATGGAGAGCATGTTTTATGACTGTAACGCATTAGAAACATTAACTCTTGGTACTAAGTTTGCATTTAAAGGAGATACAGACCTTATTGACGCAACATGGCATGGAATCAATACCGGTAACGAATATACTACTTCCGTTTTAACATCAACTTATAACGGGCCAACCATGGCAGATACATATGCAAGAATGACCGATATTACTTTCAATGCAGTTGGAGGAAAATCATCTTTTAAAACCGTTAATGGTTATGTAGGAATGACATTAAATTCTTTACCAACAGCAGAAAAAGAGGGCTATGATTTTGTTGGATGGTTTACACAAAAACAAGGTGGAACACAGTTTTTAGTAAATCAACCTATTACGCAGTCTACTTACTATGCACAATACACGAATCATAACTATAATCTTGTGTTAAAAGCAAACGGCCCGAAAGATACGGCGGATATTACAAAAACATTAAAATACTCTGAAATATATCATTTATCAGAAGATACATTTACCTATGAAGGACATGTATTAACCGGATGGAACACAAGAAAAGATGGCTCTGGTGAAAGCTATGATGCAAATGATGATATTGTGAACATGTCAGCAGAAGATGGTTCCAAAACAATTTTATACGCACAGTGGACTTTATTATCAGATTATGCAACCGTTACATTTGATACACAGGGTGGAAGTAAAATGGCTCCACTAACTGTAAAAAAAGGTTCGCAACTTGGAGATACTGTTCCACAGTATAAAAATCACAAATTTATAAATTGGCATAAAAATTCCTTGACAGGAGACGCTATTAAATCTACTACAGTCATTAACGAAAGTATGACACTTTATGCTGAATGGAAAGAAAATCCAATCGTAACATTTGACAGTGGTGGAATATCATTACCAATCCAAAAACGCGTAGAATATGGTTCTACAGTCGGTGCTTTACCACAATTTGCGCCAAACGTAAATATGTATAAAACATTAATTGGATGGTTTACAAAGCCGACAGGCGGAACACAGATTACTGCATTAACTCCTGTAACAGAAAATGTAACGTATTACGCTCAATGGGGATGGCAGCCAAGATTTAACACAAATGGAGGAAAAATCACAAGTGATACAACTTATCCAATCCAAGCAAACAGTAATTATACGATTGCAACATTGCCTACTGTAACAAGAGATGGATATGCATTTAATGGATGGTACTTATCAGATGGTACAACTAAATTAAAAGACGGAGATACAGTTGATTTATCACTTGGAGTCGAAATTGTGGCTCATTGGACAAATGCAGGAACGATTACGGTTACATTTGATCAAAATGGTGGTTCATTAGATTCGTCGCTTACGGCTCTTAAATATTATAAAGGAAAAGTGTTTGGTTCACTCCCAACACCAACTAGAAACAGTAGTTATGTTTTTAAAGGTTGGTATAACGGAGATACACGTTACGATGAAAACAGCATTGCAGAAACAGATATTACTCTGACTGCAAAATGGGCTTCTAAGGAGCATACAGTAACATTTGATCCGGGAAGAGGTTCTATGTATTCATCGGCAAAGACAAAAGAAATTGCAGATGGAGATACCATTCAGACATTACCGGGAGCAAAACTGACCAACTACATTCACAGAGGATGGTACACCGGGAAAAACGGTACCGGAGAAAAACTTACTACTACAACACCAATTACTTCGGATATGACGTATTATGCATATTATGAAGAAATGGCAACAACAAGTAGTGATGCCGAACAATTATATACATTCGGGGCAGAGTGGAGTAATCCATCGAATACAAATGTAGATAACATGAATGATCATCTGGAATTCCATCCTTCCGACTGCAGCAATCAGACAGCAATGCTTCACTTGAAGTTTGAACTGAATCAGTCTATCAGAGATGAAAAGATTCCTGCAGAAGCAATTCAGATTCGAGTACCAAAATATGTATGGAAGAATTGGGATGGAGAGTCTATCGGAACCAATAATATCAGTGCAAACTTACCGCTTTATCCAGATACGAAAGCTGGAATGTTCTTCTCGTATAAAGAAGATGGTGATGATTATGTCATTTTGAATAATCAGGAATTAAGCGGTGGAACCGGTATTGAACTAACCATTACTTATACCGTATCCCCTTGGGATGTACCAGGCGGGGCAATGACAGAAGACGGGACATACGTTGATGGTTATAATAAATATGTAGGAACAGTTCCTGTATCTGTAGAAGTAGACAAAGATAAGAGTGGCACAATGGATGTCATTACAAACAAAGAACTTTCGCTGGAAATGAATACGAAAGTAGAAAATTCGGGATTAAGTACAGCTCAGATGCCGAAAATATATTACCAATGGGACTCTTCGTGGGGAGATAAGCCAAATGATGCTGAAAATTATTTCTATATCATGTGGAATCCATATACGACTTGGCAAACAAATACATCGCAACCATTTAGCTGTTATTATTCAGAAGACAGCGTTCACGATGGTACGGTGGTTCGTTATAATTCTGCATCAGATAACGGATTAAACGATCCGCCTGTGCATACTTATAATACGAAACTGACCAGCTCAGAAGGTTGTAGTGACTTTATCCTTGTAAAATATCCAATCGAATTAATCAAAAACATACCAGAATCAGGTTTAGTTTTAAGAAATCAAGTAACATTAAATACAGACTGGAAATCAGGATATCATACTGAGGAATTAGAAACTATGACATATACACTGTATGATAATGAATACACACAAGGTACGTTTACAAAAGATAACGGATACTATACAACTAGTGAAGCAGAACCAGTAAACGGTGGGCAAGAAGATATCCTAGATGATAACAAAAATGTATCAATGGATTGGTATGAAAGCTATGATGGAATCGCAAGAAGTACCCCTGCTGTTTGGAATGAAGAAACACAGACATATACAGCAAAAGAAAGAACCATTGCAATTACAGATGGTCAATCGGGAGATCTAATATACAGTTCTGGAGATAATGCTGCTAAATATGTTTGGGAACCGGCATCTGGAAACGAATCATTATTAGATAGTGACTATAACTTTACAAGACTAAATATACGTTTAACAGAGTATGATGCAAGACAGGAAGACGGTATCTGGACACAGCCATATAGGCATGAAGATCAAAGTGATTACTCACAAGTAAAAATCTACTTACGATATAAAAATTCCGATACATTTGAATATTGGAAAAGCGCCAAAGTAGAAACTAGTGGAAATAAAGAATTTGCTTTACCTAACAATGTTGTTGGTTACAAAGTTACAGTAGATAGCACATTTTATTCTACATATTTACATGCACGAGGCACCATTAGTCTTCACCCAACCAAACACGTACGGTCATTAATTCAAAATGACGTAAACGCAGGTACAACATCTATCATTAAAAACATTGCAAGATGTGAGATTTGGGATACAGATGATGAAGCAAAGAATGTATATTATAGTGCCTCAAACTATACAGGCGGTTTAACCAACGCTATTCAGGTTTGTTATGAATTAAACACCAGTGAAACAACTCAAATGGCAGAATTGTTTGCTTCATCAGTAGATAATACGACATTTGATTCGCAAAAGGGTACACAGGACAATCCAATCTACATGGCCGGATGGAACTATAATACTTCAAAACGTATGAAAAAGGTAAAGACCGGTACATTCTACAACCTGCTTCCGGCAGGAACTACGGTAGATGTGTCCACTATATTTGGTATTCCGATGAATTACAACGATGATGAACTTGCAAGTAAAGCAGATGATTATGAGAAGTACAAAGCAGATTCATCAAAACTCGATTCCGGATATTTCGATGTCAGATTTATCGACAATTATGAAGATTCAGGTCGTACAATGATGATCATTAAATTTGCAACGCCAGAAAATGTAGCAGCAAACGGAATGCAGTTCTGGTACAAGCTTCACAGCAATTATGAAAATATCATGCAAGCAGGAACAACGCTCGAAAATGATGTTGCATTCGTGAACACAACAGGCGGGGCCGTACTTCCAAAACACACAGTTGGCACGCAGAATATTGTATCCGAGTCACAGTATTATGATAAGATTCAGGCAGAAAACGCAGGACTTACCAGCTATGCTATTGGCTCAACTAATTATGTACTTGTAGATGCAACGTCATGGGGCTTTTCAAAATATGTAAAAGCACAGACAGAATATGAAACAAGCGCAACAACATTACCAAATAATGACTACGTTTATAAGTTAAGCTATTCACAGTCTGATTCAACAAAGAGTAGTGGATTAGTATTCTACGATGTATTAGAGTATGGAGCAAACCGCAAGGATGCTTCCGGAAAGAACGTATTTAACGAGTCACAGTGGCATGGTACATTTAAGAACATTAACGTATCAAACATTGCCGAAAAGCTGACAGATGGTTCTACCGATGTACATTGTAATCCGGTTGTATATTATTCAACCAAGGATCGAACAACCTTTACAGAGGCAGACTATGACGTAACCAATACGGCTGTATGGACGGCGAACAAACCTGTAGATGCTTCAACGATTACAGCAGTTGCAATCGACTGTTCTAAGAACACAGATGGCACAGACTTTGTAATGAACGGGAAACAGGCAGTAGACCTTACCATTACAATGACAGCGCCATCGAGTGCAGATGCACACGATAAGACGGCATACAATGAAGCAGTTATATATGCAAAGAAAAACGCTGATACAACAGCAACACCTACTTATTCAAATGCTGATATTACCATTAAAAATGTAGATCCTACGATTTCCAAAACAGCGAATCCGGGATCCGGTACATTAAATGCCAGAAAAGGTGTATTTAAAGATACCGAACTTGATTACACTGTATCCGTAACAAACAGTGATGACACATACACACTGACGGATATCGTAACAGAGGATACCGTGCCTGCAGGACTTAACATTGACCCCGCAAACATCCAGGTATTCTTTGGAGAGAAACCGGAAGGAACTGCAAAAAATGTAGCAGTAACTTTTGATGGTTCTTCCGAAACAGAGAGTGTCAGCTACGATTATGTGGAATTATTCTACATCCTAAATGGAATCACTTATTCAGCAGGAAAATTTGGTGGCTCGGATATCGCAGGAAAGACTATCGTTCTTCCGACTACAGATTTCTATCTGTACTGGAAAACAGACAGCAGCAGTGATGACTACTATGGTTACAAAGCAACCGTTACCCCAACCAATGATGCAGCTGTTACAGGAACTGTAACGAGCCTTCCATCGGGAGTAACTGTAAAAGAAGCAGCAAGTGCTAGTGACTTAGAATCCAAACATGGAAACTACGGAAACAACGTCAAAGAGTTATGGCACTACACAGAGACGGATTTAACAATTCCAGTAAAAGGAATTCCGATCACAGAATCACCTAGAGTATCATTGGAAAAATCAGGTCAGAATTTGAAATTTAAGATTTCTACCTTATTACCGGGAGAAACAATTAACTTTATCATCCCGACACTGGTCACAGGTGACATTGGGACGGAACTTACAAACACGGCTACAATTACATCTGTAAATAACGTAACCAAAAACCTAAAATCAGAAACAACCTATCACAAAGTGGTAGAAGAAGTTAAAAACGCAAATATTACGGTTTCGAAAACGGTAGCCGGTACTATGGGCGACAAAACAAAGGACTTTACTTTCCAGTTGAAGATGACAGGAAATACCCCTGCAGAAATCCCTTACACAAAAGGCGAAGAAACAGGAACACTTGCTGTTGTTGATGGAGTAGCAGAATTTACTCTTTCACATGGAGAGAATATCGTACTGAGTGAGATCCCAATCGGTACAGCCTATGAGATTACAGAAGTGGATGGAGCGTCTAACGGATATACAGTAGAATCAACAAATTCTTCCGGTACGTTGACCGAAGACACAAATGTAAGTTTCACAAATACAAGAAACAGTACAGTACCAACATCGGCACATACAAATATCTTAATTTCTATAGGGGTATTTGCGATTGCTCTTGCAGGACTGTTCTGGCACTTGCGTAAGAGAAAACAGTAGTATTTACAATAAAAGGCACTCCTTTTAACGGGGTGTCTTTTTACATTAAAAGAGCCCTTGAAAAATAAAACAGCTTCTGGGAAAAGAAATTTGCCGTCGGGTTCTTGGAGACATTTTTAGAGATATTCTAAGGAACATTTTAAGAGATATTTCGAAGGATATTTTAAAGGATAATCAGAATTAACATTAAACAAACTGGATATTGGATTTTTATTTTATTTCCTGTTTCTTTCACAATTTTCCGACATATATAAGATTAGAAGTGTTCACCCTAAAATGATTACCCGTTCTGTTGTGGCAAGCTTGCCTTTGTGGCGAAGTTTTTGCTTTTGCATGGCTGATATACTTCGGGTGTAGTGCTCTGCCGAAAATATAGAAAGAGAGGTAAATTTCATGGCAAAACAAAGAAAAAGCGTAAATAGCTATCCTGCGATCAGATATGAAACGAAAGATAAAGCAATGGCAGCTATTAGACAAAAGGCTCTTAACTTGGAATTTTGTTCTGAAGAAATGAAAAAAGATTTTGACGTTGTTTCTGCTGCCGTAATGGCTTTCCCAGCTTCTATTAAATTTGCAGCGCCGGAGATGCGATCGAATTTTGATATTGCAATGATTGTTGTCAAAAAGGACCCAAACATGTTGCGATACGTCCGTATTGAAGATATGAGCTATAAAGAAGCTTTTGCGACTGTAAAAGCCGCAGTAACCAAAAACCCAAACGCTATTGTCTATGCCGGGGATTTTGGGCACGAGCCCGAAGTGGCTATTCTTGCTGTTCAGACGATCCCATCTACAGCTACGATTGATATGTTAAGTTCAGAAACATGCCAAAATCTTAAGTTCTTAGAAGGTGTTGGCGATATTGCTAGAAAGTATAATGATGAAAGTCTTATAAACTATGCAGTTAAACGCGCAATTCGAGAAGCGAACGGAGATTCTAGGCATTTGGAAGATTTGCGCTTAGCTATTGCTCATTTTGAATACAATAAAACAATTAGCATTGGCTCATATAATTACCTAAAGCGAGAGCTTATTGGAGCGCAAGATAAAAATTCACCAATTACCCCTCCTTTTGAGTTAGGGGAATACACAAGAGAAGATGATGCTCTTTGGGAAGGTCAGAAAGAAGCTCCTTATATTGTTGCTGCACAAATGGAAGCAGAAAGAGATCGCACATATGGTGGGCTTATTGCTACAATTTATACAGAACACCAAAGAAATGGCTGCGACGAATACGAGGCTTCTGAAAGAACTTTTGCAGATCTTACTAATAAATACTTCCCAGAAGATCCGGAATTTAAAAAATGGTATTTTGCGAACAGCTCTTTTAAATCGAAAGATGACTTAAAACAGCAAAATCAAGAAGAATATATGGAGCGAGATGTAATCCCTTCTTATGGGGAGGAGGGGCATGGAAGCCCACCCGTTCAGGATCCACCTGAAGAATTATCTGATGAAGAAATAATGGCTCAGTATTTTGACGATAATCAAGACTTGGACCATGGGATTGACTTAAGTGAATATATGGAAGATGAAACCGAAGCTAATCCAAAGGAGAAAGAAGATGATGGCCAAGACATCGAGCACAAAGAAAACGATGGATCTGGACCAGGTGCAGATTCGAAAAATAACCAAAAAACAAAAAGAGAAAGCTATAGAAGTTCGTATGTATACCCCGCGCCATCTGCGGAAATGTGGGCTGCAAACGATAATATGCGAATAACTCAGGAAGATTTTAAATGGTGGGATCAATACCGAAACCCAAATGATGGGGCTGTCGACTTTGATCTTATCCCAGATTTGAGCGAAGTTTCATTTGCACATGCAAAAGCGTTGATTCTTCGTAATCCTGAATACATCCGTAATTTTCCGGAAGTCCCTTATTTGCAGGATAAGGCAACGATTGACAATACCTGCTATGGACGCAACGATGAGCGTTTGTTTAATGCTATTATAGATAAACACTACCAATGGGCAAAAGAATATAACGAAAAGAAGAAGGCTGTTGAAGCAAAGAAAGATGCAATTGCTACTGTAAGTGATCCAACAAAGTTTGCAGCGCTAAAAAGAGAGCTCAAAAACTTAAACGATGAACTTAATGACATCATGAATAACAAACCAGCCAACATGGAAAAAGATAGCATGTTGATTCAATATGCTGGACAGGCTATTACAGAAAGAGACACAGAAACTCCTGGGGATGGTGGACGAGAATGTATTACAAAGAAATATACCATTGTTAATCCTAAAACGTTTGAACATCTGAGCCCAAGAGCAAGAGAAGATAAAGAAATTTCTGGGCCTGTAATCGAAGCTGAACCTACGATGCTTAAATTTGCAGACAGTAAAACAGTAAATAATCCGGATATTATTTTTCGTGCGTATGAAAAAGATCCTAGCATTCTTAGATATGCTGGCAGAAGCTTTTTTATTGGGCATATGGGTTTCGTTAAAGATATCATTAAAGAAGACCCTTCTTCTGTAGCTATGTTTGCAAGAGGACAGCTTCTTAATGATAAAGAATTTGCGTTATTCGCTGTTCAACAAAATGGATTGGCTATTCAGTATTTTAACTCCAGTATTAGACATGACCGTGTCATTGTTGAAGAAGCTATGAAAAACACGAATGGAGAATCTTTACATAGAGCAGGAGATGAGTATGTAAACAATCCTTCCTGGGCTAAAAAAGCAGTAGGCATTATTCCTGCTTCGCTTCGTTTCTTTAAATACGCAATCAAAGGAATGGCAGACGTTGTTAAATATGCTGTAACAAAAGATCCTAGTTCTATCAGATATGCGTCTAAACAGGTACGAAACAACAAGGAAATGGCTCTTGAATTAGTGAAAGAAGATGGTATGGTTCTTGCTGATCTTGGCCCAGATAGACGTGGAGACTATGATATTGTGTTGGAAGCTGTAAAACAAAATGGGGAAGCGCTACAATTTGCAACTCCTAATCTTCGTAATGAAGTAGAAATTGCCTTCGCTGCAGTAAAACAAAACGGATTAACTATCCAGTTTGCAGGAGAACAGGCAAAAAATACTTCAGTTGTTGCACTTGCAGCGCTAAGACAAAACGTTGAGGCACTTGGCTTTATCGGTAAGGATCTTGCAAAAGACGATGCGTTCATTGCGAAAGCTACCGTTATTATCAATGATGCTAAAAGACGAGAGTATGAAGAAAAAGGTACAGAATTTACGCCGTATACAAAAGACGAAGTGCGAAAAGCAGTTGGAACAGGAAAGCTACCGGAAGATAAAAGCACCTTCTTATCAAGAATGGGAGAAGGGTTTACAGAGGTTTTCGTAAAACCAGGCGCAAAGCACTTCCCTGGAGCAGAAAACATCCTTAAAAAAGCCGGGCAGAAGGCAACTCCGCGTAAGGCGAGAACAATGACGTTTGACGTTGAATCTGCTATCAAGCGTGGTAAGGAAGAAGAAGCAAAGAGAAAAGAAGAAAAATCTGCAAGAGAAGCAGAAAGACCGCAAGGAAAGTCAAAGGGAAATACACAAGAAAAAGCTCCAAAAAGAAATGATCTAAATATTGACAAGTAAAAAAAGGAAAAGCTGAGACACCTTGATTATGTCTCAGCTTTTTTTATTTTAGATCAATAAATTACAACATTGCCATAAAATCTTCTTCTGAGATGATAGGAATATTTAAGTCTTTCGCTTTCTTATTCTTACCACTCGTACTTTCGACATCATTGTTGATAAGATAATTTGTGTTCTTAGATACTGACCCAGCAACCTTGCCGCCAGCTTCTTCGATTACTTTCACCAATGCATCACGATTTGTATAGTGAACCAGCTTTCCTGTGATGACAAATGTCTTGCCGTTTACCGCAGCAGAACTTTCAGTCTGCTTTGCCTCTTGAACGTTTAACTCTGCAAGAAGACGCTCATATGCTGGTTTATTCTTCGCATACCAGGCATTGATGATTCTTTCTTTTTCTGCTCCGAAGTCAGAAAGATCGGTAAAATTACCGCTTTCCATTCTTTCAGTGACCTTTTCGATAGAACCAAGTTCCTTTTCAAAAGTCTTTCCATCGTGTCTTCCAATTCCTGTAATTCCAAGTGCTGGAATAAGGCGGGAGATAGGGATGTTACGGCTTTTTTCGATTTGTTCAATCAAGGAATTAAAGCTTTTTTCTCCAAGTCCATCAAGAGCAATAAATTGCTCACGTTTTTCAGCAAGGTGATAGAAATCCGCAAATTCATGAATTATTCCTTCATCTACCAGCTGTTCAACAATAGCATCTGATGCTCCTCGGATATCCATACAGTCGCGTCCGCAGAAATGAGCGAGTGTCTTAATGCTCTTAGCTGCACAGTCATCGTTTGTACAGTAAAGAACCTTTACTTCGTGGCCGCTGACAGTGCTTGTTTCAACTTTTGTAGGAGCTCCACATACAGGACATACCGCAGGAATAATAATATCTCCCTTAGGCTCGATATTCTCGAATACCTGTGGAATGATTTTATTTGCCTTATAGACTGCAATTTTGCTTCCTGCTCCAAGTTTCATACGTTCTACCGTAGAAACGTCGAATACTGTCGCTTTCTGTACTGTAGTGCCTTCTAATTCAACAGGTTCGAATACAGCTACGGGATTGATACGGCCGCTTCTTGAAGCTTGCCATACAATTTCCTTAAGCGTAGTTTTTTCTGTTTCGTCTTCCCATTTGAAAGCCATGCCGTAAAGAGGGTGGTGACCTGTATTGCCAAGGTTTGTGCCATGATTAACGACGTCACAATACTCTAAAACAAGACCGTCAGTAGGATAGTGAAGTGTCTCAAGCTTTTCTTCCATCGCCGCAATTCCATCTTTCAAATTGTCTTTGTCAACAACGAAGTGATCTACAATGTCGAATCCGCACAGACTTAAGTATTCAAGTCTGCCGCTGAAATCGTTCATATCCGGCATTAACTCATCCGGAACTGTCATTGGCTGATCCTGGTCGATATAAACCAATTCGAATGCTTTAAACTGAAGCTTTCTTTTCATAGATTCGTAGGAATCGTAAAGCCTGATGCTGCCAGACGCAAGATTTCTGCAGTTCTTGTAAGGCGGTTCTGTCTCTGGAAGCTCTGCGTTGATTTTGTCAAGAGTTTCGTAAGTAACGAAAGTCTCGCCACGAACAACCATGTGTCCCTTGTATCCAATTTTCATTGGGATTCCTTTTACATAAGGAATGTTATGAGATACATCTTCTCCGATAATTCCATTACCTCTCGTTGCCCCAGTCGTAAGAACTCCATTATCATAAGTAAGAACGAGTGTGAGCCCGTCCATCTTCCAAGATAACATTCCTTTCTGATCTGCAAGCCAATTGATTAGTACATCTACATCTTTAGTTTTGTCTAAAGAAAGAGTAGGGTATTCATGAGTAATCTTATCAAGAGCACTCTTTACAGCATATCCAGCACGAAGCGTTGGACTATCTGGAAACGGTTTTCCAAGTTCATTCTCGATAGCCTTAAGCTGGTCGAACTTTACATCATACTCTTTGTCTGTGATGTACTCTGTGCCGTTGTAATAAGCATCTGCTGCTTTGTTTAATTCTGTTACGAGTTTCTTTCCTTCTGTCATTAAATTTTCCATTTTTGTTTCCTCCTAAAATTGTAATTGTTTTACTTCCTCTAGTTCCATACCGATAGACTCTAGCACAGAGTAGAGTATTGCCCATTTTGTTTCATCATCGTCTGATTGAGCACATACATATTCTACAAAAGACGCAATAAGCCTTTGGCTCGTCCCATCCAAAGTAAAATTTTCTCTGACGTACTCTAAAAATTGTTCTTTGTTCATTATTGATTTTCTCCTTTCTCCAATATTCAATGACTCATATGTTATATGTATGATTTTTGTATATACAGAAAAACAAAATGTTTCGTGAAAGTTTCTGTTTATATTATATATTACTAGCCCTATATTTTCAACAAAACATTTGGTTTCTGCCACTTAATATTTTCTAAAAATCTGACATATTAAAAACAGATATTAAAAAGGAGGCTGCTTTTTTGAATGATAAATCTATTGGCTGTTTAAATGGAAATACGCTAAAAATTATTGCATGCTTTGCAATGCTTCTTGATCACATAGGATATACTTTTATCCAGAACCACAACAGCAGCTCGTATCTGTGGCTTAGTTGTGTTATAGGTAGGTTAGCTTTTCCAATATTCGTATTTTTACTTGCTGAAGGGTTATACTATACGAGAGATAGGAAAAAGTATGTTGGAAGAATGTGCCTATTTGCTCTTGTATCTGAGATTCCATATAATTTAATGATGTCAGGAGAGCTGTTTGAGCTGACACACCAAAATGTTTACTTCACGCTTGCTCTTGGCTTAATTATGTGTGTATTCATAGAGAAAATAGAAGAGAAGACAAGGGACAAAGAACTAATGATGTTTTTTTTTGAATGTGCCTGCGTTGCGACTTTCGCCGCTATAGCCCAACTTCTTCATTTTGATTATGGCGCTTTTGGGATTATTGCTATCTATCTTTGCTGTAAATTTCGCGAATTTCCTCTTGTTGCCGGAATTGCGGAGTCTATTGTTTTAGCCAGCATGGGATCCGGAGAATTAGCTGTAATATTCTCTCCACTTATCTTAATGTTCTATAATGGAAAAAGAGGGAAATTAAATTTGAAATATCCTTTTTATATTTTTTATCCAACACATATATTTGTTTTGGGAATTATAAGAGTTTTGCTAATTAAGGGATAAAATTATATCCAAGAAAAGGGATATTTTAAGAACCATAAATATAGCAAGAAAAAGAGATTTGTTTATCGACAAGTCTTTTTTCTTTTGCAAAATGATGTAAAAAAAGAAAACAGACATATAACATATAAATATTTGATGAAATGGAGGTTAGAAAAAATATGTAACAACAAAAAATATGTAACAACAAAAAACGAAACATTAAAGAAACAATGATTTTACAAACGGATTAGGAGGAAACAAGATATGTATGATATTGTATTGATTGAAAAACCAGGTGAATTAGGATTAACGAAAACAGAAGTTATGGATATGTATGATTCTTTAAATGGAGATGAAGCGTATCCCATTGAAATTTACAATTGTAGCGGTGAAAGCTCTGCGATGGGATTTATTTCCACAACAGCTGCTGAAACAATTGATTATGACTATGAAGCTTCTGGACTAAACAAGTTTATTGGTGAAATCCTCGGTGATGTAACTTTAGAAAACCCTCTTGGTGTTTACGAATTTGAGGGGCTGAAGATATTTTTAACTCGATAAGAAGTTGAAAATTGTCGATTTCATATTAAGGAGGAAACAAGATATGGCAAAAATAAAAGTTAAGCTGTTAGACGATGTAATTAAAGGTTTGGAAGAAAAGAAAGATTTTCCAGGAAGATGGTGTAAAGATTACAAGTCATCCTGTAGGGACTATCTAGCAAACTACGGGGATACACAGGAAGACTGTGGGCATAAATGCGAGTACTGTGAGAAATACAAATGGGCGGTCGATAGAGCCATCCAATACGGGGAGAAACTAGCTCTTCCGTGGAATGAAATTCTAACGTCATGGGAAGAAAATCGAACTTACTGGTATATGAATTATTACCAGGAATGCAATCAGCCAAGAATTGATTCAAAAGATGTTTTTGTCTTTGAGTCTGTGAAAGAGATGCAAGAAAAATGCGGAAGCGAGTTTATTTGCCCATCCTGTGGTTCTATTACGGCTGATCCATATGAATGTACAAATTGTCATTGGAAATCGTATGGGCTACTAAAATTCAACCTTGCATTTTTGTACTGTAAGAAGGAGCGAAAAGGGACATCATGTTTTATGCCAAAAGCTTTAAAAAAGAAATTCAGGCTTAAGGGGAAGATGATGAAGAATAAAAATAGAGCCAGTATGGTACATTGTAGTTTCGATACTGTGACAGAGTTTATTCCGCGGGTTCCGAAACAGCGCGTCGAAGGATTGTTCACAGAGGACGACAAAATAAAACGTATCTGCGTAGCACCGACGGTTCAGCAGGCTCTGCAGGGAATACCACAGTCAGGAATAGTAATGGAAACAATGAAGGAACTTAAGCTTCCAATTATTGTTCATGCCTATTATCTTAAAGGAGGGTTTTTCTATAATCCAACAGAAGAACAGATTCCAGATGTAAGTGTAACCGGAGAACATTGGCTATTGCAAAATCCAGATTCCGTCTATCGTCGTGACTATGAGGTTACAGATTTTCTCACGAGGAGATTGAAAGACATGAATGGAAAAGAGGGACCATTTCTTATTGGTGCACAGATAAAACAAGTGAAGTACCAAGAAAATGGTCTCAATTTTGCAAAAAAATTCCAGTTAAATGAAGATATTGTATCATCAGTAGCATTTCGGTCGTTAATAGTAAACTGCGGAGATGAACTGATTGAAATCTTAAAGGAAAAAGTCAAAACAGAGTAAAAAAATCAGACCCGAATAAACGGGTCTTTTTTCTTTCGCACTGGAGCTTCAGTGAACCGCCCACTGCTCAAGCTAACGCTTTGAAGCGGGGCTTCTAGGGAGTCATAGACTCCCATTTAAGAAGTTTGGTATTTAAGTTTCCACCCGAATACTCAGGCAGCCCTTATTCTTATAGGCATAAGAACTATTTTTTGTTTTTTGCACGTATTGCAATGTTGTAATAACATACGTATCATGCTGTATTTGACATCCTCCCACGGCTGAAGCCATGGGATTCCTTAGATTCCTGACGGGTTCACCCTGTCATATAGACAGGGATATAGCTGCCGGTATTCAGGATTTACGTCCAGTGATTTCATACGAAGTGTATTACTTTCTTAGGGACGAGGGAGTGATGCCGGACCCCTTTTTATTTAAAAATTAGCCGTTATGCGGCTGGTTTTTGCTGTTAAAAACCAAAGCACTGCTTCATTGATATTTTTGACTCTTTCATATAGTCGATTGTTTCATTATGGACTGCTACAAAGCTTTCAAATTCATATATGCATTTATCCCTGTCGGGATGTTCAAAGGCACTGTCTGTATTCTTTATAAGGAATGCTGAATACAGGTCACGCTGTACGCTGTCATTTCCTATAAGCTTAAATCTCTGTGAGAGAGGGACTTTTACACATTCATCTGTCACATGGTTGTACTGGCTGGCCTTAAATGTCTGGGTATTGACTTCTGCATAAGTGCCGCCGGAACTTTCGGCCTTGCGTTTCAGCTCACTTAAGAACCGTGACGGCGACCTGCAGTTTATGGACCTTCCGAAACGCTTTCTGCGCTTGAATTTATTGACAGTTTTCACAGTGCCGTCTTTCTGGACAACATCTGTCGGCTTGTCCTGACGCTCTGTCTTGGATGAGCTCTTTGCCAGTGCCGCGTAGTCCATCTTTTCAACTATGAATGAGTCGGCATTTTCAAGCAGCCTGTTGCATAAATCCCTGTGCGAATGCAGTATATAGGCGCTTTTCTTTCTGTAGAGTGTTTTACGCTTCCTGCGAGCTGCCCTGTAGCTGTTTGAAAACACCCATGGTTTACAGTCTCTGCGCTTTTTAACAGTTCCATCAGGATTGAAGTTGTCAGGGTTGCTGATACGCTTTGATGCGTCCATATGCTGTTCAAGCTTGTGTATCTGTTTTTCATAAACATCTGCATCAGGCGCCAGCTCTTCAAGGATACAGGCTGTGTCTGATACCGCAGCCATTGTTGAGACTCCGGGGTCTATGCCCATAACGCCTGTTTTCACTTTACGTTCCCGGTAAGGGGCATTCCCGTCAAGCGTAACTGCAAGATAATATCTCCAGCCGTTTGAGAACATCATTCTCTTTATGGTGCAGTAGGATATCTTATGAACAAGCGATTCGAGGACATAATCTCTATCCGACGCTTTCTTCGGGAGATAGCATTTAAGCTCAAGTCCAAGCCAAGAGACGGTCATTGTATCAGGATTGAGCCTTGCGCCATTTAGGTTTGACTTTCCTCCAATGGTATCAAAATCCATGAACTTCTTGAAATGAATGTCTTTTCCCTTACTGAATAAGCATTTTTCAACACCGGTCCATACATTTGCAGCTTCTGCCTGCACCTGCTGTGATGAAATGAGCTTGCTGTACCGTTTCCCACAGACTTTTATGTATGACTGGAGTGCCCATTTTGAAAGGCCGATTTCCTGACGACGGGCTGACATCTGTTTTGACAATTCAAGCCTGCGTGTACGGTCAGCTTTCGACAGTTTCTTCTGCTTCAAAAGTTTGCAGTATTCACTGTGCCATGACTGGTATTCCTTGTCATGATCAAGCCGCATGAGCAGTTTCCTTGCATGTTTCACACATACGTTATGAATATGCGATACCGCATGGAAACGCTTATTGATAACAGCTTTCTCATATTCAGCTGGTCTCAAGATTAACTGTACTGTATGCATCTAATACCTCCTTTTTTGTGTGTCTACATACCATTTGATTGTCTCAGAACTGACATTTCCTGCAGTGCTTACAAAATAAGAACGCGTCCAAAGGGATTTCATTTGTGATAGCTCTTTAAACTGCGTTCTTAATACAGAGGATGTGCCGCCCTTGATCAGACGCATAATTTCAGGAACTGACATCTGTGGAAGAACACTTACAGAAATGTGTACGTGATCTACATGGCATTCCATTGCCAGAATATCAATATTGCTGTTCTGACAGATAGATACAGCCTCTTTTTTAAAAGCCTCTTCCACTCCGGGAATAAGAAATATCTTTCTGCGGTATCTAGGGCAGAATACAAAATGATAATTGATTAATGATACTGTTGTTTTTGTGTGTTTATATATATCTTTCATAAGCATATTATAGCATATTTTGTGTATAATAACAATAATACTATACACATAAATCGCAAAATTACATTCTTTCATTCCACGGCTGAAGCGGCGGGCTTTCAGAATGCTGTATGTAAAAAAGCTTTAAACATGGTTTTCTGACATATATAAACATGAAAATCAATACGTACACAAAGGAGGCATAACATATATGCGTAAAATAAAGCTTACACTAACTGTTACAAAAGAGGTTCGAGAGATGTTGGATGAACTCTCTAAGTATAAAGGTAAATCTGTCAGTAAAATGGTGGATGAAATGGCTACGCTTGAATACAAAAGAATGAAAAGGGCTCTGAAAAAAGCCTCTGCAAAGGAGAATGAACATGGCACAAAAGAATAGAAAGAAAGAATATTCCAATGAAAGTATCCGTGCATTAAAAGGGCCAGACCGCGTTCGTCGCAGACCAGGTGTTATTTTTGGTTCTGACGATCTTTCCGGATGCATTCATGGAGTGTTTGAAATTATATCAAATAGTAGAGACGAAGCTAAAAAAGGATTTGGAAAGGATATCTATGTAACTCGCTACTGCGATGGTTCTATCGAAGTACGAGATAATGGTCGTGGAGTTCCTCTTGATTGGAATAAGGCGGAAGAACGCTGGAACTGGGATTTGGTATACTGCGAACTTTATGCTGGTGGAAACTACGACAATGGTGATGACGAGTCTGGAGTTCTTGGACTAAACGGGCTTGGAGCCTGTGCTACACAATATGCTTCTGAATGGTTTGATGTAGAGTCTACAAGAGATGGCTATACATATAAAGTTCATTTTGAAAAAGGAAATATTGTTGGAGAAATGACTAAGACTCCAGCTAAAGACAAAACAACCGGTACCATTCAGCGATGGAAACCTGACTTAGAAGTTTTTACTGAGGTCGATATCCCAGTTGAAACCTTCCAGGTGATGCTAAAAGAGCAGGCGATTGTTAATGCAGGCATCTCTTATCATTTTATTGATGAAGAATCAAAGATTAATGAAGTATATACTTATCCGGATGGAATTCTTGGATATGTAAGAGAACTTGATAATGACGAGGGCATAACAACTCCGGTACTCTTACATGGAGATGGACGCGGCCGCGATCGTGATGATAAGCCAGAATATGAAGTTTCTATCGATGTGGCGTTTTGTTTCAGCAATAAACAGAACCTTCTTAAGTATTATCACAATTCAAGCTGGCTAGAGCATGGCGGCTCCCCAGATAAAGCAGTGAGAAGTGCTCTTGTTAGCGCAATCGATGCAGAACTCAAGAAACGTGGAAAATACAACAAAGGAGAAAAGAAAGTCAATTTTGATGATATTCAAGATTCTCTAATTTTGATTGTGAACTCTGCATCTTCAAGGACAAGCTATGAAAATCAGACAAAGAAGTCCATTAAAAATAAATTCTATCAGTCTTTTATGACGGACATGTTAAAGGAGCAGCTTGAAATCTGGTTCATCGAAAACAAGGCAGATGGAGATAGAGCTATTGATCAGATTTTAGTTAATAAACGCAGTCGCGAGCGTTCCGAAGAAACCCGTATTCAGGTTAAGAAAAAACTTCAAGGCAAAATTGACGTTACAAACAAAGTAAGAAATCTTGTTGAATGTCGTGAAAAAGACCCGGCAAAACGAGAAGTCTTCATTGTAGAAGGGCAGTCCGCACTTGGAAGCGTCAAGCTTGGCCGCAATGCTGAAAATCAGGCTATTATCTGTGTTCGTGGTAAAGTACTTAATTTAGAGAAAGCATCACTTGCTCAGATTTTTGCAAGCGACATCATTATGGATTTAATGCGTGTCGTTGGATGTGGTATTGAACTTAGGGATAAAAAAGCCCCTAAAGACATTCCTGCTTTCGATATCGACAAATTAAACTACGATAAAGTTATTATTATGACCGACCAGGACGTGGATGGCTTCCATATCGTGTGTCTGCTTATTACTTTATTCTATAAGCTTTGTCCAATGTTGATTGAAACAGGTCACGTGTATGTGGCGGAAACTCCATTACATGAAATTACTTATACTGCAGGTAATAGAAAACAAACTTTCTACGCTTTTAGTGACGGGGAAAGAGATAAGATTTTAAAAGGAAAAGATCCTAAGAGAGTCAGAATTCAGCGTTCAAAAGGTCTTGGTGAAAATGATACAGAAACAATGTCTCTTTTCATGTCTCCAGGAACACGACATCTCACTCAAGTGCAAGCTAAAGACGCAAAAGAAATGGCAGAAACAATTGAATTATTTATGGGCGGAGATGTAGCTCCAAGATACAAATATATTGAAGAAAATGGTCACCTTTATATGGATGATCTTGACGTATTTTAAAAAGGAAGTGAAAAAGAAATGGCAAAGAAAAAAGAAAAACCAGTAGAAGTGGTTGAAACATTTAAAAAAGAAAGCGTAGGGGAAGTCGTAAGAGATAGATTCATGCCTTACTCTATGTCAGTCATCGTATCTCGTTCTCTTCCTGCGATTGACGGATTTAAGCCGTCTCAACGAAAAGTGCTTTATACAATGTATCAAATGGGGTTACTTACAGGTATCAGAACGAAATCTGCAAATATTGCAGCAAGAACCATGCTTTTAAACCCTCATGGAGATGTCGCAAACTACGAAACTATGGTCAGAATGACTACGCAAAACGAAACATTGCTTACTCCATGGGTGGATGGGAAAGGAAGTTTTGGTAAACATTATTCCCGCGATATGCAGTGTGCTGCTGCTCGTTATACAGAGGCTAAACTTGCTGGTGTTGCATCAGAATTATTTAAGTCCTTAAATAAAAATACCGTAGACATGGTAGACAACTATGACTCTACTAGAAAAGAACCGGCTTTACTTCCGGTTACTTTTCCTAATATTTTAGCAAACCCAACCGATGGTATTGCTGTTGGTATGGCATCCAGAATCCCTAGCTTTAATCTGAAAGAACTTTGTGCTGCTACAGTCCTTCGTATTATGTACCCAAATAAGGATATTAGAACTGTAATGCCTGGTCCGGACTTCGCCACAGGCGGTTATATGCTTATGGAAGATGATGTTATGGATAAGATTTATAACACTGGTTTAGGTGGTATAAAACTTCGTTCTAAATATCGTATAGACGAAAAGAACCGTATTATCGAAGTTTACGAAATTCCATTTTCTACAAATTCAGAAGTTATTATCGAAGGGATTGTTGATTGTGTAAAAAAAGGAAAAATTAAAGAAGTAAATGATGTTCGTGACGAAACTGATAAACAAGGTCTTAAAATTGCTATCGATTATAAACGTGGCGCGGATCCAGATATTTTAATGAGAAAATTGTTCAAGATGACAAAACTTCAAGATACATATTCTTGCAATATGAACGTGCTCATCGATGGGACTCCAAAGGTTCTTGGAGTAGCTCAGATTATTGACGAATGGATTAAATGGCGCCGTGAATGCGTTGTTCGTGAGTACACTTTCGATCTGAATAAGAAGGGGCACGATTTAAACGAGCTGTATGGTTTTCAAAAGCTTCTTCTTGATATTGATAAAGCTGTTGCTATTATCCGCAGTGCAGAAGACGATGATGCGGTTATCCCGGCTCTTATGAGAGGCTTCGGGATTGATGAAGAACAAGCTGCTGCAATCGCAGAAATCAAGCTTCGTAATCTTAATAAAAAGTACATCCTTAATAAAACAAAAGAAATCTCTAAACTAGAAAAAGAGATTGCAGAAATCAAGAAAATCCTTGGGAACCCAAAATCTATTGATAAAATTATTGTTAAGGTTCTTACGGATGTTGCGAAAAAATATGGACAAGAAAGAAAGACAGAAATTACTGAGTTTGTAGCTGATACCGTGGTTGTAAATGAAATTCCAGATTATGAATCTAATGTCTATATTACAAAAGAAGGCTATGTTAAAAAAATTCCGCTTACTTCACTTCGTGGAAACCCAGACATCAAAACAAAGGATGGCGATGAGATTATCCATATTTTTGAGAGTGTTTCTAATCGTGATGAATTATTGATTTTTACAGACAGGGCAAACGTCTATAAAGTTGTTCTTAATGACATTGCTGACTGTAAGCCTTCTGATCTTGGCGAATATGCAAACAATCTTGCAGGAATGGAAGATGGTGAAAACTTAATTCGTATGAGTGTATTAAAACCCGGGGAAGAAGGGTATGTTGTTATTGGATTCGAAAATGGTAAAACCGCTAAATTCCCAGTATCTGTATACGAAACAAAATTAAACAGAAAAAAACTTGTGAATGCTTTCTATGGGAAAGAGAAAGCTCTTGGTATTTATCTTGTTCCGGAAGATACATTATTTGTCTTTAAGAGCTCGTCAGGACATGTCCTTGTATTTGATTCAAAGGATATCCCGCTTAAAGCTACCAAGACAACACAAGGAGTACAAACGATTCGTTTAGCAAAAACCGCAAAGGCTACAGAATTCTGTATGAAAGAAGATTCTGGACTTAGTGATGATATTGGTAAGTTTAGATACCGTGGACTGCCTTCGGCAGGAACAAAATTTGAATAAGCTGTTATCGTAGACTATGTATTGGACCACTTATCTCTCAGATAGGTGGTCTTTTTTGAATACCTTGTATATACCTCCCGGAAATCTTAGAAATCTGACATATATATTGTAGAAGATCTTGCCAGGAGGAATTCATATGGAAGATATAAGGAGAAATCAAAAAAACAAAAACATTGTTTTGGAGGTGAAGTAAAATTGTATCGAGTAAAAATATTGCTTAACGACTTAGTAGAATATGCGTATCCGCATTCCCCAAAGCAGAAAGCTTACAAAGCGTTTTACGTTGAGTACATAGATAAAAAATTTAAGTCGAAACATGGAGATTATAACCCGAAAAACAAGCATATCCGGGTATTCAATCTCTATCGCACGGAAGATCAGCTGGTCGTAACATCTATTCATGAGCTGGCGCATCATATTAACTTTATTGATGACATATCCCATTCGTTTGAGCCGCACGGGCAGGAATTTTATAAGGTGTATAAGAAGCTACTCTTTACTGCCTTGGACATGGGATTATTTAATAAGTGGCAGTTCGCAAATGCCACAGCAGACGCCAGCGACAGCCGTAAAGTGAAAAAGATGCTGAAGGAATACCGGCCACATCCTATTGATTACAAAAAAGATGTAAAACTCATCCAGGTTTTCCATGCTTACGAGATCCGGAAGAACCTTCAGAAACATGGCTACAAATATAATTCCGTTTTAAAAAGCTGGGAAAAAGAAACGAAAAAACCGCTTGATGAAACAACTTTTCTGGATTCGATGGAAGCGGATTATAAAATTGTGGATGCTAAAAACGTAAGTGTAAGTAAAACTTAGAAAGAAAGAAATCAACCAAAGGATCAAGTTTTTGTAAGCCAAACGAAAAGAATCTAACATATATAAAAGAGGGGGTGATAAGAATTGAAAGATAGTCCATTTACTAAAGAACAGGCTAAGATGATGATCACATGTTTTTGCGGTGCTTTAATGCTCGCAGTTCCCGCATCATGGGCAATCGTAATTAATCGATTTTTAGGAATTGGTGTTATACTTTTTGCACTTATTATGTTATATGGAGAGTTTGGTAATGAAAAAAGCGTCGGGATAAAAGAAAAACTCGTTAGCTTTGTGCTTGTTGCTGCATTTATTGCAGCAGGAGTAATACTCTTCATAAACAATGGGGCTGGCGGAGCCGCTATTTGCGTTATAGGAAGTCTTCTTATGATTGTCTGGGGAATTTCTGATATAATTGGCGCAAAAGAGATGATTAAGGTCTATAGCGCTGTCATTTTTACACTCGCAGGAACTATTGCTTTATTCTTTCCGTCCAGAACGGAGGCATCTATTGTTCATATCTGCGGTATTTTTATCTGTTATTACTCATTATCATCCTTCTTAAAGGATAAATTTGGTTAATTAGGAGGTGCTTTATGGCATCATTATTAGAAAATCTCAAGAAAAATATGACTCTCAATATTGATAAAGGGAATGTAGAAATTCAAAAGAAAGTCGCGAAGAAAAAAGTGTCTTCTTTTGTTGGTGCATTTACAGGGATCCACAGAACGGAGACTGAAGTAGATAAGGAAATTAAAAGGAGAGCAGCCATAAATCAGGATAAATATAGAGAAGAACATAACGAAATGTTCAGGGTCGATGGCAGCAGAAGAGCAGGTCCTGTTGTCTCAAATAACGGCAACGGCATAAGGAATATGGACAAAATCAAACAAAACGGAAAACCAATTGAAGTACAAGCCACTACTCATGATCAGCGCTATGGTCCAAGAATGAGAGTATCTGGCAACGGAGGGCGTCAGAAAACGAAAGCTGCCGAAGACCGCTTGAGTCGCATGAAGACTGCTCCAGAAGTAAGCGCTAGACCAGTTAAGGGAAGCCCTGGTATTGTAACTCGAAGCAAGCCGTCAGAAGAATATGGGACAAATCGTTTTGCTGCTGAATTAAGAAAGAATCGAAGTAAGAAATAAGAGATATACATAAAATCATTTTGATAGGAGAAAAAATAGGATATGTTTGTATTAATAATTTTTTGTATTGTTGCGTGGTTTGTATATAAATCAAAGCAAAAAAAGAAATATAAGGAGCTTGAAGATATGGTATTTGCAGATCTTGGTATTTCGGGATGGCTTGCTGTTCCTTTTATTGATGTTGGCGTAACTGTAAAAAGCCGTCAATCATTAGGAAAATACGATGAGCTTAAATATTTCAAAGAAAATGAAAACGCATTAAATGAAGCAGAAAATGGAGTGAGTTTTAAGGAATTTTATGCAAAGAAAATAAATGAATTCCTTAATGATAATTTTTATGGCATGGATTCAAAATTCAAGAGATTGTATAAAAAGAAAATTGAACCTCAGGTTCGCACGCTTTTAAAAAATTCGGAGGCTTATAGAATTAAAGTTGCCTATATTACTCCAGCCGGGAAGAACCCGATGAACAAAATAATTTCGCTATATAGAAACGATATTGAAAAATATTTGAATGACCCTACTTTATTGATGAATAAAAGCGAGTTAAACAGGTATTTGAAGGAACAAGCCAAGAAACAATTAGAGGCTAAACAGCACGAGTATTACGACAAAGTTAACAAAATTGTTGACCTTGTAAATGATAAAAAAGATTCTTTTGTGATAAAAGGTTCTGGCGATAAAGTGGATGACTTAATTGGAAAATTATTTGATAGGACTGTAAACAGCATTAAGAAAATTAAAACTGCTGATAGTGAAGAATGGGATATTATAGAGAAATTTATCGCAAACATTCAATCAGATATTGAAAAAGAAGTAGCCAGAAATAAACGTATTGTCGAGTATTATGAATCAGATGATTTCAAGAAAATAAAAGCTACTTGCGATTCACTAATGAGCTCTCAGCGAGAATTTAACGAATATATCAACGAAAAAGCACAATCTATTTCGAAGCTGTTCGGTACCCGCGTAGCAAGAACGGAAACAGAAACAGAAGATGAATATGAATATATTCGTCCATATAAGAAAACTATAACGCCATTTACAGCAGAAGTTTCTTCTCAGGTATTCGCTAGTGCAGAGAACAATCCTCTTGAATACGTAATTAAGAATTTCTATCCGAATAAAGCTAATTATCCTGAACAAATCCAAAAGCTCCAATTACTTATTGAAGAGTTAGAAACATTAAAAGAAGCAAAAGAGATTATCGAAAGATATAAAGCTGATTATAAACAGTATATTACGGATGTTCCTTCATTCATCATGGAAGAAGATGAAGCTGGATTTTACACTAGACTTGGATTTGCGGACATCAGTGAAGAGGTATTAACTGTAGCGTATAAATTCTCATATACATCTGGTGGTGGAATGGCAAAAAGAACATTTACCGTTCCAATGACCGAAGAAACAATTGTAGAATTGATTAAAGCTCTTGAAAGTAAACTTACTGCAAGTGCATTTTCGAAAGAACAAAGGGCTTTAATGACAAAAAAATTAAGAGAGCAAATTAAGGTTCGAGATAATTTCACTTGCTGCAAATGCGGTAACTCAACACACAACGAGCCAAATCTGCTACTGGAGATTGATCATATTATTCCTGTTGCAAAAGGCGGACTAACGAAAGAAGATAATCTGCAAACATTATGTTGGAAGTGTAATAGAGCAAAGAGCGATAAGCTTTTGTAATCAATATTAAAACTATGGGGAAGCCATTGTATTTAGTGGTTTTCTCTTTTTTGTCTGTATGTAAGAAATAAATATATGTACAAATCTGACATATATATAATGACTGATAAAAAAGACATTTGAGAAAAGAGTTGAAATACATATATGAGCGATAATTTTGTAAAATCAGATAGAAATATAAGCAACCCATTAGAAGGGCTGGTCAAAGAAGGCGAAGAATTAGAGTTAAAAGTCGAAATAAGTCGCATTCTTTATCCTAAGAAAGGGACAGCACAAGATGGCAGTGGATATACTGTTTTTTCTGCAAGCAATAACAAGTACGGGAACTTAAACTTTAGTGGGGTTATGGCGAATGCGTACGTGGGAGGAATATTTACGATCCGTGGTACATGGACGAAAAACAAATACGGGTTTCAGGTCGTAATTTCGTCATACAAAGAAGAAATCCCGAAAGATGCAAAGGGAATCCTTTTATTCTTACAGGGAAATATAATTAAAGGGCTCGGGAAAACGTATGCTGAGCGTGTTGTAAAGAAATTTGGAGAAAAGACGATTGAGATTATCGATACTCAGCCAGATAGACTGATGGAAGTCTCTGGCATCGGAGAAAAAAGAAAGAACATGATTGTCGAAAGTTGGAAGGCAAACAAAGATATCCGTGATATCATGATTTTCTTTCGTAATAACGGAGTAACAGAGCATCTCGCTAACAAATTATACAAACGATATGGGTCGGAAACGATCGATACAATTAAAAAGAACCCATACTGTATCATCAATGATATTCATGGAATTGGATTTAAAAAAGCTGACGAAATCGCTTTACAAATGGGATATCAAAAAGATGGATACAATCGAATTAGCAACGGAATTTCTTATACTTTAGATCGAGAAGCCAGTTCCGGACACTGCTATCTCGATGAAGCGACGCTTGCCACTTTAACCGGGAAATTACTCGGACTTCCAGCTAGTATTATTTCTGACTTTTTCCCGGAACTTGAGAATGAAAATCACGTCGTTCGATTTATGGATATTGAGACAAAGCTTCCGTCTATAGCGTGCAAACCTATTTACGATGCAGAGGAATCCATTGCTGAAAATGTTGTCCGCCTAATGCATAGCTCCCGCAACGTTTCCATCAATGCGGATAAGGAAATCAAAAGGATCTTAAAAAAGGCTAAAAAAGCAAAAGTAGAATATGACGAAGGACAGATTGAAGCAATTCGGGCAGCTTTTCTTAATAAGTTTATGATCATTACCGGTGGCCCTGGTACAGGAAAAACTACAATTATGAGAGAGATTATAGAAGCGTTCGAAAAGAACAAGGCGTCGGTTAAGCTTGCCGCTCCAACAGGAAGAGCTGCAAAGCAGATGACTATCGCTACAGGACGCGAAGCTATGACACTACACCGCCTTCTCAGATTAACACCTGGAGAAATGTCTGCAGAATCAAGAGTAGATGCAGACGTCTTAATTGTAGATGAAAGCTCTATGATCAATGCTGAACTTGCTGCTACATTATTGGAAGCTGTAAGCGATACTACAACATTGATTATGGTGGGGGACATTGACCAGTTACCAGCTATCGGGGCGGGTAATGTTCTTAAAGATATGATTGAATCAGAAGCCGTAGTATGTAAAAAACTCACTAAAATATTCCGTCAAGCAGGACAGAGTCGTATTATTAAGAATGCTTACCGCATCAATAATGGAGAATGCCCGGAAACAACAAACAAGATGGAAGATGACTATTTAAGACAGAGAACAAAAGACGACAGAGAAAGTGCTAAGACGATTGTTGACTTGGTAACGGAAGTGCTACCGAGAGTATACGGAACAAGCCCAAAAGATATTCAGGTTCTTTGCCCTCAAAAGAAAGGGACTATTGGAACATTTGAATTAAATATTGCAATCCGGAATGTCTTAAATGGGAAGAATAAAAAGATATGCAACAATGAACGTGGTGGGTTCTACATTGGGGATAAAGTTATGCAGATGACCAATGACTACGATAAGAACGTGTTTAACGGGGATATTGGATATATCACAGAATACGATGAAGATGAGCAGATTGCGATTGTTGATTTCGATGGAAACGAAATTAAGTATGATATCAACGATATGGATGAGCTTATGCTCGCATATGCAATTACTGTACACAAATCTCAAGGAAACGAATTTCACACTGTCGTTATGCCACTGTCTATGAGCAACCGTATCATGTTGCAAAGGAATCTTTTCTACACAGCTTTAACAAGAGCAAAGAAATTGTTTATTGCTATAGGAGATAAAAACGCAGAACTCCAAGCGGTACGCTGTCATTCTCAGGAGATCAGGAATACTAGGTTGAAATGGCTTTTGAGAGACAGAAAGTAACTGAAAAAAATTTTAGGTTTCAAGTAGATAACGTTTATAAAATATCTCAACTAACGAGATGTAAATGGAAGTAGCAAAAAGTAACGCAAAGCCCTGCTATTAAAGGGATTGTAATGATATTTCTTAAGAAAAAACGTATGAAAATTAACCAGCTATGGCTGTGTATTTATTGTCAAAAACAAATATTACCGAATATGAAAAATACAACAACTTCAGTTTCAAAACGCGATTTATCCCTAAAATTATCACCATTTTTAGGAACAAGAAAGGAGAAAACAAATGAAAAAAGAAAAGTTAAAAAACTTGTATACAGTTGGTGCCACACTTATTCTGCTATTATCTATTGGATGTTCATCGAATGAGTCTTCTGCTAAACCTCATAAAAAAGCTGAGCAATTAAAGCCTTACAGCACAGAACTTGTTAGAGAAATGTTTATAAAAAAAGAAATTGTAAATTTGGATGTCACTTCTTGGGATGCATCTAAAAGTACAGGGTTCCAAAGATGTTTTCCTACAAAAAAATCTGTTTGTCGCAAATTTATTGAACTACAGAAGGAGAAGGAGAGATTATCTTCATAAAGAGAGTACAAGGCTGGCAGACAAGTACGATGCCATTCTGATTGAAGACTTGAACGTCAATAACCCACGACTAAAGTCGGGGCTTGCAAAAGCCCTTATTGACTAGCCTA
>OCHK01000857.1_pt1 | contig 26952 bp, 21 predicted proteins | sample 1538551 | NCBI WGS metagenome assembly OCHK01 (sample SAMN04571707, study PRJEB22368) | human gut metagenome | biome: human gut; material: stool | host: Homo sapiens | place: Luxembourg | collected 2012-08-31
ACTTATTGATCTGCGCGTATTCTTTATCAGCAGAAGCAAATGCCTCTTGTAGAGCATCAAATCTCTCCTTTGCCACTGCTGATGAATAACCATTCTCTTCATCTTCTCCTGCGATATGCGCCCCTGCCGCCTCTATACCAGACTCAATGATTTCTCGTATACGAGCTTCCGTTGCTTCCTTATCGGATCCATCCAAAAACTTATACACTGGAAGAGAATAGTCAGACTTCACCTTGTTGATGACAGCCTTTTTGATATTGACGATCTGGTCCTGTGGAACGCTATTTCCAAAAATTGCTACTTCACCAGCGATGATGTCATAGACAATTCTTTTTGCCTCTTCAGACTGAGACAATGGCTCCATGAGAGTGGCGACAGCATCAGAATAAGAAGCAGAGAGAGCGTCGTTAAGCTCACTATAGGCCATCTTCCCTTTTGTGAACTGCCTTGAGACTTTACTTGCCAATTCCTGCGCAGTCTTCTCGGCCTCGTTTTGAGACATAGGCTTCGGGTCTGTGAAATCAATATTGAATGCCAAGATCCAATTCATCTAGCAGTTCCTCTTCATCTTTCTTGTCTGGACATGAACAGAAGGCCAGTAATTAATCTATGCTCGCTGAGAGAGCGTTCTTCTTCACTTCTTCAATGCGTTCGCTATCTAACCCAGTGGTCACCTGCACATCAAAATCGCATGTTGAACCTGTCTGCGCATCCACCGCACTGATCGAGAGCAAGCCTTCTTCATTCAAAGCGAAGGTCACTTGTATCGCATAGCCTTGAGGCTTGGGTCCGCCAAGATCGAACGTTTGTCTCTTGATAGGCTCAGCTTCCGTTTGATAGACATCTTCGGTTGTATCGCTTTCGTAGATCTTGAGCTCAACATCGGGCTGACCTTCGAAACCAGTAACAAAGGTGTCCTTAGCTGTGAACACATGGGTATCGGTTGGGATGGGTTGATTCTTTTTGATCAGATTCGCGATGCCTTGCATGGTCTCCAGACCATAGCTTTTAGAAGTAGCGTAAGCGATCGTGTTCTGTGAACCCGTCAGCTGAAGCTTTCTGACAATGTTGTCTTCTGAGATCTCTTTCTTTTCTGCTCCTGCACCGTTTCCAGAACCATTCGCACCTTCATTGATCACGGTAGAAGCTGCGTCCAAAGCGCATAATGCAGCACCACGCGCAACAGCTTCATCAGGATCTGCAATCTCAATAGGGGTATCGGGATAAATCTGGTGAAGCGCATTCTCAACTTGAGGCATGCGAGTCGAGCCCCCTACAAGCAAGATCTTGTCGATACTCGCCCCGATCTTCGCAGCTTCATTGATGCATTGTTGCGTGGTATCTATCGTACGCTGAAGAAGATGTGAGGTAATCTTCTCGAATTCATCACGAGTCAACTCACACTTGAACGGTGTTTCAGTCATTCGAAGACGAACGTTATATGAGCTTTTTTGGCTCAATGCCTGCTTCGCGATTTCGGCCTGCGACTGAAACTCCTCTTCAGCCTCTTCTTCGAATTCATCCTCAAAACCTGTCTCTTCACGATACTTTTCCTGGAGATAATCAACGATGGCGGCGTCCCAGTCTTTTCCACCGAGCGTATCATCGCCATCAGTCCACTTCACCGCGAGCGTGTTGCCTTGGTCAGATGTCTTGATCTCGATAACATTCACATCGAATGTGCCGCCACCGAGGTCATAGACGAGAACTACGGAGTCTTCTTTCGCTTTCGTTGTTCCGTAGTACACAGCAGCAGCAACAGGTTCTTGGATCACCTGAAGGACATTAAGACCTGCGATCTCTCCTGCCGCCCTCGTTGCATTACGCTCCGAATCACCAAAATACGCAGGCACTGTTATGACTACATCCTTCACTTCAAGGCCCGTATCGATACTTGCATCTTGCGCGAGCTTACGAAGGATATAACTCGATACTTCCTCAGGAGACTTCTTTTCGCCATTCACAAATGTAGCTTGATCGCTTCGTCCCATAAGACGCTTAACGAACGTAACAACTTTTTCAGGATTGAACAGAGCATCTGCCTTAGCATCTTCGCCAACGATCACATTACCTGCATCTTCGAATTCCACCGCAGAAGGAGTTGTGGTCTTGCCGGTATCGCGGTTCTTAGCCACTTGAACATTGCCATTTTCGTCAATATACGCAATGCACGAATAAGTTGTTCCGAGATCGATTCCAAATACCGATGATGCCACGATGGTTCCTTTCTTTACATGGTTTCAAGTTAGACAATTAGTTATTCCGCTAGATGACAGCTGCTTCATACTGCAGGATTTACTTCATCAGAAAAGACGTTTACAATCGTGCGCGCTTTCTCAAGAACTGTACCTTTGAGAACGTATGCATCGCTCAATGCTGAATTCACCGTCTTGTTCTTATCCGCCTCTGAAACCTTGTTCTGCCCTGTGATCTTCATGAGATTAGCCTCAAAGGGACTACCTTCTTCAAAAGAACGAACCTCTACGCCACTGTCTTCTATCACTTCGCTCAGATCGTCAAATGCGAATTCAAATTCAGCAAGAGGGATTGAATCAGCATTCTCAGAATGTGCTTTGGTTATCGCCCTTTTCATGAAAGCATGAGTTCTCGCAAGCGGTTTCAAAACAGGAGCAAGAATACTTGCATGAAGATCGGCCTTGTATTCTTGCATCTCTTCGCTTTGCTTCTTGAGCGTTTCGAGTTCGTACTCACTTCGGTCAATCTTCGTAGTGAACATGCGATCAAGTTCGTTAAGCTTTTCTAAAATCTGCTCAAGAGCAATATCGACTGAATGACAGCTACTATTTTCTTCGCCATTCTTTTCAGAATCGCAAAGAATTGATTCTATTGAACTCGATCCATCATTGTTGGATAACGGCTCCTGTATGACTTCATTTTCTTGATCAAAACTATCAGAATAATTCGGTGCATTTTGTGCTTGAGCCTCATTCAATAAGGCATCCTCAAGAAGTTCGCCATTCTCTTGCGAAGATGCATTGTTTTCTGAAAAAGAGACATCCGTCTCGGTCATATTCGTTCAACCTCATCAGCATGGTTACAGGGTAATTCTTAGAAAGAATACCCCCCCCCCAAGCGATTTTGTCAAGGTAAGATATCCCTACTTTAGGGGTCTAAGCTGGTTGATTTTTATAAAGGATTCGTAGATTGATCCTATTGGAGTCACGCCATACAATTCTTCTGCAAGGCTATCCGCGCTGTTCTTTGCGCGCGATCTCTTGTGCGAGCTGCTCGACCCGGCGAACACGATGGTTGATCGCAGATTTCGACAGCGGCGGATCAGCAGCTTCACCGAGCTCTTTCAAGGTCGCATCGGGGTACGCGATGCGCAGTTTGATGTATTCCTGAAGCGCCTGTGGGAGCGTTGCAACATCACGATGTTCGAGCACATAGCGGATCGTCATGATCTGTTCGACCGAAGCGGCAGAAGCCTTCGCCTGGTTAGCGATCTCGGCGTTCACGCGACGATTCACGTCGTTGCGCACGCTCTTCACCACGCGCTCGTTCTCCATCTTGAGCGCACTTTGATGAGCACCAACGAGCGCCAGAAACGACGAGATGGCCGTTCCGCTCTTGAGGTAGATCAGGTAGCTGTTGCGCCGCTGGATGGCGCGTGCCTTGATGCCACGCTCCTTGAGCATCTCGACGATAGCGTTCGCGGTCGCTTCAGTCTCGACCTTGAGTTCGAAATGGAAATCTCCACGCGGATTCGAGATGAACCCACTGCCTAAGAAGACACCGCGCAAGTACGCCGCTGCGCAGCATTGCTTCGCGATGAGCGCCGGATCGATACCGCGCTCAAGCCCATCTTCTCCAAGGATGCCGAGCTCCTTCAGCGTTTCGTTCAGCCCTGGTTGCATCGGCACTTCGATGAGCCAGTTGGGTGTCTTATGGAGCACGCTGCGGCGCATGGTGAGGTCGGTCGTGAGGTGGTAGTTCTCATGCAACGCCTTGATGATGAAGCGCGCGACCACTGGCGAGTCGGTCGCGATCTCAAGAGCGTATCTGCCCTGCCCTTTCATGAGCAGCGTGCCTTCGATGCGAATGAGCGCTGCAAGCGTGGCGTTCTCGCAATGCGAGCACCCTGGTGCGACGCGGGAAAGCTCTTCTTTGACCTCCGTAGTGAACGACATGAGCCTACGCTCCAGCAGAAGGCATATTCAGCTTGAAGACATCAGCGAACGCACGAGCGAGCGCAGGCGGATAGTGCCACGTGGGGCGCTGCGGATCGACCATGTTGCGCACGAGCACCACGGTGCCATCCTGCTGGATCTTCTGAATATCCTCATACGTTACTTCTACTGAGCGAATGTTCGCGGAAAGCGGCTTGCCTTCCCTGTTCTCCTGGTGAGCGCTCGCAAGCGCACCTGAACCAGCGATAGCCTCGAAGCTATCCTGCAGCGCCTGCCGCGGTGCGATCTTCTCCGTACTGTGGATGAGCACATAGTCGAGATTGCGCCCGATGCCATGACGACGCAGCGCATCAACATGCTCGATGGCTGAAAGACCCCAAGTCTCACCTTGTTGATCGGCAAGACTGCACACGAAGATGGTCTTGGCCTTCGAGCGTTCGATCGCTTCAGGAATGCCAGGAACGAGCAAGTTCGGAATGATCGAAGTGAAGAGCGAACCGGGCCCAAGCACGATGAAATCCGCATCGTAGATCGCACGAATGGCCTCGACATAGGGCATCGGCTGACCGGTCGATTCAAGCCAGACGGTATCGAGCGCCGTTTCCGACTTGCAGGCGGTCGCTTGTCCGTGAAGCGTGCGCCCATCGAGCGTGCGCGCGTTGAGCACCACATTGTTGAGCGTGGACGGATAGACCCTGCCTTTGCTGCCGAGCAGCTTGCCACAGATCTTCACCGCCTCAGGGAAAGAACCAGTTGCTTCCTCGAGTGCGGAGAGCATGAGGTTGCCGAGCGTATGATTGCGCGCGAATTCGAAGCGATATTTGAACGCTTTGGTGAACGGATCATCGGGGTTCTCTGCGAATGCAGCAAGGCATTTGCGGATATCGCCTGGTGGGGTAACCTTTGCTTCAGCGCGCAGGATACCTGTTGACCCGCCGTCATCCGCCATAGCCACCACCGCTGATGTTTGGATGCCCATCGAAAGCAAGGTGCGGATCGAGACCGGCGCACCCGTGCCGCCGCCGATCACGACCGCCTTCAGGTCGTTGTAGCCATGCGGGAATTGCGTATCGATGCGATCGATCGCCTGGAACATGGACGTGAGCGTGGGCTCCTGCTTGAACGCCTCGCTGCTCATTTGGTGGCTGCCTTTTCCGTATCGGCCAGCGCGATGTCGCGATGATAGACCGAAACGTTATAGTCTTCCTCTTTCAGGATCTTCGCTGTCTGCTCTGCTAACACCACGCTGCGATGTTGCCCGCCCGTGCAACCTACCGCAATGGCCAGATGGTGTTTTCCTTCAGCCACATAACCCGGCATCACACAATCGAGCAGATTCTTCCATGAAGCCAAGAATGCCTCGGTCTCAGAATTGCAGAGCACGAAATCACGCACTGGTTCATCAAGGCCGGTAAGGACACGCATTTCAGGGATATAGAACGGATTTGGAAGAAAACGCACATCGATGACGATATCAGCATCGACCGGTGCCCCATGCTTGAACCCGAACGAGTAAACGACCACATTCAAACCTTCACGCTTGGTCTCGAGCGAATAGAGTTCGCGCAAGCGTTCGCGCAACACACGCGTAGAGGTCTGAGAGGTATCTATGTAAGAATGGGCGATCTTCGGCAGGTCCTTATTGAGCTCGCGTTCGCGTTCGATCGCTTGGCCGATGGTGAGGTTATTCTCCATGCTGAGCGGATGAAGGCGACGCGTTGCCTTGTAGCGCGCGATGAGCGTTTCATCGGTAGCATCGAGGAAGACCAAGCGGTATCCGATGCCTGCTTCATCGAGATTGGCCAATTCTTTAACAAGCTGATCGTAATAGCTCTGCGTGCGGATCGGACAAGCGATGGCGAGCTTGCGCAAGCCTTCATTTTGACCAGGGATATTCGCAAGGCTCACGATGCTCATGATGAGCTCGGGCGGAAGATTATCGATGCAGAAGAACCCAAGATCCTCGAAGGCATGGACCGCTTCCGTGCGCCCTGCCCCGCTCATGCCGGTGATGATGACAACGGTAGGCTCCACGCGTTCGCCTTGTTGCTCTTCAGTGCTCTTCGCTTCAGATGCTTGCTCAGCCATATATCTAGTCCTTATCATCCGGAGATGTTTCTAGCGTAGTGGTTCCATATTCTGCACGAAGTACCTCATAGAGGTCTTCTGCAACGCTATCAGGAACAATTCTAGCAGCTTTTATGTCGTCCAAGCTCGCCTGCTTGAGGTGTGAAAACGAACCGAAATGTTTGAGGATCTGCTTCTTGCGCTTCGGACCGATCCCCGGCACTTCATCGAGGATGGACGTGGTCATAGCCTTGCGACGCAATTCGCGATGATACGTGATAGCAAAACGATGCGATTCATCGCGCACCTGCTTGAGCAGATAGAGACTCGGCGACCCACTGGGCAATACGACCGGCCCGCTTTCCTGCCAAGGAACGAAGAGCTCTTCATCGCGCTTAGCAAGACCTGCGATGGGAATATCGGCAGCACCAAGCTCTTCAAGCTGCCTGAGCGCCGCCGTAAGCTGAGGCTTACCACCATCGACCACGATAAGATCGGGCTTTTGGGCAAAACGTTCATCGGCCATCTTCTCGGCGTTGTAGCGCCGTTCGAACACCTCGCTCATCATGGCGAAATCGTTCGCTTCTTCGGTCTCAAGACGGATCTTGAAACGGCGGTACTGGCTCTTATCGGGCTTACCGTTCACGAACACCACCATCGAAGCGACCGAATGCTTGCCGTGAATGGTAGAGATATCGAAGCACTCGATGCGCAAGGGCGGCCTATCGAGCGCGAGCGCGCTTTCGAGCTGGAGCAGTGCTGCATTGATGCGCTCATCGTCATAGTTGCTGCGTGCTTTGTAGCGCATGAGCACATGGCGCGCGTTTGTGTTCGCCATCTGCAAGAGCGCCGAACGCTCCCCCCGCTTGGGAACGATGAAGTTCACCTTGGCACCATAGGGGCTCGCAAGCTTTTCGGTGAGCCACTCTTCGATGACCGTGCTGTCTTCGGGGAGCATTTCAAGAATGACCTCGTGCGGGATCGATGAGGTCTTATCGTAATAGCGCAGGATGAACATGCGCACAAGGTCCTCGAATGGAACGTCCTTGCCCTTGTTGAAGATGAATTCGTTCGTATTGATGACCTTGCCGCCACGCACGTTGATGAGCGAAATGCCCGCGATCGTTTCTTCGCGGTAGATGCCGATCACATCGGAATCGAGGTTGAGCGAAGAGACCGCGTGCTGTTTGCTCTCAAGCGAATTGATCGTATCGATGCGGCCTTTGATGCGTGACGCCTGCTCGAAATCAAGCTCAGCAACGGCGGCTTGCATGCTCTCCTCGAGCTCATCGAGGAATTCCTTGTGCTGACCAGAGAGAAAGCGCGCCACACGCTTTACGAGAAGTTGGTATTCCTCTGGATCGATCGCGCCACAACAAGCACCAGGACCAAGTCCCACATGAGCATCGAAGCACGGACGGTCGGAGAGTTCGAGCTCGTCGTATGAACAATTCTCAAGACGCCGTTTAAGGCGCCGCCATTCCGCACACGAAGAAGCGCAGATAGGCACGATACGACGCGTGATATCGACAAGGTCGCGCGCGGCACGGGAATCAGTATAGGGACCGAAATAGCGCGTGTTGGGCTTATGGGCTTCGCGCGTGTATTTGATAGCCGGGAACACATCGCCGGTGGTAAGCGCGATGAACGGATAGCTCTTGTCGTCCTTGAAGTCCGCGTTGAAATAGGGCGAATACTGCTGGATGAGATTCTTCTCGAGCACGAGCGATTCGTGCTCGTTCTCGACCACGATATATTCGAACGAGTCGATCTGCGAAACGAGCAGCGGGATCTTCTCACGCGTATCTTGGAAGTTCACGTATTGGCGCATGCGAGCACGCAGCTGCTTCGCCTTGCCTACATAGATGACGCGTCCTTTTTTGTCCTTCCAAAGATACACCCCAGGAAGCGCTGGCACGGCAGCAAGCTGACGTTTGATATCTTCGAGCTTTTGATCGTTCATCTTCCCTATTCCCGAAACGATTCGTTAGAGACAGCGCAACACTGCTTAGATATGATCGTCCAGATCGAGCATCATAAGAGAAACATTATCGCGAAGCTTCTTCGCTTCGGCGCGTGAGATATTCCCTGAAGCATAGTAATCATCGACCACTTCAAGTTCGATCTGGAGCGCCATGCGCTGGATCGAGTCGCTGTTAGTAGTAGCCTGTTCCACCACATGATCAGCACGTCCCGCATCGCTCTGCAAAGCGGCAAGCACTCGTTCGTGAGCGATGAGCAGTTTTGCGACCACTTCGCTCGGATAGTTCGGGTTATCCACCAATGAATGAAGATAGCGGATCGCTTCCTGTTCGCAGATCATGCGAACTTGATGCTGCATCAGGTTCTCCTTCATGGATTCGTTATTGAGCAGTGCGAGAAAACGATTCTTCAGCTCACGGAAGAAGCGAACGATGCTCATGAGCAACATCTGAATCGAGAGGAAACGCTGCTTGGTATGCGTGAGCAGATTCTTTTGGTGTAGCAACGTACGCAGATAAGCAAAGCCCTCATAGGGATCGACGTTGCGCGCTTCGATATCTTCGATGAGCGCATTAGCCTGATGGTTGATCACCTGAATGCGCAACTGCGTTGAAGACGGCGGTTCGATATCAACCCAATCGCGGATCGTTGCAATACGGTTGTTGTACGATGCGACCACGAACTTGGTTGCGTTATCGTTCTCCGGCGTTGCCTCAACGAGCAACCGCTCGATGACCGTGCGCAATATCTCGATGCGCATGAGCAGGTTGTGTTCCCGTTCCTCTTCGTCTTCCTCAACATCCTTCGGCGCGAGCACAGGAAGCGCGAAGTTGGCCAAGAGCAAGGTACAGAGGATAACGCCAGAAGCCAGGAAGATAATGAGCGAACGCTGCGGGAAGACCGATCCATCGGAAAGCAAGAACGGCATCGAGAAGATGATCGAGAGCGTGATCGCGCCCTTCGGTCCGCCGACCGTGGTAACGAGCGCGTTGACGATGGTCTTCTTGTTGATCTTATCGCGCCGATTCGTGTCGGGGTTCTTCGTGATGAGCGACATGGCAAGCGCCCATATCCAGCGCAAGACCACGATGAGCACCGTTATGAGCAGCACATACCCGATAAGCGCGAAGTTGTTGATATAGACATCGTTCCACGTCGATTGCGTGGCCATAGGAAGCTGCATGCCCAAGAGTACGAACACGATGCCGTTCAGCGTGAAGCCGATCACCTTCCACACGCTCGAAAGGGCGATATTGAGACTTGAACGATACGGCGAGATCTTTCGCGTGTTGTACATCGACCAGAGGATGCCGCACGCAACGACTGCCAAGATGCCGCTCACGCCGATGATCTCGGACACCAGGAACGTGACGAAAGGCATCGAAACTTCGAAGAGCACGTGGAACGTGGTGCTATCAAGGCCAAGATCGCGCACCTTCGACGATATGAACAAGAACAGCACCGCAAGGAAGATGCCGAACGCGATGCCACCAACGAAGCTCACCGCAAAAGAAGCGGTAGCATCCGCGAGCGAGAACGCGCCCGTAACCGCAGCGGCGATAGCGAACTGGAACGAAACAACGCCCGAAGCGTCATTCAAGAGCGCTTCACCTTGCAGGATGGCCCCTTCGCGCTTGCCAAGCTGCGCCTCGTTGCGCAACGACTGAACGGCAACCGCGTCCGTCGGGCCAAGCGCTGCACCGAGCGCGAACGCAGCAGCGAGCGGGATCGAAGGAATGAGCCAATTCACCATGAAGCCTACACAGAGCGTGATGATGAGCACGAGCCCGATCGCGAACGAGAGAATGGTCACCTTGTTATCCCATAAGTTCTTCTTGTTCGAATCCTTCGCATCGCTGAAGAGCAAAGGCGCGATGAACAGCACCAAGAAGAGCTCTGGCTCTATATTGATCTCGATAGGAGAAACCGCGAGAAACGCGATGATGACACCCAAGCCGATCTGGATGAGCGGTAGTGAGACCTTGGGGACGACCTGATCGAGAATTGAAGACAGGAGAACCGCTACTGCAAGCAGTAATATCAGTTCGAATGTTGCCACAGATCTATCCTTCGTTGTCTCGCTTGCTCTCTATAGTAGCGAAATACACCACCGATTCGCTGGTTTAGTCCGTCCGCTGCGCAAGATTCACATGTTTTCTTATCTTTGCTTGCATGTGAGGATTATTTCCATATAATATTTCCTGCGCATATGGTGGGTGTGGCCTAGTTGGCTAAGGCGCCAGATTGTGGCTCTGGAGATCGAGGGTTCAAGTCCCTTCATCCACCCCAGCGCGCTTTTTGAGCTTTTGTGGAGCTGCTCTATTTTTTGCTTGTGCGACTTCGGTCGATAGCCTAAAATAGCAAAGCGCACAAACGCATTACATACGAAACGGATCGTTAGCTTAGTTGGTAGAGCAGGGGACTCTTAATCCCAAGGTCCGGGGTTCGAGTCCCCGACGATCCACCATGAACTTCCAGGCTGGTCTCCCCCAGCCTTTTCTTTTGCCTTCCTGTTTGGAGCAAGCCCTTTATTTGATACAAGCCCTCTACTTGAGCGCATACAACAGCGCGCCATCTTCAGCGACCTGGCGCTCAGCCTTTCCCATATCGTAAAGATACTCAAGATATGAGAAGGCGATCGCAAGACGACGCACATGAAGGATCGGAGGCTGATCATCCCAGCTGGGCAGATAGAAGTAGTACTTCTGCGCAAGCTCATTCACAGTGAGCGGAGCGTCCTCAAGCATCGTGAACATCTTGTTGATCGGGCGCTCATAGCTTGCGATGATCTTCTCGATGAACGCGTTGATGGTCGGCGCGCCGATGAGCGGCTCATGGTGGCACATGAACACACGTTCGAGATCGAGCGACTTCAGATACGCAAGGTTTGCAAGGAAACGCTGGAGCTGGCGAACATCTGCAGTGAAGGACATGATCCCAGGTGCTGTATCGAGCACATGGTCACCTGCGAACAGAATTCCCTTCTCGCGTTCGATCAAGCAGAGATGCGATGCCGTATGACCAGGTGTCTCGATGACCTCAAGATGATAGTCGCCCACATCGATCGCGTCTCCATCGCCAACGAAGGTGATCCGATCCTCATACCCTTTGAACCGCTCGCAACGATTGACCAAACGCTCGATATAGAAAGATAGCTCACTCTCCCCTGCACGCACAACGCCCCATTGCGTGAGGATGTCCTGTACGGCATTCGGCCCGAACTGATGAAGCTCTTTCATGAAAACCCTTTTTGCCCCACGATCCAAGCAATAGGCAAGGTTCCCATCGTGATCATCATGTGAATGCGTAAGGAAGACGTTCGCATCTTCCCAGGCCGTGCCCGTACGTACGAGCGCTTCATCTAAGAATTCAACACCGCAAAGATCATATGCTCCAACATCGATGAACAAAGCATTCGCACCAGGATCAACGACCGCGAATTCATCGATACGATCAGCAAAGTAGAAGTTATCGATCGCAAAACTACTGTGATAGATTCCTGGCAGATCTTCATTCAGAAGGAAATTCGTCACATAACTGACTTCAGGATAGACGATCGGAAGCTTCTTTTGAGAGCCGTCGCTTGCCACATACGTGAAGCATCTTGCGTGTGATGAATCGCTCTTCCCGATCGAATCGAGCGCATTGAATCCGCTTTTCGTTGTGTTGTCGATATGCAAACGTTCCTGTGCTTTGCGTACGCCCGTATTCGTGGTGTGCTCTTCGTTGGTCATATCTCTGTCTCTCTCCAAACATAACGAAGGCGCGAAGCAAGGGCCTGCCCTTCCTTTACTTGAAAGCGTTTGAGCCTGCTTTCTACGCCCCTTTTCGCAACGTGTCAATTCAGTTACCATTGCTGCTAAAAGCTATTTTAAAGAACGAATCTCTTACTATTGATTGTATACCAGCTGCTTCAGAGACCACTCCTGTGCTACGTACTGGTCTAGGCAAAACGCGCTGAAAGGATCCTTTTATGTTCGGAAATACCCTTTTGATCGTTAATCCTCAGGCGCAAAGCGGCCGCGCACGTCATGTGCGCGAAGAGATCGCGCACCTGCTCGAGAGCATCACCAACGTTACCCGTGGTCACTATTTCGAAGTGATCGAAACTACCCATCCACTCGATGCGGTCATCATCACGCATGAGTTAGGTGAGAATTTCGACACGATCTTCGCGCTTGGCGGAGATGGTCTCGTACATGAAGTGGTGAACGGCCTCATGCAGATCGAGAAGGAAAAGCGGCCCACACTTGGCATCTTCCCCGCTGGTCAGGGAAACGATTTCGCGCGGAGCCTCAACCTTCCGCTCAATCCGCTCCAAGTACTCGATAAGCTCGCCAACCTCGAGAAGAAGACCATCGACATCGGCAAGGTCAACGACACCTACTTCTGCGAAACGCTCTCGTTCGGCGTGGATGCTGCTATCGCGCTTGAGACTATGGAGCGCCGCAAGAGAACGAACAAAACAGGAACGATCCTCTATATCGAAAGCGGTTTCAATCAGATCAAGAACCATCTCAATGCCATCTCTGCTCAAATCGTGATCGATGGAAAACCCTACGACAATCTCACGTTCTACACGTTCGCTGTTCAAAACGGTCAAACGTATGGTGGTGGCTTCAAGATATGCCCGCAAGCCAAGCTTGACGATGGCATGTTCGATATCTGCTATGCCGCTCCCCTGCTCTCGAAATTCGAGGCAGTGCGCCTGTTCATGAAGGCGAAGGATGGCAAGCATATACACGACCCTCATATCCACTTCCTTGCCGGAAAGGATATCAAGATCGCCTTCAAGGATATCGTGCCTGCTCAGGTTGATGGCGAGCCCATCCCTGCTTACGAATACGATATCTCGCTCATACCTGAAGCCCTTTCAGTTCTTGAGCTTAAGAGCGCCACAAAATGATCCTGCTCAAAACAGTCGATTCAAAATCTCTCGAACACGAATAAAGCTCCCCAAATCGGGGAGCTTTATTACCGTAGTTGCACTATGAGCGCCGTACAACCAAGATGCACGTGCTTTTGAAGTGCCCGAAGCAGGACTTAAGACTAGACGATGCCCTGAGCCATCATCGCATCAGCGAGCTTCTTGAAGCCAGCGATGTTAGCGCCCATCACGTAGTTGCCCTCGTGGCCATATTCCTTAGCAGCATCATCAGCAGCATGGTAGATGCTCTTCATGATCTGCTGGAGCTTCGCATCGACCTCTTCGAAGGTCCAAGAAAGACGCTCAGAGTTCTGAGACATCTCAAGACCAGAAGTGGCAACGCCGCCAGCGTTCGATGCCTTGCCCGGCATGAAGACCACGCCGTTGTTCATGAGGTACTCGGTTGCTTCCATGGTGGTAGGCATGTTCGCGCCTTCAGCAACGATCATGCAGTTATGCGTTGCGAGCTGCTTAGCATCTTCGAGGTGAAGTTCGTTCTGAGTTGCGCACGGAAGAGCGATATCGACCGGAATGCTCCAAACACCACGACCGTCCTTGTACTCAACGCCTTCGCGACGCTTTGCATATTCGGAGATGCGGCCGCGCTCAACTTCCTTGATCTGCTTGACGAGTGCCACATCGATGCCATTAGGATCATGGATCCAGCCAGTGGAGTCAGACATGGTAACGACCTTAGCGCCGAGCTGCTGAGCCTTCTCGGTCGCATAGATCGCAACGTTACCCGAGCCAGAAACAGCAACGGTCTTGCCTTCGAAGCTGTCATCGTGGCAGTTGAGGTATTCCTGAACGAAGTACACGAGGCCATAGCCCGTTGCTTCGGTACGAGCGAGCGAACCGCCATAGGAAAGACCCTTACCGGTAAGAACGCCTTCCCAGACATCCTTGATGCGCTTGTACTGACCGAACATGTAGCCGATCTCACGAGCGCCGGTTCCGATATCACCTGCAGGAACGTCGGTGTCTGCGCCGATGTGGCGGCAGAGCTCGGTCATGAAGGACTGGCAGAAGCGCATGACTTCGTTGTCGGACTTGCCCTTAGGATCGAAGTCAGAACCACCTTTGCCACCGCCCATAGGAAGCGTAGTGAGAGAGTTCTTGAAGATCTGCTCGAAGCCGAGGAACTTGATGATGGAGAGGTTCACGGAAGGATGCAGACGGATGCCGCCCTTGTAGGGGCCGATGCAGCTGTTGTACTGCACGCGATAACCGCGGTTGACCTGCACGTTTCCTTCGTCGTCTACCCAAGGAACGCGGAACATGATAACGCGCTCGGGCTCGACCAAGCGCTCGAGCAGCGATGCTTTCTCGTATTCGGGATGGGCTTCGATGACAGGCTCAAGAGAGGTAAGAACCTCGGTAACAGCCTGGATGAATTCGGGCTCGTTCGGGTTCTTCTCCTTGACAAGCTCGATGACGGACTCGACGTAACTCATGTGACCTCCTAATGAATTTTTCGGTAAGTGTATTTAACCAAATGTTCAAAAGATGGAAAAGACCGAGCCATCGAGCTTTAACATGCATGTAACAATGCAACGCTTCAACGAAACGAACTTACAGGCGAATGGAAAAGGGAAAGGCAACGAATCCGCGACCTCGATCCGAGCGCGATCCGCTGCCTTGCAAAAACTGCTCTGTGTACGAACTACATGACTGCTGGAGCAGAAACGCCGAGCAAGCCGAGTGTCTGTGCAAGGTTGATGCGTGCAGCATCCACCAGCGCCAAACGAGCCTTGGTAAGCTCCGCCTCTTCGCCGAGCACACGGCAATTGGTGTAGAACGAATGGAAGAGACCAGCAAGATCCTGAGCATAGTGCGTAAGCCTGAACGGCGCACGATCACGCGCAGCGCCTGCCACCAGATCGGTAAAGCCATCGATAGCCTTCATGAGCGCAAGCTCCGATTCATGGGTGAGCAGCTCGAGCTTTGCATCATCTAAGTTGAGCTTCGCAGCCAATTCATCGGGTGAAAGTGCTTCCCAATCTTCGATGCCCGCTTCTGCTGCAGCCTTGCGCAGGATCGAGCAGATGCGCGCATGAGCATACTGCACGTAATAGACCGGGTTCGTGGCGTCTTGCTTCTTCGCAACCTCAATATCAAAGTCGATCGGCTGGTCAGAAGAACGCGAGAGCATAAGGTAGCGCGTTGCATCCACACCCACCTCATCGATGAGCTCGCGGAATGTGATCATCTCACCTGTGCGCTTGGACATGCGAACTGCTGCTCCATCGCGATAGAGATTAACGAGCTGACCCAGCACCACCTCAAGATCGTTCGGGTAGCCCCATGCCGCCATCATCGCCTGGCAACGTGGGATATAGCCATGGTGATCGGCACCCCAAATATCGATCAAGAGATCGTAACCGCGCTGCTTCTTATCGTAGTGATAGGCAACATCGCTCATGAAATAAGTAAGCTCACCGTTCTGTTTGATGAGCACGCGGTCCTTCTCATCGCCGAATTCGCTCGATTTGAAATACGTTGCGCCATCCTTCTCATAGATGTAGCCGCGCTCCTTCATGGCATCGAAGGCATGCTGGACCTTCGTCTTGCCATCTTCATCAGGAATGAAGAGCGAATGCTCGGAGAAATAGGTATCGAACTGCGTGCCGAAAAACTCGAGCGTGTCGCGCACGGACTCCATCATGGCTGCATAGCCACGCTCACGGAACGCCTGCCTGCGCTCATCGGGGTCGACGAAGAGCCATCTGTCGCCATCGGCATCGACGATGACCTGCGCAAGATCCTTCACGTACGCGCCGCCATAGGACTGCTCGGGCATCTCGACCGCTTCGCCCAGCAACTGCTGATAACGAACCACGAGCGAATCAGCGAAGACGTTCATCTGGTTGCCTTCGTCGTTCACGTAGAATTCTTCATCTACTGCATAACCTGCATGACGCATGACGCGCGCCATCGAATCGCCGAGCGCCGCCCAACGACCATGACCCACATGCATAGGGCCGGTGGGATTCGCAGAAACGTACTCAAGGTTCACCTTGCAGGGAACAGCAAGCTGGGACTTGCCGTATTCTTCTCCAAGGTCGCGCACCGCACGCACTACTTCTTGGAAGGAAGAAGGTTCGAGCGTGAAGTTGATGAAACCAGGACCAGCGATATCCACGCTTTTGATGATGGTGTTTTCAGGAAGATGATCGACGATGATCTGTGCGATCTCGCGCGGGTTCTTGTGAGCGACTTTCGCAAGGCGCATTGCGATCGTGCAAGCCCAGTCTCCATGCGCTTCTTCACGCGGACGTTCAAGGCTTGGCTCGGGCACTGTTTCAAGCGCAAGGCCCCCATCGTTCACGCACGCAGCAAGCGCACTGCTCACGACCTCTTCCAAAGATTCACGAACCGTCATGCGGATCTTCCTTCTCTCTTTCCTATCGATTCGCCCGCGGGGCCGCTCCCCTCTTCAGGCGATAAACTCATGTTGAACAGGGCGTTCTACCCAAGCGTAGCAAGCACGATCGCCTTGATCGAATGCATGCGGTTTTCCGCTTCATCGAAGACCTTCGACTGGGCGGACTCGAACACCTCATCAGTCACTTCCATTTCAGTGAGACCGAAACGTGCCTCGATGTCTTGCGCCACCGACGTGTCAGTATCGTGGAATGCCGGCAGACAATGCAAGAAGATCGCATTATCAGCAGCCATAGCCATGACCTTCGCGTTCACCTGGTAGGGAGAAAGCAAGCGGATGCGTTCTTCCCAGAGGCTTGCTGGCTCGCCCATCGAGACCCAGATATCGGTGTAGATGATGTTCGCGCCCGTGCATGCCTCTTCCACATCGGAAGTGAGGCGGATCTCGCAGTTGTTCTCTGCAGCGATCGCGCGACAAGTGGCCACCAGTTCATCGTTAGGCATGCATTCTGCTGGCCCGCATGCGGTGAAGTTGATGCCCATCTTAGCGCTGGCCACCATGAGCGAATTCGCTACGTTGTTCTTCGCATCACCCATGAAGACGAGATTGAGACCCTGGAAATCGCAGAAGTTCTCACGGATCGTGAGCAAGTCGGCGATCATCTGCGTAGGATGGAATTCATCGGTAAGGCCATTCCACACGGGCACGCCCGAATACTCGGCGAGCGTTTCGACGATCTCTTGCCCATAGCCGCGGTATTCGATGCCGTCGAACATGCGCCCGAGCACGCGCGCGGTGTCCTTGATCGATTCCTTATTGCCGATCTGAGAACCCGAAGGGTCGAGATAGGTAACGCCCATGCCCAGATCGTGGCCGGCTACCTCGAACGAACAACGCGTACGCGTGGAGGTCTTCTCGAAGATGAGAACCATGTTCTTGCCCTCAAGATAGCGATGTGGAATGCCAGCATGCTTCTTTTCCTTGAGATCTTGAGCCAGATCGACCAAGCCAACGATCTCCTCTGAAGTGAAATCGAGCAATTTGAGAAAATGCCTACCTGAAAGCGCGTACGACATGCGTCCTCCTTGAAGGTTGTTTCAAACGAAAAGATTATTGTATATCTCTTCGCGCGCTTTAGCGCCTAAGGCAGGTGAAGTCTGCGATTTTCTGGGCGAAACGGCGTGTGCCTTGCGAAGGCAGCTTTGCGCTATTGGAAACGCTTCAGAAGAAGCGAATTGCAAACGACCGTCACGCTTGAGAGCGCCATGGCGGCGCCCGCAAGTGCGGGAGCGAGGATGCCCACCGCCGCAAGCGGAATCATGATGCAGTTATAGATGAGCGCCCAAAACAGATTCTGCTTGATCTTACGCATGGTTGCTTTAGACAGGCGAAGGCTCGTGACCAGGTCATGCACGCGATTGCGCATGAGCACGACCGAGCCTGCCTCGAGTGCGACATCCGTGCCTGAGGCCATCGCAACACCCACATCTGCTGCCGCAAGTGCTGGCGCATCGTTGATGCCATCTCCCACGAAGGCAACGGTTCTCGTGATTTGCTTTGAGCTGGTGCGCGGATCAGCTGCTTCAAGCGATGCCTTAACGGCTTCAACGCATTCTGCTTTCTTGAGCGGCTTGACCCCCGCGAACACATTATCTGCCGCGATGCCAACCTCGGAAGCGATGCGCGTGGCCTGCACGGCGTTATCGCCCGTAACCATGTAGCTTGTAATGCCGTAGCTTTGCTTCAGTTCCTCGATCGTCTGCTGCGCGTCTGGCTTAGCTTCATCGGAGAACTCGAATCCACCCACGCTGGCGCCATCAACGAAGACCGAAGAGCCAACCTTCATCTGACGCCCCTCAACTTCGCCTTCGACCCCTTCGCCGACAAGCGCCCGAAAGCTGCTCGGTGAAGGAAGCACAAGCCCACGCGCTTTGGCGTATTCAACGACTGCACGTGCGAGCGGATGTTCGCTCTTCGTTTCAAGCGCAGCGGCAAGACGAAGGTTCTCGGGCGTGAGCGAACACGAAACTACCTGGGGCTTCCCCACCGTGATCGTGCCAGTCTTATCGAACACCGCCGCATCGAGCTTCCCTAATCGTTCGAGCACTTCGCCGTCTTTGATAAGAATGCCGAGCTGGGCACCTTTACCCATGCCCACCATGAGCGCAGTTGGCGTTGCAAGGCCAAGCGCACAGGGGCACGCAACAACGATGACCGCGATCGCCGGCAAAAGAGACTGCGTGAACAGGGTGTTCGCGCCAGCTGGCGGAATGAAGAAGAACCAGATGCAGAACGTGATGAGCGATATCCCTAGAATGCAGGGCACGAAGATTGATGCGATCTTATCCGCCAAGCGCTGCACTGGCGCCTTCGATCCCTGCGCATCTTCAACGGCGCGAACGATGCGCGCAAGCGTCGAATCGCTTCCCACACGCAGCGCGCGTACAGTAATGGCACCTGTCGTATTCACCGTACCACCCGTAACACTATCGCCCGGCTGCTTCATCACCGGCAACGCTTCGCCGGTGAGCATGGATTCGTCAATCTCGGTCGAGCCTTCGATCACTTCCCCATCGACTGCCACCTTTTCACCGGGCCCGACGAGTACGCTGTCACCCACTACTACCTGCGCAAGCGGAATCTCCACCACCGCACCTCCGCGCTGCACCTGCGCTGTCGGCGGCGTAAGATTGATGAGCGCCTCAATCGCCTGATTGGTTGCTCCCTTTGCGCGCGTTTCCAATATCTTTCCAAGCAGAACGAACGTGATGAGCATCGCACAAGTTTCGAAATAGGGCATGCCTTCGTTGATGGCAAGCGCCACTTCAGCATCGCTCCAGTTGTTCGTGATAACCGGCAAGAACGTGATCCAGAGCGAAAAGATGAATGCGATCGTGGTACCGAGCGCAACGAGCACATCCATATTCGCGCTCCCACTGCGCAGGGAATCGAATGCACCTTTGTAGAAACGCAGGCCGCAACCGAATTGCACAGGCAACGTGAGCACGAGCAGCAAGATATTGCCAGCGAACATCGCTTGCACATGCGTTGCTGCACTGCCGAAGATAACGCTTGCGATGAAGTGGCCTACCGCCATATGCCAGCCAGGGATCATGCCGATCGAGAAGATGATCACGGTAAGAATGGCAGACACCACGAATACCTTGAGGTCACGCTTGCGCTCAGCAGCCTCTTTTGCGCGTCGCTTCTCATCGACCAAAGGCGCATCTTCAGCGATGAGCTCTGCCGTAAAGGGCAGATCGTCGAAAACCTTCAGCATGTCATCCACGCTCGCCTGGGCGGGGTCGAACGTCACACGCCCGGTGTTGTTCGCAAGATTGACCGCGACATCGATGACACTTGGCAGTGCACGATAATGCTTCTCGACATTAGCTACGCAATTCGCACAGTGCATACCATCGATCGCTAGACGAATGGTCTGTTCCATGGTGTCTTCCTGTTCCTATCAGTTGAAACGTCGCATGAGCATGAAGAGCTCATCGACCGCCTCGTCTTTGCCTGAGCGTATATCTTTGATCAGACAGGTGTGCATGTGCTCTTCAAGGAGCATCTCTGAGACACGATGAATCGCGCTTTCAGCAGCAGCAAGCTGCGTGAGTACATCGCCGCAATAGCGGTTATCGGCGACCATGTCCTTAACGGCATTCAACTGCCCGATCGCGCGATTGAGGCGGCGCGTGACGTCTTTTTGCAGCTCTTCAGAACGTGGTGTGTGTTTATATTTGCATGCGCAATCTTGCTCTGTCATACAGATCTGTCCTTGCCAAGCGGTTGTCTTCCAGTGATTCTTCGCGTTCAGCATACCCCTAGGGGGTATATTTGTCAAAGACAAAAGCCTATGAAAGGCTTACGTTTGCAGATTATGCCAGCCCCATGCCACTTATAAGTTACTTATATACGAGAAATAAGCACGACTACATCTTTATTTTTCGTAGACACAGCATCAAATCAAAAAAGAAGAAATGGACAATGTCGATGTAGTGTCGGCTTTGAAATGACACACAGTTATCTTATAAGCACGCGGAAAAAAAGCGTTACCTTCTCCTGATGATAATCAATATCCTAGACAGTGAAATATTTAGTTAACATAGAGAAGCCTACCAAGGCGATGTCGCTATCCCACAAGGATGCATTTTCGCTTTACAAGAGACTATACGATCAATACAAAATTTACTTGAATAATGCCGCGATAAAAAAGAAGACCGAGAGACGATATAGAAAGAGCAAATAGTCTAGACGTCTCTCCGTTCACGCCCTATCCCATAACAACGCTCTAAAAGTACTAGGCTTTCAGGATGCCGCAGACGACTTCATCCTGATCGATATCTTCACTGGAGCGGGTGACGGGAATCGAACCCGCGTGACCAGCTTGGAAGGCCTATGCCTTCCGAAGTCGCATAGAGTCCAAATATCCCTTCTGACCTCGCTCCTTTTAATTCTAGGATTTCATTCTAGCAAACGTACTGGACAAAGTACGGGAAAAAAGCGGTAAAACTCAAATGGCCGCCAAAAGCTTTCAAAGAGTGGAAAAGCCGTCAGAGAGACGGCTTTTGTGGAATGTTCGATGGAGCGGGTGACGGGAATCGAACCCGCGCTGCGAGCTTGGAAGGCCTATGACCTCCGAAGCCGCATAGAGTCCAAATGTCCCTTCTGACCTCGCTTCTTTTTCTAACTGATTTTCATTCTATCAAACGTACTGGACAAAATACTGGAAAAACGCGATGAAACTCAAATGGACCATGATGGTCGCCGAAGAACGCGAAAGCCGTCTGGATGACGGCTTTCGGAACGTTTTCGATGGAGCGGGTGACGAGAATCGAACTCGCGTCAGCAGCTTGGAAGGCTGCGGTAATAACCATTATACGACACCCGCATGATGCAAATGGATTATACCCCATTGAGCTCATCCCTCGAAATAAACCCGATGAATAATCCATTAAGCGGCTGCATCATAGGATCGAAGGAAGTTCATATAGCGGGTTCCAAGCCCCACGCCCGTCATGGGCACGTACCCGGCGTACAGGTCGAGCGTGTAGGCCGAGCTCTTGTGTCCGAGCAGCACCGATACAGTCTTGATGTTCTCGCCGTTCGCTAGGTTTAGCGTGGCGAAGGTGTGGCGCAGCGCATACGGCCTGACTCCCGTGAACCCTGTCTTCTCACAGAACTTCTCCCAGTACACGTGGAAGGTATGATACGTGTACGGCGTGTCGAGCGGCCCCATTAGCGGCGTGCTCATCGTGAGCCTGAGGCCGACCTCCGCCAGGAGCTCCCGCTTCATGGCGATCCACTGCCTGGCAACCTCCGCCGTGTAGGGGTCGAGGGGCACCGAGCGGCGCGAGGCGTCGGACTTCGGATAGTCCACGATCTCCGACCCCTTGCCCTTCACGACGCTCGTGATCTTCACGACCGTCTCCGCTTCGTCGAAGATGAAGTTTCCGGGGCGGATGGCCTGCATCTCCTCCGGTCTCATACCAGTGTTCAGCAGGAGCAGGAGCGCCAGCTTTAGAAAGCCGACGGGCAGCGCCTCCACGGCCTTCAGGAACTTGGCGGCCTCGTCGGGCATGAGTGGGTCGATGAGCGGCTTGCTCTTCTTGAACAGCCGCGTGAGGAACTTCGCCTTCGCGACGTTCTTCTGGATGTCCTCCTTCTCGCAAGCGTAGTTGAGCACTTCGCGGATGAACTTGAGAACCTTGGCCTGGAGGTCCGGTCCGGCCACCCTGACGGGCGCGAGCGGCTTGAGCTTTCGGTGAGACCGCTTGCACCAGTCGGCCGTCAGGCGGTTTGCCTCCTGGGCCGCCCGCTTCTCCTTGGCCCATTTCTCCGAGAGCTTCGGCACTTGGAGCAGGCAGAACTCGATGTCCTCGGCGGTAAGGTCGCAGATGGCCGTCTCGCCGATGGAAGCCTTCACGTAGCGCAGGTAGTTGCGCTCGTTGCGTTGGGTCTCTTCTCCGATGGAACCGTTGCTGCGGATATCCACGTAGCGCTGGGCGTAGTCGCCGAGGCCCATGGACGAATAGGCGGTGCCCTCGCGCTCGTTTGCCGAAGCCTCCCATCCGCGCTGGCCCATCTTCTCCTCAAGTTCTGCGTTCTTCTCGTCCTCGAAGGCCGACACCTGCGCCCGGAGGTCGTCCCTCTTGTTGAGGGCGAACACGGTGCGCGTAAGCTTCTTTTTGCCGCCGAAGTGGGGCCGGTACTCCTCGGGCACCCGGATTGTCAGCTCGTAGGCCGTGGTTCGGGCGTCCTTGCGTTTGCGGCGCGGGAGCCCCTTTCTCTTTCGGGCCTCGTCGATGTCATAGGGCCTGTCGCATCTCAGAGCCTTCATAGCTGCCGCCTTCCTGCTCGCGGCGATCCTTGTAGAGATAGTTGAGCAGCCCCAGCTTCGGGACGAGCCATCGGATGCCGATGCGGCAGCCCTGCATCTCGCCGCGCCCCAGGAGCTTGCGAATCTCCTGGCTGGTGGTGCCGGTGAAGGCGGCCACGTGGTCGGGCGTCATCATGTAGGGGTAGTCCTCCAGCATGAACAGGTACAGCCCGTCCGGGTCGGCGGCCCGGAGCCGCTGCTCGTCCACCTCAAGTTCGCCAATCTGTCCTTCCATATCTCCCTCCCTTCGCTTCTCTTCTCGTAGCGCGGGAGCGTTGGGCGCATGATGCGCCGCAACGCCCTGTAGGCCAACGATGCGAACGTCCCGAACGCAGGGTTGACTTCCGCGCTGTCCGTTGCGTCTTGATGTGTGAGCGCATTCGTCTGTCAAGGTACGTGCTGCGGGACGCCACCTTGCTTCGTTGGTTTCGGGAGTGGCGCCCGTTTCGACCCCTTCACGTTAGGCCCGCAGGCCGGGCGGTTCAACGAATGTCATCAAGGCTCGACGAGTGTTCCCGTTTCGGGGTCGCAGCAACACTTGAAATGGATGATGGCTTGGAACCGTTTACCGCCGTGCTTCTGCAAAGAACAGTCGCCCGTTATCGAGGCGGCCTTGATAGACCCTGCTCTGACGGCTAGTTATGCTTCCAGCTTTAGCGTTTTCGCCAAAGCCAAAGTGAGAAGACCGCTTGCTGTAGCAGCAGCAGTGGAGGACAGCCAAACGCCGTTCAGCCCGAACTGAGAAGCCAGCAGAAGAAGGAATGCGATCGGGAACACCAGAGTGCCGACCAGGGACACGACCAGAGACCGCATGGGCTGATCCAGGGCCGTGAAATACGACGAGAAGCACAGGTCGATCCAGCCAACGAGGTACGAGAACGAGAAGAGCCTCACCGCCACGATGCTCAAATGCAGCAAGGCATCATCTCCGGGCTTCACGAAGATAGTCGCTGCATAGGGGCCCGCGAACAGCATGAACACGAAGGAGGTCACGGCAATGACAACCGTGGCAACGAGCACTCTTTTGAAAATAGCTTTCAAGCGGTCGAATGCTTTCGCTCCGTAACAGTAGCTCAAGGCCGGTTGCAGGGCGTCGCAGACACCGAACGACAGCATCCCGATGACAGAGTCCACGTACATCACGATGGAGAACGCCGCGACGGCCTGCGTGCCTCCGTAATGCAGGAGGAACAGATTCATAACTATCCCCATAACGGATGTCGCAATGCTGCTGAAAAACTCGCTTGCGCCGTTGGCCACGATGCGGCCGAGCTGCCTTGCGGTCAGCTTTCCGCCTGTGTAGTAGACATCAAGCCTCTTTCCCCTGAAAGCCAGCAGCGTCACGACGGATCCGACCGATATAGCCAGACAGCTGGACACCGCCGCCGCCATAACCCCTTGGTGAAGGAGCGCTATGAGGATGAAATCCATGAGCACGTTGGCGGTTTGCGTCGCGATGCCGACGATCATGCCGAAGCGCTGCTTCCCGCACACGCGCAGGAAGTTGTCGGTGGCGAAGTACACGGGTACCAAGGGGGCGAACACCGAGTACACCGTAAGATACTCGACGGCGAGGCTAATCGCCTCCTCGTTTGCTCCGGGGGCTACAAAAGCGACAAACTGGCGCGCGAAAAGGATGCCCAGCAACCCAACTAAACAGGAGAAAGCGATAATGAGCTTCACGGCGAAGGAGAAGAATCGCGACGCGCCCTCCCGATCGCCGCGGCCCAGCAGAAGCGATATGTTCACCGAAGCACCCGTAGCCACCATGTTGGAAAGCGCCTCGACGATGAGGATGACAGGCATCATCAGATTGACCGCCGCCAAGGCGTCCTCTCCGAGGAACCTGCCCACGAAGATGCCATCGGCAACGGAATAGAGGGCCCCAAAGACCGAGGTCACGGCCGCCGGCACGGCGCAACGGATGAAGAGCCGCGTCGGCGGAAGCGACGCGAATATGCTGGCGCCCGGGTTTAAGGCTTCTTTCTTCATCGTTGGTGTGTATTGATTCTAGACCCGAGGAAGGGGATTCATCGCCTTCTCGAAGCGGAAGGATTCCTCAACGGGGCAATGGGGGTCATCTGATGGGCCGCACTCGTCAGGATCCGGGTGATATTCGTTATAGAACTCCACAGCATGAAAGCCGCACTTGTTGATATAGAAGTTTATGTTGCGCTTGTCGCAGTATGGCGTCCCCAATTCCCAAACGTGCGTCTCGGGCCAGTGACGCTCGATGGCGCACCACGCTTGAGTGCCAAGCCCGTAGCTGTGCTTCTCGGGAGCGATGAAAAACCACATGAGCATGTTCCGGCGCGTTTTTTCATCGACGATAATTACAGCGCCTCCCACGGGCTCACTGCCCTTCATAACCCACATGACGTGGTCAGTTGGTTTGCTGATCGACTCCGCTATCTCGTTGCTAGCGCGACCTTCCTCTTCTGGCATGTCGGCTTCCGACTCGGCGAAGGCGGCGTTCATAAGTGCGCAGAAGTCTTTCAGGTCTTGCCTTTCCAAAGGCTTGAGCCACACGTGATTGCTGTTTATCATCTTCATCTTTCCTTTTCAACTTGACTGTCGATGCTCTTTTCCAAATGTGTCGTGAAGAGGTCAAGCGCATCGGCTATATTCGCCACTTCTATTGAGGTACTGGCATCACGCTCGGCCTCGAAGAGCGTGTCCAGTTTCGATTCCGCGAACCTCCGACCCTCGGGGGTGAGCGACAGCAGCTTCTCCTTGTGCCCGGTTGCAACGGTCTCGATATTTCCCGCTTCGATCTGTTCGAGCACGACGGTATTGATAGTTGAGCGAGGGATATGCCACTCCTCGCAAATCTGCTTCTGGGAACGCGGAGCACCGTCGGCGAGAGCGTACATCAACACGAACAGGCTGTCCTTCATCCCAGACTGTCGGTGAGCGCTGTAGTACACCTCGTCAAGGCGGTCTATCGCTATCATGAGACGGCGCACATCGCTTTTCGCAGACTCCATGGGGAACTCCTTTGTGTCCAATCCTGATCGGGATTGATATTATATAATCCTAATTAGGATTGTTTGTAAAGAAAAATGGAGTGCAGGAACCTCCACTCCACGAATTGTCCGAAAGGAGGCCATTGTGGCAATAGCTCTCATTGCAGAAGATGATGCGGACATTGCCGACCTTCTTGCCCTCTATCTCAGCAGTGACGGCTTCGAGGTGATGATCGCGCCCGATGGAGAGAAGGCCTTGGACATTCTTGATACCAATGATGTCGATCTCATGCTCGTGGATGTCATGATGCCCATCGTGGACGGATTCGATTTCATCAAACAGGCGCGAAAGACAAGCGATGCGCCCATCATCGTCGTATCGGCGCGTACGCAGACGGCGGACAAGTCACTCGGACTTGGCCTGGGCGCCGATGGATATATTACGAAGCCGTTCGACCCCTTGGAGGTAGTCGCCCTCGCGAAGGCTCTACTGCGCCGCTACGAGCAGGCTACGGTCTCTGGCAACGCGGAGCAGAGGACAACTATTGCGATCGGGGCGCTTGAACTGGACACTGAAGGTCTCGTTTTGCGAAAAGACGGCAGGACCATCGATTTGACAGCCGCGGAGCTGAAGATCATGGCGAAGTTCATGAAAAGCCCCGGACGTGTGTTCACAAAGGCGCAACTCTACGAAGCCGTGAACGGCACCCCCTGCATAGGAGGAGACGAGAGCGTGATGGTGCACATATCGAACATCAGGGCGAAGATGAATGCATCCCCAAACGAGTCGGACGTCATCGTTACTGTGCGCGGTCTGGGGTATCGTCTCGATGCGTAGCAAGCGGCCTCCAAAAGCCCTCTCCTCGCTCACCGCGAGACTCCTCCTCATCCTCGTTCTGTATGCCAGCGTGCTGGTCGCATCCTTTGCGATGGTGAACGCAGCAGTAACGGCAAGCCTCGACAACGCATTTCCCTCGATGGACACCGTACAGGGACAGCAAGAGGCTTTGGACCACGATCGGTTCAACGAGCTGTCGCAGCACGGGCTTTCTCGATGCGCCATCGTCGTGTTCGACTCAAGACAGCAGCGG
>OCHK01000861.1_pt1 | contig 26901 bp, 30 predicted proteins | sample 1538551 | NCBI WGS metagenome assembly OCHK01 (sample SAMN04571707, study PRJEB22368) | human gut metagenome | biome: human gut; material: stool | host: Homo sapiens | place: Luxembourg | collected 2012-08-31
AACCAAGAAAGTTATCCACATTATCCACAATTTTAAAAAATTTTTTGGGGGTATTCTGAGTCTTTCCCCATGTTGTTTACATTTTGTCCACATTGTATTTTTATTCGTTCACACCTATATCTTGGAACTTATCACCCTTTTTGACCAGTTTTCTCCCCAAAATATCGAATTTTACCCACCTATCCACAAAGTTATCCACATTATCCACAAAAGTATCCACATTATCCATCAAGGTTTTATACAGGAGTTATCCCCAATTCTATCCACATTCTCCCCAGATTCGAAACTGTATTTTTTTTTGAGGGTGTGCTATTCTATATTATGAATTATTCAGAATATACCGATGCTGTTTTCTGGCATTTGATATTTGGATAACTATTTATTCTATAGAATTTACATTTACAATTTATTAAAACGCATGATGATAACCGATAAACTACAGATGATAGAAATAAGGGGTATAATGAGCGATAAGATTACTTTACTTTACAACGTACAGAATGAAGTTACTGTTCTGCCAAACAAATTTATTGATGAATATATGATAAAGGCGGATGGAGAATATGTTAAGATTTATCTTCTGATTCTTCGTCTGCAGGGTATGGGATTGCCTGTTGATGTGGAACGTATTGCAGATCATTTAGAACTGACACGAAAAGACGTTTTGAGAGCACTTTCTTATTGGGAGAAAGCTGGTATTCTACAGACAGGAGCTGCTTCTGAGACGGCTGCTACGGTGACTGGCTCTGAATCTATGGCAAATGGAATCTCTGGTGATACAGGAACTACTCAAGCTGTTGGAACTTCTGAAAAAGTTATGGCTACTGGAGTTACTGGCACTGACGGAAATGCTATGACTGCCGGAACTTCTGGTTCTGCTGGAAATATTATAACCTCTGGAACTTCTGGTTCTGCTGGAAATACTATGCCCTCTGAATCTACAGGACAAACTGGGACTTCTCTTTCACCAACAATCACTCCTGTACCAGATAAGAATACATTAAGTCCTACGGAAGTACAGGCTTCAATGACGAATAAGGATTTAGAGCGGACGATTTATATGGCGGAGACTTATATTGGACGGCCATTTTCTACAACGGAACTGAATAGTTTTTGCTATATTAATGACCAGCTGCATTTCTCTTCTGATTTGCTGGAATATTTAATTGAGTACTGTGTTACTCGTGGAAAGAAGAGTGTCCGCTATATCGAGAGTGTTGCGATTAACTGGTATCAGCAGGGCATCACAAGTGTTCAGGAGGCAAAGGAACAAAGTACGCTGTATTCACAGAATGTTTTTCCTATTATGAAGGCATTTGGCATTTCGAATCGTGATCCGGGGTCTGCCGAGCTTGACTACATAAAGAAGTGGAATTCTCTTGGACTTGGTACGGATATTATTATCGAGGCGTGCAGCCGGACACTTCTGGCAACGCATCAGGCAAGTTTTCCGTATGCAAACAAAATTCTTGAAGATTGGAAACGGCTCGGTGTCCGGAATACTTCAGATATTAAGCATTTAGATGATAAGCATCGTTCTACTGCTTCGTCTTCTTCAGGTTCTGCTGCCGGATATACACAGGTACAGCCTCGTAAAGGAAGTACTGGGGCAGCTGCCAGAAAAAATACTGCTGCGAACCAGTTCCACAACTTTGAACAGAGAACGTATGACTTTAATGATTTGGAATCTCGTCTTCTTGATAAGACCAGGAGGTAAGCTATGGGCATTTCCACAAGACAATACCAGGATATTATGAATGAATATGATGCAGTACGCCGCCGCAATTATATGGCGGAACAGGAACGCAAAGAGCGTGTTTATGCTCTGATTCCTGAAATTCGTCAGATTGACGAACAGATTGCTCATATTTCTGTGGAAAAGGCAAAGGCACTCCTTCTTAAGCAGGTATCTAATGCTGAGGCAAAGAAGTCTTTGCAGGACACGATTTATGATCTTTCTATGGAAAAAGTCAACCTGCTGGCGATCCATGATTACCCGGCAGATTATCTTGACCCGATTTACGATTGTCCGGAATGTAAAGACACTGGCTATATAGGCGATAAAAAATGCCGCTGTTTTCAACAGAAGATTCGCCATATTCTTTACAGCCAGTCTAATATAGAGGATGTGGCTGGTACAGAAAGTTTTTCTGCTTTTCGCAGAGAGTATTATTCTACACAAAGAAGCGGCAGAGAGAAGCTTTCCCCTCGTGAGAATATAGAAAATGTCTTATCGGCAAGCCATTCTTTTATTGAAAGTTTTGACTCAAAATCGGGGCAGAATCTCTTGATTTATGGAAATGCAGGTGTTGGCAAGACATTTCTTTCAAATTGTATCGCGGGAGAACTTCTGAATCGTGGAAAAGGTGTTATTTACCTGACTGCCTATCAGTTTTTTGACCAGCTGGCTGACTATACATTTCGCCGGGGAGCAAATAATGCACAGACATTGCCTGCTTTCCTGCATTGTGACCTTCTCATCATTGATGATCTCGGCACAGAACTTAATAATTCTTTCATTAATTCTCAGCTTTTTTTATGTATTAATGAAAGAATTCTCAATAAAAAATCTACTATTATAAGTACAAATCTTTCTTTAGAACAGATTAACCGTTCTTACACAGAAAGAGTTTTTTCAAGAATCATACAGTCCTACACCCTTTTACATATTTACGGAGAAGACATTCGCATTAAAAAGGCTTTCTCCTCCCTTGACGAATAAGAGAATGGATGTTATAAAGGAATTGTAATATGATTTATCTCACATAATAATAATTATATGATTAAAGGAGTAAAACACATGAGACCAGATGATAGCAAATTTGCAACCGTTCCTGTAGGTAAGCTTGGAATTATTGTTCACCCTAGCTGTGCAGAGCTTGGAAAGAGAATCGACCAGTATATTGTGAACTGGCGTAAAGAGCGTGAACATGAACACAAAGAGAATGTTGTATTTAAAGATTACGAGCAGGATACTTATATTATCGATGCAACCTGTTCCCGTTTCGGAACCGGTGAAGCAAAGGCACTCATCTCCGATTCTGTTCGTGGCGTAGATCTTTATATCCTTGCAGATGTTCTTAATTATAGTTTAAAATATAAAGTATGTGGCCATGAAAACCATATGTCTCCTGATGATATTTACGCAGATGTTAAGCGTATCATCGGCGCTGCTTCAGGTAAGCCAAAGAGCATTACTGTTATCATGCCGTTCCTTTATGAGAGCCGTCAGCATAAGAGAAGCTCCAGAGAGTCTTTAGACTGTGCTTACGCATTGCAGGAACTTACAGCAATCGGTGTTGATAACGTTCTTACATTTGATGCACATGACCCTCGTGTACAGAACGCGATCCCACTGAAAGGTTTTGACAATATCATGCCTACTTACCAGTTCATCAAAGCTTTACTTCGCTCTACAAGCGATCTTGAGATTGATAACGAACATTTAATGGTAATCAGCCCGGATGAAGGTGCTATGAACCGTACAATGTACTTCTCCAGCGTTCTTGGTGTAGATATCGGAATGTTCTATAAAAGAAGAGATTATTCTGTTGTCGTTGACGGACGCAACCCAATCGTTGCTCACGAGTTCTTAGGTTCTTCTGTTGAAGGTAAGGACGTAATGATCATCGATGATATGATTTCTTCCGGTGAAAGTATGTTAGACGTTGCAAGAGAGTTAAAGAGAAGAAAGGCACGTCGTGTATTCTGCATCTCTACTTTTGGTATGTTCACTAACGGACTGGAATCTTTCGATAAAGCTTACGAAGAAGGGCTTATTTATAAGGTAATCACTACGAACTGTACTTACCAGCGCCCAGACCTCTTTGAGCGTCCATGGTATGTAAGCTGTGATGTTGCCAAGTACATTGCTCTCTTAATTGATTCTATCAACCATGAGGCTTCTATCAGTGCAATTCTGAATCCTCATGACAGAATTACAAAGAGATTAGAGGAATATAAGCAGTTCCATACTATTAAGGAAGAGAAATAGGAGTTTGCTACAGGCAAAGTAGACGCCCCGAAGAGAGTATAGCCCCTATATTTGTGACTTTAGTCGCAGCGGTTTGAATATTCGCTTATACGCTCGTATCCAAACCTTGCTCCGAGGCCACAAATATAGGGGCTATACTCTCTTCGGGGGCTGTCTTTAGCTGGATTTTCCAGTACATTAGAGTTATAAACCCTTGAATAATCTACACTCCAAACATCTTTATTATAACAATTTACATCATTGAATTACAATAATCCCTATGTTTAATATAATAATTATATAAGTTTACATCGGGTATTCCGTAACGTTCACTTTCTGTAATAAGTTCACACCATTTTCCATAGGCATCCCTATATCTGCCTTCTCTCTCTGCCATTTCTGCTGCAACTTTTACTGCTTCACTCATTTTCCATTCTCCTTCAAATCAGAAGCGGAACCAAATTAATCATTTGATTCCACTTTCAGTAATACATTCTTTAATTAATCATTTATTGAACCTGAACCATGACAATAATAACATGTTTCCCCGCTATTAAATGTACCTGTACCACCACATCTCGGGCAAATTCTAAATCTAACCTTTCCTCTATACACAATTCGTTTAAAAGTTTTGTTCTTCATAATTGACCTCCTCTTATTTAAATATTATTTTAAAGCTAAATTTTTAGCTTTGAGTACATGCCATAAAGACTTCATAAACTTGCTCATGCCATACTTTTTCCTGCTGCCATGCCATTTCATCTGAACCTGACACAGCATTCAAAATTCCACCTAAAATTGTTCCTTCCCTTTGTTTTGCTCTATTCGTTACATAATTAGCTTTCGAATTCCCAAAGAAGAAAAAATTCACAGTACTTCCATTGATAACAATAACATTTGTAAAATATTCTTGTGGTGGATTAGGATGTTTAATAACAACACAAGGATATTTTTTTCCCAATAATCCTCCCTCTTTAACTGTATCAATTGACAACTGCATTGGTACCTGCATCTCTTCTGCTTTTTCTTCCATATATGTAACTATATTTTCTGCTGTCAAATTACTAGCATTTCTAAAATTAATTGGATCAAAAATTGTTCCATTATTATACTTTAATGTAAAGCTCATAACCTCTCTCCTTCTTCTTGTTTCATATCTTAGACATTAAGAAACAAAAATGATATACTATAAATAAATATGACAAAAGCACGAAATACCGCTTATTTTGTTAGTATTTCGTGCCTCATTTAGATGTACCAAAATGTCTACTATCTGACACACTTTTGTCTGATATTTTTTTGTATTTTCGATAAAATGTCGAAGGATTCATCCCCAATTTAGAAGCTGCCTGTCTTATTGATAGTTTTCCTGACTTGCATTCTTCGCATACAGCTTGAAAATCTGGTGGTATTGGATATTCAGGTCTTCCGAATCTGACTCCTTTTATTTTTGCCGCTGCAATTCCTTCTGCTTGTCTTTGATGAGTAATCTCACGTTCTGTCTGTGCTACATACGCAAATATTTGCAATACTAAATCTGAGATAAGTTTTCCTGTTAAGTTACCTGATTTCTTTCTTGTGTCAAGTAAATCCATATCAAGAACTAGAATGTCTGCTTTTATTTCTTTTGTTATGTACTGCCACTGTGTTAATATCTCATTATAATTTCGCCCTAAACGGTCTATACTTTTTATGATTAATAAATCTCCTTTTTTCAGTTTTCTAATGAGTTTTTGATAGGCTGGCCGTTCAAAGTTTTTACCTGATTGATAATCACAATAAATATTTTTCTTAGGAATTTTATAAGATTCTAACGCTAATATCTGGCGATCTATATTTTGTTCCTTTGTTGATACTCTTACATATGCATATTTTTTCATCACTTGTCCTCCTGCATTACTTTTTATAATACAGTAGACACTGGTTCATTATTATTACCTATGTAAAGGTAATAATTTCATTTTATTATTTTTTATTTGTGAAGCCAACTATGCAAAGGGAAGTTATTATTTCTGCTCTGATATGATTAACTCATCTTAATAAAAGAAATAATTATATTATAGGTGAATTATGATATATTCTGATATTTATGCAAAACGCATCAGGGAATTATGTGAAAAACGTAATATTACAATCAATAAATTAGCTACATTAGCAGGATTAAAACAATCTACTATAGACAACATTATTCGTGGAACAAGCAAGAATCCCAAAGTTCGAACACTTCACAAAATTGCTAATGTATTCGGCATGACCTTAAGTGAATTCCTTGATTTTTCCGAACTTAATAATTACTCTATTGATGATGAGGATGATGATATTTAATAACTTTATGTCGAATTGCTCAAAAAAATAAAATTAAAAAGAAAAAAGAATACGAGGTTCGAATTTTATGCTGAATTGTAAGAACACTATGGTAAAGAAAAAAGAATGGTTATAAGTATTGCATTTTGTGCCTTTGCGCTGTGGAATTCTGACCATAGGAACTTGGGACTTATTTTTCCCAAGTTCCTGTTTTTCTGGGCAGAATGAAATGTTTAGCACAACTAAACAAAATCAAACCTCGTATTCTTTTTCAGATACTTTTCAACAATCCGACTTCAAAGCACTTCAGTGGTATTTATTCTCCATTATCGGGGGTTCCACTGTCTCCGTTATTCCCGCTGTCGCCTCCATCATTATTTCCTCCGTTGTCCATTCCGGAGTCGTTGTTATTTTCATTGTTTCCGTTGTTTCCATTGTTTGCATCGTTTCCACCGTTGCCATTATTACCGCCGCCATAGCCATTGTTGTTATTTTCGGTATTATTGTCGTTATTGTTATCATCCGGATTATAATAATCCTGAGAAGTGTCAGGCTCTGTTGTATCAGCGGCTGTGTTATCTTCGGTTGATTCGGTGGTGCTTTCAGTTGTGCTTTCGGTGTCGTCTTCGGTAGATTCCGTAGTTGCTTCTGTTGTGCTTTCGGTATCGCTTAAGTAGGATTCAAATTCTTTGCGGGTTAATCCCTGATGAATCTTGTCCATGTAATTTTTCCAGATGCTTGCTGGATAGGTATTTCCTTTTAAGTTATCTACGGATTTATATTTGTCCATTCCTACCCAGACTGCGGTCGTATAGTATGGGGTGTAGCCACAGAGCCATCCATCTACATAGTCATTGGTTGTTCCTGTCTTACAGGCTGCCGGCATATCTACATCCAGCTGGCAGACATGGGCGGTTCCTTCTGATTCTGTTACGCAGCTTTGCAGTACACTTGTCATCATTCTTGAGGCACTGCTGGAGTAGACAGACTTTGTCGATTTATCTTCTGGTACAATGTCGTTGCCCTTGGTATCTGTAATTTTTATGATGCAATCCGGTGTATGGTATTCGCCATCATTGGCGATTGTCGCATAACCTGCCGCCATTTCTACAACAGTTGTTCCATTTGTAAAACCACCGATACAGGTTGAGTTATATTCATAATCTCTTTTATCGAGTCCCTTGAAATTCAATGCTTCAAGATACTTCATACAACTGCGTGGCCCAAGGTCTTCGTACAGACGATAGGTCGCTACGTTACTTGACTTCTCTACCGCTCTTCTCAAAGAAATGGAACCAGAATAGGAGTAGCCTGCATTCGATACGGAATCGCTTCCTGTCATACGGCTGTCATCTAAGGTACTATCTGGTGTATATCCTTTTTCGAGTGCTGGTGTGTATACGAGGAGGGGCTTAATCGCACTTCCTGGCTGACGGAAGCTTTGGTAGGCTCTGTTTAAACCGTAACCTTCCTGATCTTCCTCACGGCCACCTACGATGGCTGCCACTTTTCCTGTGGAGTTATCAATGGATACAGCTGCTCCCTGTACCTTGTAAACACCATCGTCCGTCTTTTCTGTAAACATGGAAAGCTGGGAAGATACGGAATCCTGCAGCTGCTTCTGCTTCTCCATGTCTATTGAAGTATAAATACGATAGCCTGCTGAATATAAGCTTTTTTTGCAAGTGTTATACAGCTCATCGTATTCATTGTTATATTTTTCTTTTTCTGAATCACTGGAAAATGTTGTCTTAATCTCAAATCCCTGTTGTTTCATCAAGGCTTCTGTCGCACATTTTAAAATGTATGTTTCCGCGTAGTCATTCGTTGTTGTCTCTTTTTTCGGCATGATCGTTATCTTTTCAGCGACAGACTTCTCATACTGACTCTCGCTGATATAGCCGTCCTCATACATATTTTTGAGAATGCGGTCACGACGCTTTAATGTCGAGTCCTTATGTTTATAAGGATCATACCGGTTCGGACTATTTGGAATAGAACATAAAAATGCAATCTGTGAAATAGATAAATCTTTTGCATTTTTGTTAAAATACGCTTCTGAAGCAGACTCTATTCCATAGTAACCATTTGCAAAATATACATTATTCAGATAAAATTCGAGAATTTCCTGCTTTGTATACTTCTGCTCTAATGCTACCGCAATAAACATTTCTTTTATTTTACGGCTGTAAGTCTTCTCATAACCAAGGAAAATATTTCTCGCAAGCTGCTGTGTGATCGTACTTCCTCCCATTGTGATATTTCCTCTATTTAAAATGAGGGAAAGTCCTGCACGCGCCACTCCCTCCACATCAATTCCATGATGTGTGGTAAAATTCTTATCTTCTATCGAAATAATCGCCAGCTTTGCCGCATCTGGAATATCTTCATAATCAAGATAGGAAACATCCTTTTCCTGCTTTAACTTCTTTATCTCATTCCCTTCTGCGTCATATACAAGCGAGGTCTGCTCTGCTTTAAATGTGTCTTTACTGCTTTTTGCTACATCTTTACTTGCTTCCCTGTACATTGTAACTACAGGTACTCCTACTCTTTTTACTGCAATTACTCCAAGTACACAAAAAGCCAATATCAGGCAGGTTGCCCAGATCTTAAGCACCCGCCATAATAATCCATTATGTTTCTTACTCATAGTCACCTCCGCGGTTTCGTGTCTTATAAGTTCTATACAGATTTATTATACCATCTTTTCTTTATCTTTCCCATTCTACGGAAATTTTTGCACTATATCTGTCCTTCCCTTTTCTTTTGCTTTATTTCCAGTTATAATCAGACTATCATTAAAGTATATCACAAAGAAATGGAGAGATTATGAACTTAAAAAAAATATCTGGATATCATTTAAAATATATAGCTCTTTTTTCAATGTTCCTTGACCACATTGGAGTAATTGGCAAAGCTTTTCTGTCAAAAAACGTATATTTTCTCCTGCGGGCTGTTGGAAGGCTCTCTTTCCCCCTGTTTTGCTTTATATTGGCAGAAGGCTTTTTCCACACAAAAAACAGAAAAAAATACCAGCAGAGACTATTTATTTTTGCACTTTTATCAGAAATACCTTATGACCTGGCATTCCACTATTTGCCTGCTTCAGCACTTAATTCCGTTCTACATTTACAAAAACTGTCACTTACTGACTTTTCAGCCGCCTTTCAAGAGCAAAATGTATTATTCACCTTATTTTTAGGCTTTACCGCTATGATTTTAATGGAAAACGCCTCACAATACCGCCAAAATGCTTTCTATAGAAACTTTGATATTCTCATTATTTTCTGCTGCCTCAGTGAAGTTTTTCAGACCGACTGCGGGGCTGCCGGTATTTTATGCATCTATTTCTTTTATTCAATCTATAAAAAAAGAGGAAGCTCTACCGAACTTCCAATCAAAGCAGGCTTCATCGGAACTTTGCCCGCTGCATTACCGTTACTAACATATGTCTCTCCGTTTCCAGTGCAGATATTTGCCCTTGCGGATAGTTTGCTTCTTCACTGCTACAATGGAGAAAAGGGCCGGGGAAGTAAATACTTTTTCTATCTTTTCTATCCCTTGCATCTGCTGATTTTAAGCTTTATATTCTGAGGTGACTGGTATAAGAGACGCCCGAAGGGAAGAAAATACTGCCTATTTGTGACTTTCGTCGCGGCGTGTTGAATGCTCGCTTACGCGCTCGCATCCAACACTTGCTCCCAGGCCACAAATAGGCAGTATTTCCTTCCCTTCGGGCTGTCTTTGGCTCCAGTGAAATCAGTAAATTCAAAACAGAAAGAAAAAGAAGATATATCAAACCTATAATTTAAAAATGTCTAATCAGCAATATAAGAATAAAATACCTTTCCCGATTTTTCTAAGCGGTTTGTCACATCTGTTCTCGATGCGGCTGTAGATTTACCGGTGACAGGGTCTAAATATCTTATTTTTGTTGCATTGTAGCTCATTACGATAACGTATCGGTTACTGTTTAACTTAGCGAGTACCGGGCTTCCCTGACTGACATAGTAGAGGATTTCATCTACGGTACATCCCGTAAGGTTGCGTGCTGTGTGTCCGCTATATTTCTTCATTAATTGTTCAATGCTGCCTTTTCCGATATCTATGCTGTCTGGTGCTGCTTCTTTTCCATTTACAGCAGCAATCATAGACAGACAGCCTGCGAGTGACTTTGCATCAGACTGTACTTTGACAACATTGTCCATTCCGGCTACCTGGGCATAGTCTGCGTAAATGCATTTCCAGAGAACATTTTCTTTGCTGTCTATTACATTGCCTCGCTCTGTGTAAGCCCGAGCAATGGCTTCGGTCAGGTTCGTATAAACCGCTTTTTGTGTACCGGAAGCATATACAAAGTACTGCTCCAGCTGTTCTCCGCTATTTGAAAGATTCAATGTAACATCATCTTCATTTACCATAATTTTTGTTAAGAGAAGATCTGGAACTACCTGAATGTATACATAGTTCGGGAATTTTAAATAAAGCTGTGTCCAGTAGGTATCTGTATATTTGGAAGTCAGGGTTACTGCGTCAGATTCTTCTTTTTCTTTATAGCGAATATAATCCTTCGTTCCTGTTTTCTGGATTTTGCCTCCTGTTCTTTTTCCGAGTGTCATTTCAAGGATGCTTCCCTTAATCTGTGTGGACATAATATAGCGCCCAGCTTTTTGATATTCTTTGATTGTCTTTCCGTTAATATCAACGATGTGAATTTTGGTAATCGGGAAGCTTACAGTTCCATTACTGCTCTTTGAAACATTTACGGCATTTGCCTCTCCATAAATAAAATCATTGGATAAAAAGCCAACGGCACGGATTCTTTTATCAGAACCTGTGGTAAAGTTCTGTTTTTTTCCTGATTCGAGATCTATCATTTCTATCTGCTTATTTTTATAAAGATTTTGCTCTTTTTCAATTGCGATAATGCTCTGATCTTTGGAAGCAGTCAGACTCTCATTCACAAGACCGGATTCTAATATTTTATCCTTTTTCTTCTCTAAATCAATTTCATGAAGGTCTCCCTCAAGTATACAATAAAATACGGATTTAGAGTTCAAATAGGAGAACTTCTCTAAATCTTCCTTCATGCTGTCATACGGCAGAGATGTGGAAAGGAAAGAAATCTCTTCGTTACAGTTTGTTTTTGCATCATATTTCATGACCTGGATTCCATTCATTCCTTCATGTCTTCCACGGTTAATATATCCATAAACAAGATAGAAAATATTTCCCTTATCATCCATGCTAAGCAGCTTGATTCCGTGGTTTCCTGTTGCATTTCTTATATCTGAAATATTTTCTGAAGCAAGGCTGTATATCTTGTACATATCAGAAGACTGATAGTCATAATACCAGAGCTGGCCTTCCACAGCAAAGCACACTCTGTACCCTTTATCAGAATAAATGTAACTGATATTCTTTTCATTCTGAATACCCAGGCTGATAAGGTTATTGGCCGAATCAATGATGGATTCATTATAATAAGCATCCATTGTTCTCTCATAATCAAGAAGATACATCCTGTCCGCCGTATAACGCAGCTTGTAGGTCTCACTCAGGTCATAATACTGAATAACACCGTCGCTTATTTCTGTAGAAAGGATTGTATTCACCCGAATTACTGTGTATGTGTTATTCATTTCCTGAAGAGTAATACGCGGCTTTGTTTCCTGTTTTACTTCCATATTTCCAAAGGAAACGGCTTCTCTTCCAGAGTTGATACTTACTGATTCGAGATTATCATCTATCGTATCTGCAGATGTTTCAAGATAGCTGGCATTCTCATCCATTGTTGCCTTATCAAATAAATTATTATGGAATTTTAAAACAAATGCAAGGTAGTCATCTAAATGATAACCAGAACCACTCTGTACCTTCGTGTAGAAATAAATTCGTGTGCTGTCATTCAGTCTGACTGCCATTTTTAGATAATATACTTTATTTTCTGATAAGGTATTTTTAAATGTCAGCGTTCCCAGCTTTATATTTTTCTTTTTATTTTTGGTAAGCTGATTCAGTGTTCCTGTTTCTGTCGGTTTGTCCGGTGTTTTTTCAAATAATGTGTACTGAATTGCCGTAATGTCATAATCGTAGTCATGAAGCTTTAAAATTACAGCATTTTTATTATTGGTAAGGGTAATCTGATTACGGACTAAAGAAAGATCAATGTCTTCCTTATATCCAGCCATCAGATTATAGCTGCTCGTATCATTTCCAATCTCAAGAACAGGATAGGATGGATTAGCCAGCTCTGCTACTGCACTTCCCTTTTCCATGCCCATCCGATTATTAAAAAAGACCAGTGCGCCGATGAAACACAATACGGCAACTGCTATGTGCAGGATTATCAACTGTACATTTTTACTCATTATTCACCCCTCCCTCTTCCTGAAGAAGCTTCCACAATGTTGGAGCAAATCCAAACTGTTCACAAAATGCATTTACCTCTTTTGAAGCCTTTTCTCTCTTCTTTGCGGACGGCTTTTTCCGATGTAAGGCACGAATTAAAAGGTTCTTTGGTGTATGCTCCATATCAATAAATTCTAAAATCTGTGTATCGTATCCCTGTTCTTCTAAAATTTTGGCACGGATACCATCTGTTGCAAGCGCACAGAAGCGCTCTTTTAAAATGCCATAATCTGTTATTGGCTCAAATTCTGATGCAGAAATCTGCTTATTAAGTTCATGCTGGCAGCATGGGACGGATAAAATAACAGATGCGCCCCAGCGTAATGCCTTATACAAAGCATAATCCGTCGCTGTGTCACAGGCGTGGAGTGTTACTACCATATCTACCTGTGTAACGCCTTCAAATTCTTCTATGGAACCTTCATAGAAATTAAGCTTATCATAGCCATACTTCACAGCCAGACGGCTGCAGTTTTTTATAACATCCTTCTTTAAATCCAAACCGATAATACGAATATCATAACCTTTTAACTCTTTAAGATAGTAGTACATAGCAAATGTCAGATAGGACTTTCCGCACCCAAAGTCAAGAATTGTAATCTCCCTGTCCTTCGGAAGATGCGGCAACACATCCTCTATAAACTCTAAAAAGCGGTTAATTTGGCGGTACTTATCGTACTTTGTCCGCACAATCTTTCCTTCTGCTGTCATAACTCCAAGATCTTTTAAAAATGGGACAGCAACTCCTTCTGGTAAAATGTATTTCTTTGTGCGGTTATGAAGCAAATGACTTTTATCTGATGACAGCTTTGCCACAGCCGGATTATTCTGCTTCTTTACTTTAATTGCTGCCTTTCCCTTTTTGTTGATAAGTGCAGTAAGCTCTGCACCAGAAGTCTGCAGCTGTACCTGTTTATATAAGGGAAGTATCTTTTCCACTTCTTCTAATAATTCTCTCTTACTAAGATTCTTATGAAAAACCTGCGTCTTTGTATACGCCGCACTCTGAAAAACAAGTTTGTCCTTCACTAGAATCGGGCGAATATTGTACTTTTTCACTTCTTCTGCTTTTCTTGGATTACTTATCGTGAGAAGAAGCATCTGCTCATTTAAATTTTCTTTGATTTTGGTGAGTAAAAACTCCATGTTTATTCTCCTGTTATTTATTTCGATAATAAATGTATATTATAGCAGTAACCACATTATACTGCCAGCGCTTTTTCCACTATTTATTTTCAATCTATACTCGGTATTTCTCCCCGGCAGACTTGCAGAGACGCGCATCTCGCAGCAAGAATGCCGGGGCATTCTTGAATATTATACTGAAAATATCAGAACATCTCTTAAAATATTCATCTTGCGGACATAGGAATCTTTTGCATTATTGTGTTGAAAATACTTTCTGTCTGCGGTAATAGCGCTGTCTTCTGTGATTAATATTCCAATGTAATATTACCTGTATCAATGTGCGAAATGGAGTGATGGCATCCCGGAGAGAGACTTCTACAAAGTATGGATTTCTTATCATCTCTTCATCATCAGCCTGTATCATCTCCTGTTCCTCGCGATACTTTAACTTATCATACACCATATCCGCAATTTTTAAAATAGTTACCTTGTCTGGATATTCAGAATAAATCGGACTTCCCTTGTACTCATATTGATCAAGCAGGGCATCTGCTACAATCCACACCTCTCTTGCGACCATCGGCAGCATCTGGATAAAATATTCGTAGTCTTTCCAGTATCGCTGTTCTTCCTGTTGTAACTGCTCTGGAGGAAGTAATGCCTCTATTTGAAGATTTTCATTGCCCCAGTCAGTTTCCTGCTGTGTATTTTGTTCCTCATTTTGACATGCCATCATCTCTCGAAATCCCGGCAGCCATTCAAAATCAAAGTCTCCTTTTTTATTCATATAATGGTTTCCTGCTTTCGCCCAGTTTGATTTATCATATGCAAAATGAGAATGATTCGTGCTTATCTATTATTTTTATCAGACAGATACAACTTGTTTTCGATTCATACCGTTATTAAATATACGGAATTACTTCTTTTAAATTTTCCACTACTGCTACACATTTTTCCTGCTGTTCTTTTGGTATTGGAAACAAATCTGGAATGTTTATAACAGGCAGATTACCTGCAAGAGCTGCCTGCACGCCATTTGCGGAATCTTCTAATACAAGTGTCTCTTCTGGCTTTACATCAAATGCTTTGCAGATCTCCAAAAATACATCTGGGAATGGCTTGCCCCTTTTCACATCTTTTGAAGAAAGCACCATATCAAAATATTCGTTTAACCCAGTTCTGTCCAGGTATTCTTTAATAACATCTGTATCTGAGCCGCTCGCTACGGCTGTCTGCAAGCCTTTTTCCCGGACAACCTGCAAAAGCTCTCTCAGGCCTTCTTTTTCAGGAACTCCTTCTTCTCTGATTATCTGTTTGGAGCGGTTACCAACTTTTTTGTAAATGCCTTCCGCATCTACATCTTCTCCATAATAAACATAGTATTTCTTCTGAATGTCTTTTGCATTCATTCCCAAAAATCCTATATATTGTTCAAAGGTTGGATTATATCCCTCTTCCTTTACTATTTCGGTAAATGCTCTGTAGTTTACCTGTTCTGTGGCGAACATTAAACCATCCATATCAAAAATTATTAATTTTAACATATGTATCCTCCTGACGAAACTGGAGAAAACCCCGAGATAGCTATAACTATTTCGGGGTTCGTCTCCTGATTTAAATCAAAATCTTTCTATCTGTCGTGTTTATTTCTTCCTGTTGCTCTGCGTCTTCTACGATATACTTCTGCACTTCCTGCTGCAAGGGCTGCGGCTGCTAATGCTGCGTAAAAGAAGATATGTGAGTCATCTCCGGTCTTTGAGTTTTTACCTTTTTTGGTTGTTTTGTTAGAAGGGTTATTCTTGCTGGTGCTTGTTTTCTTTTTCTCTTTGCCGTCATCACCATCGTCTTCTTTTTTTGAATATTTTTTATATTCCGGATTTCTCTCGGTCATATCGTTTGTGATTGCTAATGTGCTGTCGGTGTTCTGCTCTGTGAAGGAAACAGTGATATCTCCATCATAGCTTACATCAAAGCCAAAGTCCGTGTTCTCTACCGGATTACCGTCTTTGTCTGTCTCAGCCACATAGTAGGTTCCGTCTTTGAGATGTTCAAATACAGTGTATGCTGACCATGCGCCCTCGCATTTCAATTCTTTTACATTAGAAACTTTCTGTGTGCAGTCGGCATCGCTAAATAATGCAACGTAAAAAGTTCTGTTTACTGCCTGATTTTTGCCCTGGAATGTAACCAGCTTACTTACAACAAGTTTACCCTCTTCACCAACTGGTGTTGTATCATCTTTCATGATAATTTCGTTGCCATCCACTGCTTTACCATCAATAGAAACCGTTCCATCTTTATTTACAGTAAATGTAATTCTGCTGCAACTTCATAACCGCTTGGCGCAGTAACCTCTGCAAGTGTATACGTTTCTCCCGCAATGAGTTTCTGCTCAAATACATGGGCTTCTGTCGCAGACATCCAGCTTTCGATTACATTTCCTTCTTTATCTTTTAAAAGAAGTCTGGCACCGGCAACTTCGTTATTGCCTGTAATATCCATTTTCTTAATAGATACTTTTGTTACATCTATTTGTACCCTTAAAACGGAGATTGAATGCGAGCGTTCCCGCAAACATTCAACCCACAGTGACAGAGTCACAAATATAGGATGTCGTCTCTCTTTAAGGGCGTCTGTCCTATCTCATAAATTAAATAGCTATCCCTGCATCTTTTCCATCAGACGTGCTGTATCTTCTGTCAATTTCTTTAAGGAATTAACCATAGCAGCTTTCTGTGCTGATAATTCATCGCACTGTTTCTTCTCTTCTTCCACTTTACGAAGGCTGTCCTCATGAATTTTCTTAGCTTCTTCAATGGCATTTTCCTTATTTTCCTGTGCATCTTTTAAGAGTCTTTCGGCTGTTTTTCTTGCTTCTCCGATAATATCGGCTGCATCCTGTCTTGCCTTTTCTCTTTCTCTTTCTGCCTGTTCTCTGGCTTCATCTAGAATTGCATTCTGTCTTCCTTCTAAATCTGACAGCTGCTTGCAAAGTAAATCTGCATTCTTCATGTAACGCTCATAAGCCTCGTCTGTTGTCTCTGGTGCTTTATTATTCTCGGCAGACTTCTCCGCTTCTTCGGCACGCGCTATCGCTTTCTCTGTTTTTTCTTTTTCTGCTGCGATTTCTGCCTCTAAGGCAGCTACTTTCTTCTGTGCTGCTACTAACTGTGCCCTTACAGTCTCTATCTCATCCTGTGCTTCATCTGCATTGGCTACGGCTACTGTGGATATTGGAGATTCCGTTGTAACTGTCTCTGAACCTTCCTCCTGGATATGTATACCTTCTTCTGGATTCTTTGCCTCTTCTGGCTGTTCCTCTGTCTCAACGATGTCTTCCTGTGTATCTTTTTCTAGCTCTTCCATCGTCTTTCCTGTAGCTGCTGCCGCAATACCAAGAGCTGTCTTGCTCTCTTTTTTCAGTTCTTCTATCTCTTTTTCTTTCGCTAAAATGATAGCTTCTGCTTCATCACAAATTTTATCTAACTGAATATCAACTTCATCTTTATCATAACCAAACATAGATGTTTTAAATGTCAGTTCTTCTACATATGTTAACAATTCCTGCATATTCATAGCGGTTTCCTCTCTTCCTCTGGTTCGTGTCGCGCAGTGTACAATTCCAGAATTATTCAAAATCATTTCTTACTATTTATTATAAGCATTCTATAGTATTTGTCCAGTGAAAATGGCGCGAAAACCTTCAGTATGCCAGAGCGTGTTTGAAATACTTTCTGCAAATTAGAACGTGCAGATTGCAAGAATGATTTTTCAAACCCTCTCAGCTCATTAATATTAAAATGTCAGTCGCATCTGATACCACGTAGCTCCACCATGTACTGATTCTGAAACACCTTCATTCTGAAAACCAAATTTCTCATAATAATGAACTAATTTATCCTTACAGGTCAGGACCAGGCCTTCCCTGTCCTGTGCTCTTGCATCATTGATTGCGTAGCGAAGCAGCTTTTCCGCATAGCCCTGTCTTCGATATTTCGGCAATGTATTTACTCCGAAAATCATCTGCCACGCTCCCTTTTCATCATGAAGGCAAGCCTTCTCATACATTTCATCTGTCAGATTTTTTTCATCCGTTACCATTCCATCTACAAACGCAATTACTTTCTCTTCCTCACACATCAGCCAGAAATGGGTTCCATATTCCTTAATTCTCTCTGCAAATTTTTCTTTTGTCGCCGCCTCCTCAAAAGGAAAACATTCTGACTCCACAAAAGCAATCTCATCTAAATCTTCCATCGTTGCCATTCTAATCTGCATGTGTTCCATAACAATAAGCTCCTCATTCATCATAATCTTGTAATCTTCTTTTTACTTTCTTTCGAAAATATCACAATATCTAATATTTGTAATACACATTTGGTACTCATTTTACCTTTTATAGCATATTATAAATTACTTTTACAAAATTTCAATGTTCATTTTTAACAAAAAAGGGGATTTCGTTGCTGTGGTATTTGAGGAAGGGGGGGATGGAGACTTCTACTTATTCTGAATTTTATCTGCCATTCCATGTTTTCAGCTAATTTCTATCTTCCACCCAACAGGCAATTACCACAACAAAGCGGCGGAAATAATTCTGCTGGGGTCATAGACAGAAAGCGAAGAACACCATATTCTCCTATCTGTGGCCTCGGAGCAAGCGTTGGATGCGAGCCTTAAAGCGAGCATTCAACGTGCCGCGACTAAAGTCACAGATAGGAGAATATGGTGTTCTTCGTTTTCGTCTGTCTTACTATAAAATTATTTCCCCGCCACATCCAATCTGGTAATTGCTCTCTTAAGGGCGAGTTCTGCGCGACCGATATCAACTCCTCCCTGTTCGGAAGAAAGTCTCCTCTCCGCGCGGGTCTTAGCTTCTTTGGCTCTATTGACATCAATATTCTGTGGCCATTCTACTGCTTCTGCGAGAATAGTCATCTTTTCAGGAGTGATCTCCACAAAGCCGGAAAGAAGTGCAGCCTGTTTCTCCTCATTCCTTTCGGTAATGATGAGCCTGCCAGGTGCAATGATCTGCGTCATTGGGATATGGTCAGCGTAGATACCCACCTCTCCCTCTACGGTATTATATTCCACCATGTAGATGTCATTGGAATAAAAAATCCTGTCCGGCGCGATGATTTCGAGTCGGAATGTTTTGTCTGCCATAGAATCACCTACTTATTATATCTGGCTAATACATCGTCGATATTTCCTGCATTTAAGAACATTCCCTCTGGAATCTCGTCGTATTTACCCTCGAGAATCTCCTTGAATCCCTGAATAGTCTCCCCAAGAGGAACATAACGTCCTGTTGTTCCAGTAAACTGCTCTGCTACGAAGAATGGCTGAGATAAGAATCTCTGTACCTTTCTTGCGCGGGCTACGAGAACCTTTTCTTCTTCGGAAAGTTCGTCCATACCAAGGATGGCAATGATGTCCTGCAGTTCTTTATAACGCTGTAATATTTCCTGTACACCACGGGCTACCTGATAGTGTTCTTCGCCTACGATTCGAGGGTCAAGAATTCGGGAAGTAGACTCCAGTGGATCTACAGCCGGATAAATACCCTGTTCTACGATGGCACGGGAAAGTACGGTTGTTGCATCCAAATGAGCGAATGTTGTAGCCGGAGCCGGGTCAGTTAAGTCATCGGCCGGTACATATACTGCCTGTACGGATGTGATAGAACCGTTCTTTGTGGATGTGATACGTTCCTGTAACGCTCCCATCTCTGTCTGTAAGGTTGGCTGGTAACCTACCGCACTTGGTACTCGTCCCAGTAATGCGGATACCTCGGAACCTGCCTGTGTGAAACGGAAAATGTTATCAATAAATAAAAGGACATCCTTTCCACCTTCATCACGGAAATTCTCTGCGATTGTCAGTCCAGTAAGACCTACTCGCATACGTGCTCCTGGCGGCTCGTTCATCTGTCCAAATACCATCGCTGTTTTATCAATAACGCCGGACTCACTCATCTCTGTATAGAGGTCATTACCTTCACGGGTACGCTCTCCTACACCGGTAAATACGGAATATCCACCATGCTCTGTCGCTACGTTACGGATTAATTCCTGAATGAGTACGGTCTTACCTACACCGGCACCTCCGAAAAGACCAATCTTTCCACCTTTCTGGTAAGGACAGAGAAGGTCTACTACTTTGATACCAGTCTCTAAGATTTCTGTTTCTGTTGCCTGTTCCGCAAAAGTCGGTGCCTTACGGTGAATTGGATTTCTCTTTACTCCTTCCGGCACAGGCTTTTTGTCAATTGGCTCTCCAAGAACGTTAAAGATACGTCCTAAAGTAACCTCCCCCACAGGTACGGTAATTGGTCCGCCTGTGGCAATGGCCTCCATTCCTCTTACAAGTCCGTCTGTCGGACCCATTGCGATACATCTGATAATATCGTCACCGAGATGCTGTGCTGTCTCTGCAACCAGCTTGGAGCCATCTTTTCTACGGATTTCAACGGCATCGTTAATTTCTGGAAGAACACCCTGGTCGAATCGGATATCGAGTACTGCACCGATAACCTGGGTGATTTTACCTGTATTCTGTTCTGCCATTTATTTACTCCTTTAATATTTGTTAATTCAGAGCTTCCGCACCTGAAATAATCTCGGTTAATTCCTGCGTGATTGCACCCTGTCTTGCTCTATTATAAGCGAGGGACAGAGTGGAAATCATCTCCTCCGCATTGCTTGTAGCAGCATCCATCGCCTGCATTCTGGCTCCGTTCTCACTTGCTACTGCCTCAATAAATGCCCCATATATAATACTATTTATATACTTTGGAATCAGCAAATCGAGAGATTCCTCTGCTTCCGGCTCATAGTTCATCGGTGCCTGGCTCTTTTTCTCGCTTTCTTCCTCTGCCTTCACTTCCACAGGGAGGAGTTTGATAAATTCTGGTGTGTGCACTACCGTATTTTTAAATCCGGTATACGCCAGATAAATCTCGCCTATCTCTCCCGCTGCATAAGCATCAAGAACTTTACGTCCAATCTCTACTGCATCAGAAAAGAGGGGTTCATTGATAATATCGGAATCATCGGATGCGATATAGTATCCTCTTCGCTCAAAGGATTCGATACCCTTTTTACCGATTCCGTAAATCTCTACACTCTCTTTTGGAAGTCCGCTGTCTGCGACAAGCTTTACAATGTTATTGTTATAGCCGCCTGCAAGTCCACGGTTTGAGGTTACAACGATTACGGCTTTTTAAATGTCAGGTAAGGATGTTCGATATTGCCTGATTTTGAGAGAATCGACTGCACCGTATCGTACATTTTCTGGAAATACGGCTTTGCACTCTCCGCTCTGGTTCTGGCTTTCTGAAGCTTAACAGTGGATACGAGCTTCATTGCTTTGGTAATCTGCTGCGTACTCTGAATACTTTCTTTCCGCCTCTTAATATCTCGCATTGATGCCATATTCAATCACCATCCTTAAAATTGATTCTTAAATTCTGTAATGGCCTTCTGAATTAACACATCTGTCTCACTGTTGATTTCTCCTGTTTCACGGATTGCCTTATAAATCTCTGGATACTTTGTCTCTACAAATTCATAAAGTCCCTTCTCAAACTCTGCAATACGCTCTACTGGTACATCAAGAAGATACTTTCTCGTTACCGCATAAATGATAACAATCTGTTTCTCTACAGCAAGAGGCTGATACTGTGGCTGTTTTAATACTTCTTTAATACGCTCACCCTGTGCAAGACGTTCTCTTGTATCATCATCAAGTTCGGAACCAAACTGGGCAAAGGACGCAAGTTCACGATACTGAGCAAGTTCTGTACGGATTGGACCTGCAATCTTCTTCATCGCCTTAATCTGTGCTGCTCCACCTACTCGGGATACGGAAAGACCCGCATTGATCGCCGGACGGAAACCTGCGTGGAACATCTCCGTTTCCAGATAAATCTGTCCGTCTGTGATGGAGATAACATTTGTCGGGATATAAGCAGAAACATCGCCTGCCTGTGTCTCGATAATCGGAATCGCTGTAAGTGAACCACCGCCAAGTTCCTTAGAAAGTCTTGACGCTCTCTCTAATAATCTTGAATGAAGATAGAATACGTCTCCAGGATATGCCTCACGTCCTGGTGGTCTTCTAAGAAGTAAGGACAGGGTACGGTATGCCGTAGCATGCTTACTTAAATCATCATAAATGATAAGTACATCCTCTCCACGCTCCATCCACTCTTCACCGATTGCACATCCTGCATATGGTGCGATATATTGTAATGGTGCTAACTCGCTGGCAGTGGAAGCGACAACGGTTGTGTATTCCATCGCATCATGTTCTTTTAATGTCTTTACAATACCTGCAACTGTAGAAGCCTTCTGTCCGATGGCTACATAAATACAGTGCATATTCTGACCCTTCTGGTTGATGATCGTGTCAACTGCAATGGCCGTCTTACCTGTCTGACGGTCACCAATGATCAACTCACGCTGTCCACGTCCAATTGGAACCATGGAGTCAATCGCCTTAATTCCGGTCTGTACCGGAGTATCTACTGCCTGACGGTCAATAACACCGTAGGCAACTCTCTCTACAGGACGATATTTATCTGTATCAATTGGTCCTTTTTCGTCAATCGGCTGTCCTAATGCGTTTACAACACGGCCGGTAAGTGCATCTCCAACAGGAACTTCTACTACTCTTCCAGTAGTCTTTACCACGTCTCCCTCGTTAACTGCACGGGAATCACCTAAAAGTACAACACCAACGTTGTCTTCCTCTAAGTTCATGACCATGCCGTATACTTCTCCCGGGAATTCCAGAAGTTCACCCTGCATTGCATTCTCCAGACCATGAATACGCGCAATACCATCCGCCACCTGAATAACAGTACCAACATCGGTGGTTTCTAGCTTCGCCGTATAATTCTTAATCTGTTCCTTGATTACGGAACTGATTTCTTCCGGTCTTAAATTAACCAACCCCAACTACACCTTCTTTCTCCAAACTCAACTTTGATAATCCCTTGCTGAGCTTCTCAATCTGCGTTTTAAGACTGCTGTCTAACACTCTGTCTTCTATTCGGATGATCAGACCTCCAAGCAATGCCGGGTCTATCTGATAATCTACTTCAAAGGAAGTGTATTTCGTCGTCTCTAAAAGACGCTTTGTAAGTTTTTCCTTCTGGCGGGCAGAAAGTTCTGTGGCAGAAACAACCTTTACCTTACCAATTCCCTTATATTCCTTCGCCTTGTCTACGAAAAATTCAAAAATCTTTGGAATGTCTTTCTGTCTGTCCTTCTCCACAATAATGCTGAGAAATCCCAGCACCTCATCCGATGCCCGTCCGGAAAATATATTCTTCAGCAAGTCTAACTTCTCTATCTTGCTTACTTCCGGATGATTTAAAAGAGAGAGTAAGTCCGCATTCTCAAGAAGAATCTGCTGCAATGTCTGCACCTCTGATAAAAGGGCATCCACCTTCTTCTCCTCGACTGCCAGCTCAAACAAAGCATTGCCGTAAATACTGCTTACTCGTTTAGCCATGTTTTATCTCCCATCTCTTTTAATGTCTGCTCAAACAGAGCATTCTGTGTCTGCTCATCAACAGATGCGGCAATAATCTTCTCTGACATAAGCGCGGCAACAGAAATAATCTCCTGTTTTACTTCATCTTTAACACGCTTCTTCTCAAGCTCTGCCTCACTCTTTGCATTCTCCATGATACGGGCTGCCTCCGCTCGTGCGTCTGCGATAATCTCATTCTCCCGCTGCATGGCCTTCTTTCTGGCATCACTTAAAATCTGTTCCGCCTCTTTATCAATCCGTTTCAGCTTCGTATCATACTCATCCTTAAAACGAATTGCCTGTTCCCGACTCTCCTTCGCCTCTTTTTGCTCCTTCATTACCCGCTCTTTACGGTCATTCAAAATCTTTCTTACCGGATCAAGAAGCAGATAACTTGCAGCTAAAAATAAAATAAAGATGGCGAGCATCTGAAATGCTACCTGAAATACAAGCTGTGGGTCCAGGCCAAATATTCTGTTATCATACTTTAGTGCCTCTAATAACACTTTATGGCCTCCTTTCGAATTCTCGAGGACTCATCTTACAGCTTTCCGATTAATGGGTTAGCATACAGAAGGATCAGTGCGATAACCAATCCGTAAAGACCTGTTGTCTCTGCTACGGCCTGTCCTAAAAGCATGGTAGACATAACATCACCCTTTGCTCCCGGATTACGTCCTACTGCAGAAGCACCATAACCGGCTGCAATACCCTGACCAACACCAGGTCCGATACCTGCGATAACCGCAAGACCTGCACCAATTGCGGAACAAGCTAAAACTAAACCTTCGTTTGTAATTCCTGTCATAATAAACTCCTCCTTAAATACATTCTCTTTCTTTTGTCAGAAAACCTGTAAACAAACCGTTACAGTCTCTCCTAATCATAACGGTTTGATATGAATACCATTGTTAACATTCCAAATACATATGTCTGGATTGCTCCAGAAAAGAAATCGAAATATGCATGTAGAAATGCCGGTATTCCAATCTTTGTAAACCACGGCATCAATGCGTACCACAGGCCGAGCATAATCGTTCCTGCTGTTACATTACCAAACAAACGCAGTGACATGGAGACCGGAGTGGCAAACTCACTGATGATGTTAATCGGGAGAAAGACTGGAAACGGATCTAATAAATCTTTTATGATTCCAAATCCCTTTGTCTTTATCCAGGCATACTCAATCATCACAAATGTAATCAGTGCCAGACCGAATGTGGTTCCAAAATCTGCCGTTGGCGGCCGTAATCCGAAAAGTCCTGAAATATTGGATAAAAAGATAAACGCCATCAGCGCCTCTACATAATTCAGGTACTTCTTTGCGTGAATACCCATGTTGCTCACAACCATGGCATCCATCTTCTCCACTATCATCTCTACTACATTCTGCACAACATTCGGTTCGTCATAATCTTTCATGATCTCATGTCTGGCAAATAATATCAAAGCCAATAATATCAGACAAACAATTACTGTCGTGACCATCGTAGTATTGATAGAGAGGGTAACCCCAAACAGCTTAAATTCATAATAACTATGGATAAAAAAATCCACATCGCTGCTTCCCATACCTTTACCTTCCTTTCTTATATAATTTCTTTGTTATATATACATTAGTATATGCATGAAAATATGCAGATATTTTCAGTCCCAGAATTCCAATAATTATTCCCGGAAAACTAAAATATCCTGAACGCATTCCAATCCATGCAGCCAATAATATAACCACTGCCCTTAAAAGCGTGCTAAATACCATGTTCCTCCTCGCCTGATGTTCCGTCATCACAAGACAATTGTTCAGGCTCTTGTACATACTCACGCTAAGTCCTATCGCTACAGCTGTCCCAAGTAACAGCCCCAGACTGTAGCTTCCTTTATTCTCCACGACAAGAAGTCCTATCGCTTCAAAAACAATACTGTACACAATACATCCGAAAATTAAATCAAATAAAGTTTCATTATCTTTATTTATCCATCTTCTCCAGTTCACCTTTATCTGATTCCCCTTTCTTCAATGTATCACAAATCAGCTCCAAAATATTATACACATTCTATTATTAAGTATAAAACAATCTATTTTATAAAACGCAAAATTATCGTATAACAGGAACGAAATCCTGCCAGTATTCCCAATATAAGAAATACCAGAAAAATCCAATCTGCATGAAGCCTTTCAGCTAAAAACTTCCCGGCAATCATACAAAGAAAAATACAGGTCAACATGCTGATTCCCAATTGGGTAATCAATGCAAGCATCCTCAAAAAACTATAGTCTTTCTTCTTTCGAATCATACCAGAAGTTCTCCGATAATCCGGTCTGCAACGGCTTCCATCAAAGGCTCCAATATATCAAAGCAGGTCTGATAGGTCTCCTGATTCTCCTCCGTCACTTCCGGTATTCTCTCTTCTGTTTCTGTTGTATCTATAAATGTCCCAATTGACATACAGCTTGTTGCCTCGTCAAATGATTCCTTTATCTCCTCTGCGAGTCCTTTTGTAATAGCCAGCACTAAATCTGCTGATGCAAGATCCTCGTCTGTGAGCTGGGAAGAACGAAAATCTTCTATCCTATAGCCTTTTTCCCTTAAAATCTTTGCTGCTCCCGGAGCAACGGGTTCTGAAAAAAGTACAACCAGTCCTCTGGAAACTACCTCTATATTCTGGCAGTTTCTCTTCTGCAATATACCCCGTAAAATACATTCTGCCATAAAGCTCCGGCCAATATTATTCTCTCCCACAATAATAATCTTACGATAATCCAAACTGATCCCTCCTATAGCGTAATCAGATGATATCCGGCTGCCTTTAGCATACGGTTCATGATAGCATTCCCCAAACCTTGCTCAAAAAAACTCTCTGAATACATATAATCACATTCTAAATCGTCAAATTCCCGAAGAATACGGTAAAGATTCGCCGCAACAGTTTCTGGTTTCTGCCGACTTCCTATACTTCTTAAAATATCTGCATGATAGGAATCTAATGTCTCATCTGTTCCAATAACTCCTACCTTATGTCCTTCTTCTTCTTTCTCCTTAACAAGTTCATTAATCCGGGCAATCACCTTATCCCTATCGCCTTCTACCAATGTAAGCTGTCCCTTTGGCGCATAATGACGGTACTTCATTCCCGGCGCTTTCGCTACCACATTCTTCTTCATAGTACGTCCGGTAACTGCCGGATCAATATTCACTTTAGGCAGCACTTCTTCTAACATATCTTTTGTAATATATCCCGGTCTTAAAATAGTCGGGGTATCTGTACTCATATCAATAATCGTGGACTCAATTCCGATTCCAACAGCCCCTCCATCAAGAATCAATGGAATTCTTCCCTGCATATCTTCATACACATGAGATGCCAATGTTGGACTTGGCCTTCCCGAAGTATTCGCACTCGGTGCTGCAATCATTCGGCCACTCTCCCGGATAAAATCACGAGCAAGCGGATGGGATGGCATACGAATCGCAACAGTCTTAAGCCCTCCCGTTGTTCCATCTGGAACACAGCTCTTTTTATTTAAAATAACTGTTAAT
>OCHK01000872.1_pt1 | contig 26653 bp, 14 predicted proteins | sample 1538551 | NCBI WGS metagenome assembly OCHK01 (sample SAMN04571707, study PRJEB22368) | human gut metagenome | biome: human gut; material: stool | host: Homo sapiens | place: Luxembourg | collected 2012-08-31
CCCGCCATTTCATTTTTCTTCTCATAATCCCCCTTTCTGATACGTTTCTGATGTATCTTAATTTATTGTCATGAAATTCCTCTGCCTTCGATTCCTATGGGCAGACTCATCCCAATGTCCAATTATCTACATTATAAAACTTTTCTTTTGAATGTGCTTGTTTAATTTACTCTTTATAATCGCTTATTTTGTCAAATTCAGAACCTCTGAATTTACATTTTATTTATATTTTTTAAAAAAATATTCACATTTTTTGTATTTTTCGGTACATTTTTTCTTTATTTCTGTTATAATACAGATTAACGCTTATTAATTGTGCTTATCTATGGAGGCTTTTTTTACACATGAAGAAAAAAACTACTGTTCAGTCAGTAAATAAACATTCTACTCCTCCTGCTGAGGAGACTAAGATTCAGGAACACGAAGTACCTGGATTGATGACATTGTCCGATTCCATCCTGTCCGGTGCTGTTGTTGAATATCGTAAAGCCGGTTATAGTTTTGCCCGGCACTTACATACAAATATTGAGATTTATCGGATTCTTTCCGGTGAATGTTATATGGATATTCAGTCGGAAACGATCCACTGTACAGCGGGCGAATTTATCATGTTACTCCCCGATGTAGTTCATTCTTTTTATCTGAATGACACATCTGACTGTGAATTTCAGCATATTCACTTTAACCCTGAGATGTTTTCCACGATTGTTCTTGAAGATGAGGGAGTTTTTCCTATCACCCTGATGCATGCGATCCTCTTTTCTGCCCAGTTCTATTACCGGATGGAATCTGATCCAGTCATCGACGAACATCTTCAGAAGCTCATTACTCTCTATGCTTCATCCAACAGTCTGTTCTCTGCTGCAAATATTAACGTTGCACTGATGAACCTGATGTTGTATATCCTTGACCATACAGAGACAGAGCATGGATTTTCCGAACCACAGCTTCAGAACAGCTATGTTGCTTATACACTGAATTACATTCGGGAAAATTTTACCCAGAAGATCCGTCAGGAGGATATCGCCTTGCAGCTGCATATCTCTGTCCGCTATCTGAGTAAGATCTTCAAAAATTATATGGGGGTAACCCTTTCTAATTACATTAACATTTACCGGATCAACCGTTCCATCGAGTTAATGCAGAATACAAGTCTAACGCTGACAGAAATCGCTCTGCAGGTCGGATTCAAAGATTCCCAGCATTATTCTAAGGTCTTTATGAATGTAATCAATGCAACACCATCCCATTACAGAAAAGCGATTTTGAAATAAAAACCACAAAAAAATTCCTTCCAGGAAACCCCCGGAAGGAATTTTTTATTCTTTTATTGCATTGAAAATTCGGAACTCACTTCAGATTAGTTTGTTCTTCTTCTCTTTGCCATTACTACAACAAGTCCTGCTGCCAGGCAAAGCATTGCCATTCCTGCTACATTTGATGTATCACCAGTCTTGGCTGCTTTCGCTACATTTGATGTACCATTTGCAGTACCGTTATTGGATGATCCATTGTTGAAAGAACCATGATTATTTGATCCGTTATTCGCATTGCCGTTGTTATTTCCGCCATTATTATCGGATCCGTTATTATCGTCTTTCTTGTCATCATCCTTATTGCTGTCGTCCTTCTTATCATCATCTTTTGCTTTCAGGGCTGCTCTTGCTTCTTTTACAGCCTGTACTGCTGCATCAATCTCATCCTGAGTTGCATCTGAATTCTGAAGAACTTCATTTGCCGCATCGATTGCTGACTGAAGAGCTGCAAGTGATGCTTCTGTATACTTGTCTGTTGCTCCGACAACTTCTGTTGCATCTGCAACCGCCTTTTCAAGCTCCTCTTTTACAACCGGTGCTTTCTTCTCTTCGAGTGCTGCCTTTGCTGCATTTACAGCTTCAACCTGTGCATCTACCTCTGCCTGGGTTGCGTTGTCATCAGCCAGAACTCTATTGGCTGCATCAATTGCTGTCTGAAGAGCTGCGATGGATTCTTCTGTATACTTATCTGTCAGGGCTGCTTCACCCTCTGCTGCTTTCACTGCAAGTCTCAGTGCAGATTTGTCTGCCTTCTCTTTCAGTGCTGCAATCTTAGCTTCTACATTTGCTTTTGCATTGTCAACTTCTGTCTGAGTTGCATCTGCTTTGTTGTAAACTGTCTGAGCTTCATCTACAGCATTCTGAAGTGCTTCCAAAGAAGCCGGTGTATAAGCGTCTGTCTGTGCGAGCTTCTCATTTGCTGTATTGATTGCTGCAAGCAGATTTTCCTTTGCAACTGTCATTGCATCTTTTGCAAATGTTACTGCAATCGTATGGTTTGCTGTTACGTCTGAGAATGTATATTCTGTTACAACGTCAACTGCAGTTCCATCTACTGTAAGGCTGTCTACATGATATCCGTCATTCGGTGTGATCGTGAATGCTTTGGATGTTCCTTTGTAAACATTTGTTGCTCCTGTCGGTGCGATCTTTCCACCATTACCTGCTGTTGCTGTAATTGTGAACTGAGTCTGGATGTCAGCAATCTTTGCTGTGATCTCAGCTTTCTTCGCATCTACATCTGCCTGAGAGCTTGCTGTTGTCAACTGCTTTCCTGCATTTACAAGTTCCTGAAGCTCTACAAGTGCCGCTGCAGAATATTTATCTTTATCTGCTGCATTGAGGATTGCCTCTGCATTTGTGATGGCTGTCTGAAGTTCTGTAAGGTCAGCTTCATCTGCCAGTTTTACTAACTCGATATCGAATTTATCTGTCTGTGGTGAATCTCCGTCTGGTGCTGTAAATACAAGAGTTCCTGCTCCTGCAGTTGTAACAACCATGTTAAATTCAACAGTCTTTGCCTGAAGCACATTATTCACCTTGGAGTTCGGTGTTGCCACCTGACTGGCAGTGATCTTTCCATCCTGCTCACTCCATGCAAGTTTATTCGTATCAGAACCACTTCTATAAGTTACTGTTACTTTATAAGTTCCTGCTACCGGTGCATTATAAGCATAAGCAACTGAATCTGCTCCTGTAGATGTCTTATTCAGAGAATTAATATACTTTCCATTGCTTGCCCAAGCTTCTGAGTTTACTTCGCATCTCCACTCTGTTGCTCCGCATGCCTCAGTAATTGTTGTTGCGTGCTCTGCTTCCAGAGTCTTTGTCGTTCCCTTTGTTGTCGGGAATTCAAATGGATTTGCTGCAGTATAATTTGCAAATGCAAATGTTGCCTCAATTGTATGAGCTGCAGTTACATTTTCAAATGTATAGGAAGTTCTCTTTCCTACGGATGTTCCGTCAACTTTAACATCGCTGACTTCATATCCATCATTTGCCGTGATCGTGAATGTTGCACTTTCACCTTCTGTAACAGATACCTTGCCGTCTGCAAGACCTTCTGCTGTGATCGTACCGCCTTCACCTGCTGTTGCTGTGATATCATAAGACTCAACTGTAACATTCTTCGGGCTGATAATAAAGTAATCAATTCCCGGTCCTTTATTTGTATTCGGAGCTGTGACTGAGATAACTCCGTCCCCTGCTTCTGTTACTTCAATATCAAATTCTGCAGTTCCAAATACAACATTATTATTTTCCTTTGTAGGATTAACTTCTAATGTCTTCTCTGTGATCTTTCCGTTTGCTTCAGTGATCTTGATACCATTTTTTTCATTCTCCATAGAACCGCTGCGGTATCTCATCACAACATGATATGTACCTGCTTTTTCTGCATGGTAAGCATACGTTATTACATCCTTATATGCCATATCAGTCACAAATTTTCCATTGCTTGCATCACTGTTATCAGTAATATGCATTGGCCAGTCCGGATCTGAATCTGTATCATTGCTGTTCGTCACTTCTGTTGCAAACTCTGCTTCCAGGGTTGTACTTGTTCCTGTCTTCCATGGGAACTGGAATCTGTCATCTGTTGTATATTGCGTACGTACTACAAGAGCTTCTTTAGCTGCATATAATGTAGAATATGCATTTTTGATCTGTGTATCTGTAGCATTTTCATTTGCTGCAACAGTCTTTGCTGAGGAAAGTGCCGCTGCAAACGCTGTCCATCCTTCTGAATAAAGATGTTCTTTTAATCCTTCAGATTCTGTGATCAATGTATTAAGTGAATCTCTTGTAATTGCATCAGCATCAAGAATTGTTACTTTGGCTGAGCTTGCAAGTCCGATTACCGGGCTGCTGCTTGAAAGCTCCAGTGTAAAATATACATCCCCGTCCGTTGTCGGCACACGGTTTGCATGTGCTGCACGACTGATTACTTTTTCTGACTCGCCATTTGCAAACTGAACGGTAGAAATCAACTCTGTATCGAAATGCTTCTGAATCGCACTTCCTGGGTTTGGCTCAAGTTTCGCTGTGATTTCACCTGTTGTTCCACCAACACGCTTGATCTTGACAGCAAGATCACTGTCTTCGTTCATCGTATAGGTTTCATTTTCAATTTCGAGCATACCTTTTCCGTCATTGTTAATGACATAGGCTGCCTCGACACCGATTGCTGCTGTCGTCTTTGCTACCAGCTTCAGTTTATGATGTCCGTTTTTCAAATCCGCCGACTCAAAAATCTTTGCTCCTGTTGATCTTACGGTATCATGAGTATCAATCGTTGCAACCGGAGTATCCATATTATCAATATAGACATCTGCCTGACCATGATTTGGATCTTTTGTTCCCATCAGATATACTTTTGTTCCGTCAAACTCATAGGTAAAGCTTGCATCCGCTTGATTTGACCAGGTATTCTGTCCGTTAATATAAGTAGGTCCCGTCTGTGGATTCCATCCTGAAGAACTAAATTTAAACTTCGTTTTATCATTTACACTTGTCGAATCCATTCCATCCGGAGCAGCCCCACTCAGCTGGAAGCCTTTGCTGGCTTTATAAACTCCAACTTCGCTAAGTTGCGGAACTTTTCCTGTTGATGTTCCGACAGTAATTCTTACCTGAGTTGCAGATATTGGTGATGTTCTGATCAGTCGTTTTGATCCAACCGTCACACCACGTTCCATGGGCTGCCAGCTTGCATTGTCATTTTCTTTGTATTCAACTTTATAGCTATTGATATGCTGTCCATTCTGGATTGCCTCTTCGATTGATACAACATCAAATCTCTTTGCAGAATCCCACTTGATCGTCAGGCTTCCACTTGTTGTACCATCATCTGTTGTCCAGTATGTAGCATCATCATCATCCACTGCATTTCCCGGCTTGAAGTCAATATCATTGCCGCGAACATTACTTGCTGTAATTGTTGTTCCATCTGCTTTTGCAAGATTGGTTTTGAATGTATCCTGAACATTCTGGCCAAATTCCACAACACGATCCTGAATCGCCTTGTCTACTTTTCCCTCATTATTCGGAGGCACATTCAAAAGTAATGTTGCATTATGACCAACTGATCTAAAATACATCTCTGCAAGGTTTGTCAGAGTTCTTGGAGTATTTTTCTGTGTTCCCCAGAACCATCCGGATGTAATTCTTGCATCTGCCTCCGGTACTGTCCAGTGATTACCATCTTCATATCCATTGGAATATCCGTCTGTCGGATCTCCTTTGTAATCTCCGGTACGCTGACTGTCATCATTATAGATCTGACCATCACGGATTGTTGATTTTGCCCATGTCGTATCATCTGCAAAACCATTTTCATTTCCGATCCAGCGGACTGTTGTATGAGTTCCTGCTCCGAACAGCATACAATCTGCTTTGTAACCTGCTTCTATTCCTTCATATTTCTGAATTGTTGCATACCATTTTTCAAAATTGTATGTCTGCGGTACATTATTGTAACCGTTCGCTCCATCCATCCATACTTCCACGAAATGCCCTTTATTTCCATATTTCGGATTGCTCAGGATTTCTTCAAGCTGGTTATTATAATATTCATTGTAGGCATTATTGATCGATCCACCATCTGAACCAAAGGTTGACTCTGCTACATCCCATGGTGAAAGATATAATCCCATGTCCATATTAGCTGCCGTACATGCTTCTGAAATTTCTGCAAGGATGTCTCCTTCTCCATTTTTATAACTTGTACTTGCAATGTCATACTCTGTATGTGCACTGTTCCAGATACAGAATCCATCATGATGCTTTGCTGTTACAATCAGCTTTTTAAATCCTGCATTTTTCAGTGTATTTACTAATGTTTCTGCGTCGAAATCACTTTCCAGCGTAAAAATCTCATCCGGAGTCCTTCCTTCATAAAGCTTTTTCTGTGTTGACTGGTTAAATCCCCACTCCAGTTCATTGAATGTATTCGGACCAAAATGACAAAATGCTGCAAGTTCATCCTTCTGATACTTATACTGATTTGCATCAGGTACTGTATCGTCCGGTGTTGGTGCTGCAGTATCTTTATCTGTGCAGTCCGCATCTGTTACGCCATTTTCAGCGGCATATACCGTTACTCCTGTTGTTCCAACAGAACTGAAAATCGTCGTAACTCCAAGAACCAAGCCCATAAGCATTGATAAGGCTTTTTTTCTCATGTCTTTCCTCCCATTATGTTATCAAAGCGGAGGAGATCAGCATTTTTCATAACCTCCCCCGCTTGTTTCTAAATTTCACATTTACAAAACTGCAAAGTTTTTAGTTCTCTTTTTTACGCTTTACTACAACGCCTGCTGCCGCTGCGGATGCTGCCAGTGCGAATGCCCAAACTGCCACGTTTGTTGTATCGCCTGTCTTAGCTGCTTTCTTAGTATTGTCTACCTTTGTTGTAGTCTTATTGTCAGACTTGGATGTATTAGAAGAATTGTTGTTCTTGTTGTCGTCAACCTTTGTATCATCCTTCTTATTGTCACCCTTGTTGCCGTCGTCTTTCTTTCCGTCATCTGTCTTCTTTTCTACAAGAGCATTGAGGGCTTTTGCGATGGCTTTATTTGCTTCGTCAACCTGAGCCTGCGTTGCATTTTCGTCATTCAGAACGGATGCGTACTGATCGTAAACTGCCTGCAGGGCTTTCAGTGATTCTGCTGTGTACTTGTCTGTTGCTGCAAGTGCTGTATCTGCCTTTGCTGTAGTTGCCTTGAGTTCTGTCTTGTCAACTACTGTCGGATCAGGATTTACAGCATCTTTCTTTGTTGTAAATGTAACTGCTGCCTTTGCGGATACATTGTTATTTGTATCAACAGCTTCTACCTCTACTGTGTATTCTGTTCCTTCTGTAAGACCTGTCAGTACATATTCTGTAGTTGCTACCAGTGTATCATTTACCTGAGTTCCGTTTACATATACATTATATCCGGCAACTTCTTCATTATCTGTAGAAGCTGTCCATGTAACAGTTGCACCTGTCTTTTTGACATCTGATGCTTTTACATCTGTCGGAACACTCGGAGCCTCTGTATCGGCTGCCTTTGCTGTTGTAAATGTAGCTGCTTCTGATTCTTCAGATTCATTTCCCGCTGCATCTACTGCTGTAACTTTTACACTGTACTCTGTAGATGCTGTAAGACCTGTCAGGTCATACTCTGTAGCTGTTACAAGTTCTGCATTTACCTTTGTATCATTTACATATACATTGTATCCAACTACACCAACATTATCGCTTGCTTCTGCCCATGCAACTTTTGCTGTTGTCTCTGTAACATCCGCTGTTCTTACTGCTGTCGGAGCATCCGGTGCTTCTGTATCAGCTACTGCTGTATCAAGGTATGTGATAATCGGAGTAACATGAACAGACGGCTTGCTTGGATTGCTGTTGCTCTTTGTTACTACACGGATCACATCTCCTGCATTTACTTCGATTGCATCAAAGTTTGCCCAGTCTGTTGCTTTCTCACGGCTGGTCTGAAGTGTTACACTCTGCTTTACTGTATCATTAACAAGAAGGCTTAATGTAACTGTTCCGCCTGAATTTCCATTCTGACGAAGGTATGGCTCATCATCTTTTACATTGAAAGATACTGTACCGCTCTTCGGTGCTCTGAATGCCATTGCCGTTGAGATATCGCTGTTCGGCGGTGCGGAAAGCAGTCCGTGAACGCTTGTATCTGTTGTTGAAGTTGTACCCTGTGAAGCATCAATACCAGGACCATAATATGTATTCACACACCAGTTCGGCCATCCGTCTCTGTCAGATTCTGTCATATTTGTCCAGTCACCGGTTCCGTTCTTCTGCTGTCCAAACCATACATTTCCCTGCTGTCCTTTAACAAAGTCAAGAGTCCAGTTGTATGTGTTCTTCTGAGCGATTGTATAATCATTTGTTGTTCCGTCTTCAGCTGTGATACGAAGTGTCATGCCTTCTGCTACTGCATCCGTATTTGCCAGCTCAGTTCCGCCATTTAATACAGAAACTGTTGCTGTATCAGCTACAGTGATATTCTTTCTCATCTCGCTCACTGTTGTCGGATTTTTAGCTGTATAAGGAACGCTCATGGTTGTTCCTTTTACTTCATAATAAGCATCTTTCAGTTCTTTATCAGAACTTGCAACTACTGTATAAGTTACATCCTCCATTCCTTCATAAGAAAGAACGATGGTTGCTCCACCTTTCACGATATCTGCATCACCAAGAACTTTATCACCATTTTTTACAGTAACTGTAACGCCTGTATCAACGATGATGTTGTTGCGGAACTGCTCTACTGTTGTATTCTTCGGAAGATCACTTACATTTGTTCCTGAAATTGTGTATGTATTGGAACGAAGTACAAGTGCTGTAACTGCATCACTTTCTGCTGCTCCGATTTCCGGTACTGCTGTGATTGCATGTCCGAAGAAGTCATGATCGATAGAATAACCATTTCTGTCAACAATTACTTTACCAGCATTGATAGCCGGTGAGTTTGCTGCCAGTTTGTATCCATCAAATTTTGTAGTAGCTGTCGGATCTTCATGCAGTCTTGCCTGCTTGTCCTCTGCTGCTGCAACCGGACCTGAACCTGCATCAACAAGTACTGCTGTTCCTGCGGATACCTTTACTGCATTTGCATCAGTTGGGTAATTGGATACATTGTAGTACAGGTTGTTGTCGAATACTTTATTGTTGCTCGGATTCCAGTTTGAAACTGTTGCCGGTGTACTTCCTGCAAAATAGAAAATATTATTTTCTGCTGTAACCGGTCCACCATTTCCATGACTTCTATGCCAGATTGTATTCAGTCCCGCTTTAATATAGAAGGTATTATTGTAAACCTGACAATTTCCTGTATTTCCAGCAGGATCCAGCGGTCCCATATCTTCATTCTGGCTGATATTGTAACGGAATGTATTATTAATGGATTCCGGTCCACAGAACATGATCGTACTTGCCGTATTACCGTGACTGTAGTTGTACTGATAGTTTGTTCCATCACCGTAGTCAGCATCCCATGGCTGTCCGTCACCATTACCGCTGGATGCATTCAGCGTTGCGAAGCATTCATTGTACTGGAAAATGGCATTTTTACACTTCCATGGCCAGATACCTGCTGCAACTCGTCCTGCATTGACACCCTGCTTACCGGTCTCATTACCATTTGCATCAAGCCTTGGCTGTTGCCGTGAATAATCTGTTGTATTAATCTGCTTTGCTGCATTCTCTGATACATTATACTGGATCAAAGGATTGTCACAGTACATTGTTGTAATCGCATCTCCACCGACATTGTTCAGGTAGTTATTCTCGATTACAACCTTGGATGCTCCATATGTAGACATCACCTCATCTGACAGAGAAGCATTTGTGAATCTTCCCCACTGATAGGTATATCCAACTGCGATTCCCCACCGGTTTACTGTATCAAGATAGCAATTCTTAATCCGAACATCATTGTATCTTGCAACACCTGTTGTTGCCTCATTTGTCGGTTTCTCCATGATAAAGTAGATACCACCATTGGTCATGTGCTTATTATAGACGTTACCTGTTACATCATGAATGTAAAGATCATTCAGTACGATATGATCTACTGTTCCATTATCTTTTGCAACTCCGGCAACACCGGTTCTGTCCATTGCATAAGCATCATTGTAGTCACGTACTTTACCGTTTGAATCTGTTTCCGGTACTTTATCTGTCGCTCTGTTGTTCGTCAGTTCCAGACCATTGATCTCAATGTATTCTGTATCCTCAATCAGAATACAAGAAGATACTTCACCTTTCCATTTATGGTTCTGGTTATCCAGTGGATTTCCATAGTTCAGATTCCAGCGTCCCTGACCATTTGTATTGATCTGCGGTCTGGCTGCACTCTCATCTCCATAAGTTGAAATAACAACCGGTGCATCTGCACTACCGCTGTCCTCCTTCGTAAAATGAAGTGCCTCTCCATTGAAGACAGATCCTTTCTTAAAACGTACCTGATCTCCTGGTTGAAGATTCACTGCATTTACCTGTTCCAAGGTTTTAAATGCATCGCTTTTGGAAGTACCTGTTGCATTTTCATCGGCATTTCCATTTTCGGAATCAACATAATATGTTGTTCCTGTTGCAGTGTTCTGTCCTTCAGCATTAACAGAAACTGCAGGCATCATTGATGCAACCGTAGTTCCTGCAAGCAGAAGAGCCAGAGCACCGCTCATCCATTTCTTCTTCATAATATTGCTCCTTCCATCATTTTATATTCTTCAAGGTAAACCGGTTTACATCCGCCATGTTCCCGTCCACCTGAGAATCAGTTTCACACTGCGTGATGATGTCATCATATTTCTTTTCACGCAACTCACGTTCCACCGCAATTCTTGCTGTCTCCAGATCAGCATTCTCTTCGCTGTCCCCGAAGATCCATTCGCGGCTGTTGTAGTATTCCAGTATCTCGTCCTCTGTCAGTTCCATGCCCTCACGGGTGTAATCATTGCAGTATTTTTCTTTGAGCGTACTCATTTCATACTGAAGATAAATCTGAAAAGTATACTCTTTCAGTCCATAGACCACTTCTCCATTTTCAACCTTTTCACTCCGCTTTGCATTTTCGTCTTTCCAACGCTTTTCCAAAGCCTCATAACTGCTGTCTGATACATCACCACATTCTTCTGCAAGGTCATAGACCGCATGGATGTATTTCAACTGTTCTACTGTATTTTCCGTCAGAATTTCGTAGCCGTATTTCCCATCATACTTTTTCTCCCAGAAGCCATCTTCATAAACGGCATCATAGTCCTGCTGAATCTGCACCTCTGTATCATACTCTACAGATTTCATGCAGTTCACATATTCATCTTTGCTGATTGTATGCCCCCCAACAGTTAAATCGAATCGATTATCAATTCTGTATCGGACGACCCCGGCAACAATTCCCGCAACCGCGATCACCAATACTGCAATTCCGATCTTCAGGAACTGCTTTTTTCGATTCTTCATACTCCGCATCCCCTCCTGTTCTGAAATCTTGTTCTTTCTACGCACGAACTTACCCACTCTGACTTAATACTATTATAACAACAGCAGAATTTTTCAACTCGTTCTTTTCGGTTGATTCCCACGCTTATTTTGTCTAATTCGGAACATTCTTTTCATTTCTCCCTTGACTGCTTTTATTCTCTCTGCTATATTACATATAGAACAGTATGAATCGTACTGTTTCTTTGCATACAATAGTGTAAAAAGTAATGCAGATCAGATGATACAAATGTAACGGAAAGATATGAGGGTGAGTCTATGAAAAGAGATTACTATGAACTGCTCGGACTGGCGAAAGGTGCTGATCCGTCAGCAATAAAAAAAGCCTACAGAAAGCTTGCTAAAAAGTATCACCCGGATACGAATCCCGGTGATAAAGAAGCTGAAAAGAAATTTAAAGAGATCACTGAAGCTTATAATATCCTGAGTGATCCTGAGAAAAAGAAACTTTATGATCAATTTGGTCACGCTGCATTTGACCAGAGCGGTGCTGCCGGTGGAGCCGGCACCAGTGGTTTCCATGGTGGATTCTATGGAAGTGGCTTTGGTGGAGCCGGATTTGGCAGCAATGGTTTTGGCAGTGGTGGTTTCAGTGGTGGCGGTTTTACCGGAAACGGTGGGTATCAGGAATACCACTTTGAGGGTGGTAATATGGATGATATGTTCGGAGATATTTTCGGAAATATGTTCCACGGAGGAACATCCCGCAAGACTTCTTCCGGTTTTGGGAACGGCTTCCATGGTGGGTTCCAGTCCGGTGGTTTTCAGTCAAAGGGATCCGATCTGAATGCAGAAGTAACCGTTGGTTTTGATGAAGCTGCTTTTGGCTGTGACAAGGTCATTACATTACAGGATCCAAATGCTCCGGGAAATCCTTCCCAGTCACTGAAGGTTCATATTCCTGCAGGAATCGACACCGGTAAGACGATCCGTCTCCGTGGCAAGGGAATGCCCGGTACAAATGGCGGAGATGCCGGGGATCTGATGTTGAAGGTCAAGGTCGCTGACAAACCGGGATACGAGCGAAAGGGAACGGATGTCTATACGACAATTACTGTACCTTTCACGACGGCTGTCTTTGGTGGTGAAGCACTGGTTCAGACTTTATATGGCAATGTGCTTTGTAAGATCCGTGAGGGTACACAGTCCGGTTCTAAAATCCGTTTGAAAGGAAAGGGAATTGTTTCCATGAAGAACCCTTCGGTTCACGGTGACCAGTATGTAACGGTTCAGATTGAAGTTCCAAGGCACTTAACTCCGCAGGCGAAAGAGAAACTGCGTGAATATGAGGCCTTGGTCAGTGGAAATGCAAAGAGTGCTTAAGATAAAATATGCTCCTTCAGGCAACAGGTTTTCTTGTTCCTGTCTGCCTGAACGGAGCATATTTTTTATTCAAACATCACTCTTTCATCTCAATTGTCTTTTTTCTTTTTGAGAAAATTTGCAAGAAGCATCATTGCAGAGACCAGTACCCCTCCTGCCACCGGTACAACCGGAGTTGTATCGCCGGTTTTTGTTGCTTTTCCAGATTTTTTTGTACCCATCGCCGGATTTTTCTGGTCAGCAGATGGCTTGCCACTTCCTGTCGTCTGTCCTGCACCATTCGAATTATCCGGAGTAGATGGCTTGCCTGGGGCAACCGGATCTGGATCTACCGGATTCGGATCTACCGGTTTTGGATCTACCGGATCTGGGTCAACCGGTTTTGGATCTACCGGTTTTAGTGCTTTCTGCTTCTCAACGAGCGTATCAGTTGCTGTTGCTACCTCTGTATGCTTAAGTTCCTTTTTCGTTTCCTTGCCTTCCAAAAGAAGTTTTGCAGCAGCTAATGCACTTTCAAAATCCGATGTGTCTTTATAATCTTTTACTATAATTTTCTCAGCTTCCTCTACTGCTTTTTCCAGTGCTGCAAAGTCAGCATTTGTCGCAAGTGGCTGTAATGCATTTATTGCATCCCTCACTTTTTGGGTCATCTCATCAACCTCACTCTGCTCTGTCCGTGGATTGTCAAGTACTTTCTCAGCCTCCGCAAGAATCTTGTCCAGACCGGCATAATACTCTGTCATATATACCGTTCTGTCTAATTTTTCTGCCTCATCTACTGCCTTCTGTAACTCTGAAAAGTCTGCCGGGATGTATGCCTCTTCTACATAGAAATTATCAACATAATATTCACTGCTCTGTCCTGTAATATCTACATAGCAGTCTTCTTCATCACCTGTTGTAAACTCGAGAACAAGCTTTCCACTCTGGGCATTTGCCACCGCACTTGCAAGCGTCTTTGAAGCCTTATCAGATTTTACTGCAAAAGTAAACGCATTTGCACTTGGTGCTTTATATTCAATGCCTACTTTATACTCTGTATTCGGTTTAAATCTAACCGTTGATGGAATGGTTCTCATATAATCTTTTGCACGAATCTTCAAAGAATAGTTTCCATCAATCACATCCGTCGTATACTCTGGATTCACTGGATTTTTCTGAGATAAATGCGACTGATCAGACTCCGTAGACACAAATACTCCAAAGCCCTGATCTACATTTTCAAAATCCTCCCAATAAGTATACTTATTCGGATCCGGGTTAGTAGAAGCATCAACTTTTGCCACCCGCACATCATCAAAGTCAACAACCGATGTATCGCTTTTTCCTGCTGCTGCAGAAAGCGTTAATTTGACCGTGTCAGATGCCGCAGTAAAACGTACCTGCATACGCTGAGCCTTAGTCAAATATTTATCATTATGATGAACTCCATACGTGACATTACTCTGTTCCATATAATTTGAAACTACTTCGTCCCCGTTCTTTACCTCAATTGATGCTTTTCGTCCATCATCAGTAATGCACCATACAGATGCCGAATAAGCCTGCCCCGGAACCAGACCTGTTAAAGTCTGACTTACCTGTCCATCTTTTGTTCCCTCTATATAAAGGTGTGCATTTCCAAGACTATTATCCTTAATCTTTATATGATCTACACTATCAGATGTAGATGATGGTTTCCACTCATCAAAATTATAGGAATCGAATCCCATATCTTTCACAGGAGATCCTGTAGACCACTCCATTGTATCAGCCGTATCAACTTTTACAGCATCCTCTTTGTAAAGTACATATCCTGTTTTTGCTGTCGCATCAATTGTTACTTTACGTCCTGTCACAGGAAGCGTTTTCTTATCAGATTTTCCTTCTGCAGACAGTTTATAAATCGTTACCTCAGTTACATTTCCCCAGGATTCCGGAAGTGTCCAGGTACTTGAACCTCCATCTTTATTATAATGATAAATCTTACCCTGCTCATCATCATCCTTTTCCCATGGAATGAAAATCTTATTTCCTTCGGCAACTTTTTCACCGTCCAGCGTAATAACATTAACGTTATTCACGATCTCAGTTACTACTTCGTTACTATTTCCCAGAACTGCCCGCGATTCGCTTTCATACTGCATCAGCGGATACTGTGCAAGGAACTTAGCCGGAAGTACTTCGCAATAAAATGTATCCAGCGAATCATTCATACTTGCTGCATTATTTCCCTGTGAAGACTGCTGCCAACCGTCAATACCAGCACCACCTTTGCTTGCTCCGCCTGTATCGCCGCCGTTGTTTCTCGATTGTATTCCTCTGAACAAAGTTGTTCCCTGGAAAATATCAGACTGGTTGTTCTCTACAAAACGAACCAGATTTCCTGCTCCTTTAAAGTTGCCTGCCCCGGTCTGAATACCATGGACAAATACACTGTGGGAAACCATTTCATCAGGATTCTCTGTTCCAAGAATAATGTTGCGGCCTTTTATATTCTGTATTAATTTATACATCGGCCATCTTGTTCCAAAGAATACATCTACATATGTCGTATCAATCTTTCCCTGCGTATCTTTATCGTATAATTGCGAAAAACGTCCATCCAATCCATTTTCTGATGTGTCAAGATCGTCGTTCTCACGAATAATGCCTTTTGAACTATCATACCAATCCCAGGCCGGAAGGCTTGCTGCAAGCTTTCCATACTGCGGAGCTTCCGGGTAAGTATCTGTCTGGTTTACATGAATACCTATTTGTGCATTATACTTTTCTGCCTCACTCAGCAAAGTGTTGAAATCTTCCAGACCACCAGCATGCTTATTATAATTTGCATAATCCGGATGAGATGAGTCATGTCCTTCACCTTGATATCCCTTGATAATAATATTCTGCACAAATCCATCTGTAGCCAGATACATCTTCTTCACATTATCCAAAATACGGAGAAATGGATATTGAGCTTCGGATCCTACATTCATTGCGATCATTGTCCAGGAGTCTGTCACTTCGTCCGCTCCACTTTTTCTGGTCATGCACTTATCCCGAAGTACAATCGCACCATCCTGAGCGTCTACTTTTCCATCTCCATTGCAATCTGCTGTGACCGCTACCTTGACTGCAGGCAGATACATTATCTCTCCATCCAGTCCACGGTAAGTATACTCATTCATCCATAAACCTGTAGAATTATGGTCTCCTGCCGCAAACGTCTGGTATGCTACTTCATGACGGTTTTTATATGATTCTCCACTTAATGCAGCAGCAACATTCCGATTACTTAACACTGCAAGCGTCGTCTCATTATATGCTTCTGATGCATTGGCTGAAGAAAGCGAAATCGCATTCTGTCCCTGATAATTATTTACAGTCAGCTTTCCGTCCGCATCTTTACTTGACATAGAAATCAAACTGTGACGCGGGAAATTCAAAGTGTACAGTTTCGTCTGATCATCAACTATATTTTTTACATTCATAGAAAGGACATTTCCTTCTACAGTAAATATAACATCAAATGAAATTCCTGTCGTCGCCTCTGACACATGATAAACCGCTTTATTCTCACTGATATCTGCTGTAACATCCGGTGTATAAAGTTTATTATTTAACTCAATCTGATGTAATGCAAGTTCCTGTCCTTTTACAGTCTCCCCACCGTTCTTTAATGTATAATCGATTACCCGCGGGAATGCACGGTCCAGACGGACTGTCATGGCATCTGACTGAATTGTTACAGGCTCTGTATTTTCCACAACTGTCGGTACAGCTGCATTCTCCTGCGTAAACTTCTGGATGAGCATTCCATTATTACTTCCGGTTCTGAATCCCACTTTTCCCGGATTTGTCGTAACATTACTAAGTTCTCTATTAAGAATTTCCTCATTATCAACAAATACTGTCACATACTTGTCCACAATCCTTACTTTTATCTTATATGGAACCACTCTATTTGCAAGAATAAAACCACTGTCATTATATTCACTTCCAAGAAGTGACTGTCCCTGTGCATTCCAGATATTCCATCTGGTATAATGCTGATTATTCTGTGAAGACGGTCCAACATAGAAATACTCATTATCACTTACATACCGGAGAACTGCCCCATATCCACAATTATCATTCATTGGATCGTATGTAAATTCAATTTCCTGGTCTTTCAGGCTTGCCGAATTATCATCAATAAATACGCCATCTCCCTGAAGCTTCATGGCACCATTTTCCAGACTCATAGAACCGCTTCCACTCTTTTTCGTAAAGCCGTCTGCTCCGTCTGCCGCAAAATTTCTTGTATAGGATACCGTCGGTTCCGGAATGTTAATATTAATCGTGAATGTCTGTGTCTGCCCATCTTCGAATTCAAAAACCAGCTTTGTACTGGATTGACTTTTGATCTTTTCAAGATAAGTTGTCTTAATTGTGACATTCTGACCATTTACAGTATAATCCGTTCCCCTTTCCAATACCTCTGATCCATTTTTAATCGCACTTAATGTATTCTCGCCTGTTATTGCCACTTCAATATCCTGTGCTGCCGCTGTATCCTGTTCAAGTTTCACACTTTTCGGATCAATCGAAACTGCTGAAAAAATATCGGAAGTTTTTATATTGTCAAACTTCAAAGCACATCCATGGGTTTCTGTTGGTTCTCCCCAGACTCTCATTCCAATCTGTCCGGACATCGTATCACTAAATGCATCTACTGTCTGATCAATAATCACCTCTCCATCCTGATAAACCTTGATCTGCTTTCCACGATACTCCAGTTTGATATGATGCTTCTGGTTTATATCTGATGCATCAAACGTCGTCTTTGTGGAATTAAGATCTCCCCAGTTAGAAGAACCTTTCTGCCAGAACCAGTGAGTACCGTCTACTCCAATTCCTTCCCAGTCAGAGGAAGAATTGTAACGGAACAAAATCAACATTCTCGCCCCATTCGGTCCTTTCGTCAGGGTAAGATCCATTTCAAGAATTCCATCCTGACGGGTTTTGGAATTTCCATATTTGAAAAAGGACTCTCCTGCAGACTCAAGTACCATAAATCCATCATCACCCTCACCATTTTGGAAAGTGATCGTTCCATTTGCCCCATCTTTTACCCAGCCGCCCTGACTGTTCTCGTCGGTAAAATCGATCATCTCCTGCGTCACCGCTGCCTTTGCTACATTCCCCGGTATCGGTACCGCATTTGCAATCATACAAGCAGATAAAGTTGCAATGGTAACTCGCTTTAATTTGTTTTTCATAAACTCGCCCCTCCATGCCATTAGATATTTTGCCTATTTTTTATCTCTGTGCCATTTTCCTTTTGCATATAATTATATCTTTTTTCTTCTTTTTTTTCAATATCGGCGTTTCTTTTTATTTATTTTTGTTATTTTATACAATTTTATCGTGCTTGTTCCATCACTTTGCTTGTTCCCCTTGCTTTTTATATAAGAAGGCTGCAAAAACATTTCTTTCAAATGCTTTTGCAGCCTTCTTTACCTCTCCAATCATTTTCTTTATCAGGTGGAATTCTGTTCAATTCCTATGTGCTTCCCTATTCCTGTTCTTCTTCCAGCTCAGCCCGGATCGTATCTTCAGATGCTGCCATTGCCTGCAGGGTCATGGTAAGAAGCTTTTCAAGTTCCCAGTCCAGTTGCTTTGCACCTCTTTCAATGACTTCTCTTGAACATCCCGCAGCAAATCCTTTGCTTTTATATTTTTTCTTCAGAGATTTTAATTCCATATCTTTTGTACTTTTTGACGGACGCATCAACGCAGCCGCCCAGATCAGACCTGTCAGTTCGTCTGCCGCAAATAGTACTTTTTCCATCTCATGGACGGGTTCTACATCAATCATCTTTCCACATCCTACTGTGATTCCGTATCCATGAGAACATACTGCATGGATCAGATCTTCTGAAATTCCAGCTTCTCTTAAAAGCTCCGGTGCTTTCAAACAATGCTCTTCCGGGTATAATTCAAAATCAATATCATGAAGCAGTCCTGCGATGCCCCAGTATTCTGCATCTTCTGCGTATCCCAGTTCATTTGCATACCACTTCATAACAGTCTCTACAGTCAGAGCATGCTGAATGTGAAACGGATCTTTATTATATTTTTTAAGTAACTCAAAAGCATCTTTTCTAGCAATATGTTCCATGTTGCTTCCTCCCTTTTATCCGCAGTCTTTCCTACTATTCAGATAGGTTATATTTTACTTTGATCTTTACTGCTTGTCAAGGCGGGAAGCATTTTTACTTTTTTGCCGCAAGTAACTTCTGACTGGCACATAGTCTATGCGATTTCTTTCGATGTTGACTGTATAAAATTGTAGTTACAGCTGTGCCGGCTGTGAAGATTGCCGTCAGTATGTAGATTATTTGAGGTAAACGTGACTTCATTTTCATCATGCCTCACTTTCAATACTTCTTGCGTTCCCTGCAGCACTATCCTATCACATTTCTTCGCTACCCCATCCACGTCCAAAAGCGGTGGCATATCTAAACTATATCTTTTTATTCAGTATATATTTTTTTCCGAACAGTCAGTTTCTATTCGCTTTTAACTGAATAATCAATGATAACTTTCCTGCAGACAGGGCAATGATACGCAATACAGGTTGGTTTCGACCAATTATGAGAACTTAATACTATTTCATCTTTTTTTGCCAGTGCCGGTATAAGCCAAGTTCTGTCAGCTCTCGTTGTGAAGAAAATTTCGCGTTGACTCTGAACCGCGCCACATATCATTTCCTCGTTACAATATGGACATCTCATTATTCTCCCTCCCTTTGTAAATCTGCTTTTGGTGTATTATTCCTTTCAAAATTCCCGATCTTACAGTACGTCCACCTTCACGATACTTTAATCCCGTTTTCCCTTATATTTTTCATATTTTTCTTTATATCTTGAACAGGTTAATTAGGATAACGAAATATCAATTAGAAACACCTATACAGAAGACAATTTATATTCCAAATCTCCTACTAAAAAATTCCTATGATATGTACATGAGCATGCACTTGAATCAAATAATGCTATATTATATGCGTCTTTATCAAATGTACTGTAATATCTTACTCCATCATAACCACAAAACTTTGCAAAATCACTGATGTACTGTGTCGGTAAATAATCCAGTTCACTATCCCAACGGCTCATAGGTTTAGCCAAATCCCTCTCAATAGCACGCATTATTTGCTCATTAATCAAATAATCCACCTTATCAGTATCTGCATAAAAAGGCGAATTGTGCGTTATAGAACACAAATCCAAGACATTTATCTCTCTAATCAATTTAAAAGTGGCAATCGTTACATAATCAAAAGCATGAGCCCTTATTTCTTTCACTGTTGTCTTTTTTCTATTAGAAAGATACAAACAGCTTTGTCCCTTAGAATTTGCTCGTCCTGGTGATGCAATGTCATCAGGAGGTGCCCACATTTCTCTCCTTGTAAACCCTGAACTTCCCTTTTCGTTTGATACTCGAGCTCTGTAAAATCTTTCCCCCATCGGAATGGTTATCTTTGCAACCTTCAATATTTCTCTCAACAATTCCAAATTAATAAAATCATTGTGAAATCTGTTCACATTCCTAAGGCTCTTTTTGAACTCCTTCCATGTATGATTCCTCATAATAGAGTATTTCAACAAATATTCCTCATCATATAATTGTGGAATTCCCACAGGCTCAATAAGAATCTTTTCACTTAAGAACAACGAATTATCGACAATTCCCTTTACAATTTTAAACACCTTGTCTAAAGAACCGGAAAAAATACTCCATTCGTCACATAAACGCTCAGCAATTGTTTTCTTGTCACTTGAAGGATAAATACTTGGCAATTCTGATTCAGGAACATAAATTTCAATGATAGAACCTAACATATCCTCAACCGCCGATTTATCACCATCAAAATCCGAATCATAAATCCATGTATCCAATTTACCACAGACAGGACAATTCCCCCTATGACCAATCATTTCAATTGCTGCTTTTACCTCTTTATCATCAAAACAGTCCATACAACATATCATTCATCCACCTCTAAATACTTCCCTATTAGTTCCAGATGATGCATAATAGAGCATTTTTTTATCACCCCTAATCCAGGAAATTTACCATTTGAATAGTAATCAAGCAAATTCTGTAAACCCTTCGTCTTCGGAATAATATCAAAATTCTCCCAACTTAATAGATTCTGCATAGCCTCTGCAAATTTTCGTGCCGGGTCAGATATATTCTCATTTGATTCTGATACAAAATGGTGAACTCTCAATTCACTTTTCTGTCCAAAATATAAAATATGAATTGCGACCGCCAATGGAGCAAATCCACTCTCTTCATAGGCATCACCTACTATAGAATAATCGGAAAATCCTACATAACCACGTTTTCTATAAACTAAATGATTTCTACTAAATAATTCATCTGGTGACTCAATATAATCAACATTCCTCTTTGCCTTCACATATACATCTTCTAAAATTACTGTTTCGCCAAATACTTCGTCCTTAAAGTCTTCATCTTTTGGAATAAATGTATATACTGCTTCTAATTTTGATCCATATTCTTCATAATAACCGAATGTATCAATGCCCGTATTAATCAGAACAATATCCTTCACATTCTTCTTACCATCAAGACACTGAGAAATAACTTTATCATCACACAGATATCCACTAATAATATGAGAATTATTCAACAATTCTTTATAGTTTATTAAAGTTTCTTCTAGTTTCTTCTTCTTAACTTCATTAGTCTCGTCTTCAATTTTCTTTTTTAATTCTTCATAATCACTTCGAAATTTACCGACCTTCGGATTTTTAATTATAATAATTTTCCTATCAGCTTCAATAAATTTTTTTAAAGTTGTAAAAAAAGTACTATTGCAACGCACTGGCTCAATAATAGGAATAATAGTGCTATACAATCTATCGACTTCTAACAGTTCTCTTAAGCACAGTAATTCATTCTGTCTGCCCCTTAAATATGGAAAATACATTACTACACCTCCACCTTTTTATTTAAGAACTCATCTAATGCATCATAATTTGATCTATATTTTTTTGAGAAATATGCATAAAAACTCAATTCATTTGGTACTCTTTTTTCAAATACATCATCAATTGATAATATTGTTCTTTGCTTTAGAATTCTCATTATTTTCTTCTGCAATGCTACAATATTAATTTCTTTCATCCACCGTAAACATTCCCTATAATACTCAAAATTATTAACCTTTGGCAACTTATCAAAGTATTCTAGAAGTATTTTCTCAAATTCTTTTTTTCGGAGTACTTGAAACATTGCATCATATGACAGTTCTTCATTATCGCAATATGCCCTTTTTCTACAAATTAGTTTTCCAGAATTTGTAAGTTCAAAAACGCCAACCTTAGTATCTCTCAAAAACTCTTTTACTCTCTCCACCTGTCTCTTGCTAACAACAACATTCACATAACTAAATACTTTATAATAATCCTTTATCTGGCTCTGAAGTCTTTGAAAATTATCTAAATCTGTCTTTATTTCATATACCACACCTTTTCCATTAATCATTACAAAATCTGCTTTAGAATTAGCAATAGGCAACTCTGTTAATGCTGCTGTATTATATAAATCATGTTTTTGTATTAACAACTGGTTAAAAATAGTATTTTTGTAGTAATATTCATTTCTATACTCACTGTTCATATACTCATAAATGCAACTGATTGCCTTACCGTATGTCAGTTCATCATCCTCTTTCACATATCGAGATATACATTTTAGGAAAGAATCCGGCACATCTTTTTTTTCAACTAAACTATCAAAATATGGAACAGTAAAAACTTTTGTAATAAGAAATTGGTTTTTCTCCATAAAATGCCTCCTTTCCTTTGTTAAAATTTTACCATAGCTTCTGTCAATTCTCAATCTAATCTTTCTTATTGCAAGTTAGCTCATTCTTTCTTTCACACTATTCCTGAACGGCTCTTATTACAATATTTCACCAGCAGCAATTCCTAAAGGCAAAAAATCCCTGGAAACACAAGGTTTCCAGGGATCTCATATCGATATTAACTCTAACTGGATATTAATTACTCGATGATAGAAGCTACAGTTCCTGATCCTACTGTACGTCCACCCTCACGGATAGCGAAACGAAGACCTTCCTCCATAGCTACTGGATGAATCAGTTCAACTGTCATCTCTACGTTATCTCCAGGCATGCACATCTCTACGCCTTCCGGAAGATCGCAAACACCTGTTACGTCTGTTGTTCTGAAGTAGAACTGTGGACGGTAGTTGTTGAAGAATGGAGTATGACGTCCACCTTCGTCTTTTGTCAGTACGTAAACCTGGCATGTGAATTTCTTATGGCAGTTTACTGTACCTGGTTTGATAAGAACCTGTCCTCTTTCGATCTCTGTTCTCTGGATACCACGAAGAAGTGCTCCGATGTTATCTCCAGCCTGAGCCTCATCAAGAAGCTTACGGAACATCTCGATTCCTGTTACAACAGTCTTCTTAACATCATCATGGATACCGATGATTTCAACTTCGTCAGATACGTGAAGTGTTCCACGCTCTACTCTACCAGTTGCAACTGTTCCACGTCCTGTGATAGAGAATACGTCCTCTACTGGCATCAGGAACGGTTTGTCTGTAGCACGCTCTGGTGTTGGGATCCATGTGTCAACAGCGTCCATGAGTTCCATGATCTTGTCTCCCCACTCTCCGTCTGGATCTTCAAGAGCTTTAAGAGCTGATCCCTGGATGATCGGTGTGTCATCGCCTGGGAAGTCATACTCGCTAAGTACTTCACGGATCTCCATCTCTACGAGTTCAAGAAGCTCTTCGTCATCAACCATATCACATTTGTTCATGAATACAACGATATATGGTACGTTAACCTGACGGGACAGAAGGATATGCTCTTTAGTCTGAGCCATAACTCCGTCAGTAGCAGCTACAACAAGGATAGCTCCGTCCATCTGAGCAGCTCCTGTGATCATGTTCTTAACGTAGTCAGCATGTCCTGGGCAGTCAACGTGTGCGTAGTGACGGTTAGCTGTCTCATACTCAACGTGAGCTGTAGAAATTGTGATACCACGCTCTCTCTCTTCCGGAGCTTTATCAATGTTCTCGAAATCTACAGATGCGTTACCTTCTACTCTGTGAGAAAGTACTTTTGTGATAGCAGCTGTAAGAGTTGTCTTACCGTGGTCAACGTGACCGATAGTACCGATATTACAATGCGGTTTGTTTCTTTCAAATTTAGCCTTTGCCATTTTGAATATCCTCCTTAAAAATATAGCCCGATATGGGGCAACCTAGTTTTGGTTTCGATTTTAAACCTGGCTAAGTTTGATTATATTTCAAACTTAGCCGATTTTCAAGCCTTTTATAATATTTTAGGCATTTTTATTGGATAATACCTTCTCCTGTACAGACTTCGGTACTGGCTCGTATTTCTCGAAGAACATTGAGTAGTTACCACGTCCCTGAGTTCTGGAACGAAGGTCTGTAGAGTATCCGAACATTTCTGACAGCGGAACATACGCACGTACGATCTTTCCACCACCGAGATCATCCATACCTTCGATACGTCCACGACGTGAGTTCAGGTCTCCGATGATATCTCCCATATATTCTTCAGGCATTGTAACCTCTACCTTCATGATAGGCTCAAGAAGTACAGGTGATCCCTGCTTCATTGCATCCTTGAATGCAAGAGAACCAGCGATGTGGAATGCCATCTCACTGGAATCGACTTCATGGTAAGATCCGTCGTATACGTTAGCATGAACACCAACTACCGGGAATCCTCCAAGGATACCAGATTTCATAGCTTCCTCAATACCTTCACCTACTGCCGGGATGTATTCCTTCGGAATAGCTCCTCCGACTACAGTAGACTCGAACTTGTATGTCTCCTCACCGTTGACATCCATTGGCTCGAATTTAACTTTACAGTGTCCGTACTGTCCACGTCCACCTGACTGTTTCGCATACTTGCTGTCAACATCAACCGGTTTTGTGATGGACTCTTTGTAAGCAACCTGAGGTGCACCTACGTTAGCCTCAACTTTGAACTCACGAAGAAGTCTGTCAACGATGATCTCAAGGTGAAGCTCACCCATACCAGCGATGATTGTCTGTCCAGTTTCCTGGTTTGTATGAGCACGGAATGTCGGGTCTTCTTCTGCAAGTTTTGCAAGAGATTCTCCAAGTTTTCCCTGAGAAGCCTTTGTCTTAGGCTCGATAGCAAGCTCGATAACCGGCTCCGGGAATTCCATGGACTCAAGAATTACAGGATGCTGCTCATCACAGATTGTATCTCCTGTTGTAGAGAACTTGAATCCGATTGCTGCAGCGATATCTCCTGAATATACTTTATCCAGCTCTTCACGCTTGTTGGCATGCATCTGAAGGATACGTCCAACACGCTCTTTTTTCTGCTTTGTAGCATTCAGTACATAAGAACCGGAGTTCATAACACCTGAATATACACGGAAGTAAGCAAGCTTACCTACGAATGGGTCTGTCATAATTTTGAATACGAGAGCGGAGAACGGCTCTTCATCAGAAGAATGTCTCACTACTTCGTTACCGTCTTCATCAACACCCTCGATAGCCGGGATGTCTGTTGGAGCCGGCATAAACTCGATGATTGCATCAAGGAGTTTCTGAACACCTTTGTTTCTGTATGCAGTACCGCAGCATACCGGAACAGCAGTACACTCACATGTAGCTTTTCTCAGAACTGCTTTCATTGCATCAATTGAAGGCTCTTCACCCTCAAGGTATTCCATCATAAGGTCGTCATCCAGCTCGCAGATCTTCTCAACGAGTTCTGTATGATAAAGCTCTGCTTCATCCTTCATTTCTTCCGGAATGTCTGTTACAGAGATGTCATCACCCTTTTCATCATTGTAGATGTAGGCCTGCATCTCGAACAGGTCGATGATTCCCTTGAATTCGTCTTCTTTTCCGATTGGAAGCTGAAGACAGATTGCGTTCTTTCCAAGTCTTGTCTTGATCTGCTCTACAGCGTTGTAGAAATCAGCACCAAGGATGTCCATCTTATTGATGAATGCCATACGCGGTACGTTGTATGTGTCTGCCTGACGCCATACGTTTTCTGACTGAGGCTCAACACCACCCTTAGCACAGAATACGCCGACAGCTCCATCAAGTACACGGAGTGAACGCTCAACCTCTACAGTGAAGTCAACGTGTCCCGGAGTATCAATGATATTGATACGATGCTCAAGAGCACCTTTTTTCGGTTTTGTATGATCTTCAAGTGTCCAATGACATGTTGTAGCTGCTGAAGTGATCGTGATACCTCTTTCCTGCTCCTGTTCCATCCAGTCCATGGTAGCAGTTCCTTCATGAGTATCACCAATCTTATAGTTAACACCGGTATAGTAAAGAATACGCTCTGTCAGTGTAGTCTTACCAGCATCAATATGAGCCATAATACCGATATTTCTGGTTCTCTCTAATGGATATTCTCTTCCAGCCAAGATTTTTTCCTCCTATAATTAGAAACGATAATGAGCAAATGCTTTGTTTGCTTCTGCCATCTTGTGCATGTCTTCTTTCTTCTTTACAGATGCGCCAGTGTTGTTAGCCGCATCAAGAATTTCATTTGCAAGTCTTTCTTCCATTGTCTTCTCGCCTCTGTTACGAGAGTACAGTGTAAGCCAGCGAAGTGCAAGAGCCTGTCTTCTGTCTGCTCTTACCTCGATCGGTACCTGATAAGTAGCTCCACCGATACGTCTTGCCTTTACTTCAAGTACAGGCATGATGTTGTTCATTGCTTCTTCAAATACTTCGATAGCTGGTTTTTCAGCTTTCTCTGCGACTTTGTCAAATGCTCCGTATACAATTTTCTGAGCTACACCTTTCTTACCGTCAAGCATGATGTTGTTGATAAGCTTTGTAACTACCTTGTTGTTGTATAACGGATCCGCTAATACGTCTCTTTTCTGAGTATGTCCTTTACGTGGCACGGTTCTTCCCTCCTTAATAATAA
>OCHK01000888.1_pt1 | contig 26286 bp, 26 predicted proteins | sample 1538551 | NCBI WGS metagenome assembly OCHK01 (sample SAMN04571707, study PRJEB22368) | human gut metagenome | biome: human gut; material: stool | host: Homo sapiens | place: Luxembourg | collected 2012-08-31
GAAAGTTAACGCAGGGAAATGCAAAGTACTTTGGAAATATTCTAAGATTTACTGGCTAGATAATGTAGGCTAGATACATTTGTCTATATTTAAACACAAATAACAATTATTTCATAAGGAGGAAAAAAGATGAATGATATTCAAATTAACAATCACAACAAAGTAAGGGCAAGAGGTAGAATTATCGGAATCGGAAGAGACGATTATGGACACAGAAGCTTGATTCTCTTTATCAGAGGAGGTCGAGACAGTAGACCCGTTTACGTATCATTTGCTTTTGATACGGACCTTCCATTAAATGTTACCGTTCAAAGCTTCGTGGATATTGAAGGTTATGTAACAGCATATTCTTACCGTAACGAAGTCTGGGGACGCCAGTCCTACGTGCAGTACTTTGTGGCGGAAAAAATCGAATTAAGCAAGACACAGCTCGAAGAAGCTTTCCCTGAGGAATGCGCTGGTCAGGGCTTTGCACATCATGATGCTTTTATCGACGTATCGCTTATGGGTGAAATCGTAAGAATTTCAAGATCCGAGGCTCAGAACCAAGAGGGATCAGATAAACCACGCGTGTGGACAAGAATCATGCTCAGAGTAGATCCTGCAAAAGATGATCATCGTCCATCGCTTGTAAATGTGCAGTATTCGTCTAACATGAGAGTAAGTGATACGCCAATCCATGTAGGAGATAAGGTGTGCATGACAGCTCTTGTATCATCGAAACGCAAAAACACAAGCTATCAGACAGAAAGTAATACGCGTAGAAATTCTTCTCGTAGAAATACAAGAAACTTCGAAGATATTATTGTAAATGATCTTGTTGTTATTGAGCATGCCCAGCCAGAAACAGATCCAACAGAAGTAGAAAAAATTCTCTTAGAAAATGAAGTAAAAACAACGGCAGTACAGGACACGGAAGCAACAGAAAATAGCGAAGGTAGTTTTTTTGCCGGAGTGGAAACTGAATAAACTAGATCTTTGTAACTCGCAAAGAAAACCACCAAATTTACGGGGCTGCAATTGCAGCTCCATTTTTGTTTCAATAATAAACGCAGTTTTTTCTTACTGAAATAAATTTCCGACATTTATAAAATGAAACATCAGAAAAAAGGAGAAAAATTTAGGAGGAAACAAAGATGATAAAACGAAACATTATTTTCAATTTCGACATGGATGGTGTTTTAGCCCGTTGGGGAAATGCGTCAATCGAAGAAACATTCTTGCCTGGCTACTTCGAAAATTTAGTAGCTGAGGAAGTCGTTATTCGAGTGGTTCACAGGCTGATCAGCGCTGGTTATGATGTAAATATCCTATCCGCTGCGTATGACAATGGTCTTGCGATTCCGGAAAAGAGCCGCTGGTTGGATAAAAAGGTAGGTCCTCATGGCTATACTCGAACTTTTGTCCCTTATGGGCAGAAAAAAGAGGATTACATGAGACATGCTGATGTCAATGTATTACTTGATGATTATTCAAAAAATCTGCACAGCTGGGTTGCTGCAGGAAATCTTGGGTTTAAGTTCTATTGGAAACATGACGGAATGTCAAACGGGACCAAAGGAACTTGGCACGGATATTCTGTTAATGACAAGATGACTGATGAAGAAATTTTCAACGAGTTGGTTGGTATTGCCGAACAATATGCTAAAACAACAAAATAAGCCAATAGTGGCATAGGAGGAAACAAAAATGAAAATCAAAAACTTAAGCATTATTAACTTTGCAGGATTGAAAGGGAAACATACTTACGATTTCCCAAGTATTATTGCGCTTTGTGCAAAGAATGGTTCTGGGAAAACAAGTTTCATAAACGCACTTCGCTTTGCACTTACAGGATACATTCCTGATGGAGAAATCATCACAAAAGGAGCAGATTTTACGGCTGTTCAGATCGAAACAGAAAGCGGTCATAAGTTTATGCGTCAAAAATTCGCTAAAAAAGAAAAGGCGATAAAATGCGCTTATGACAACAAAACAGTTTCAGCAAAGGTAATGAATCAGCATTTAGAAGCTGAAACAGGAGTGCCTATTGATACGGCTAAATTAGCCGCTACCGGGGAACTTTTAACAAGCCTTACAAATCAGCAATTGGGGGAATTACTTTTAAAATATCTTCCAGAACAGTTGACTGTTGATATCGTTACAAGCAGAATCAACGGATTGACAGAAAGTCAAAAGAAAATTGTTGAAGAAATCTTTGGTAAGTTACTTCCAGCTGATGTTGAAGAATTTGGTACAGCAAAAATCGATGAGGCTTACAACGTCTTGGTAGATCGTCGTAAAACTTTAAAACAGGCACTTGCCAAAAGCAAGGCTGTTTATGAAAATTACGCTACAATGAAGATGCCAGAGGAAACTCCAGAGCAGATTCAGTCCAAGTTAGATGACTTGACAAAGCGTCGTGATGCTGCTGTTGTATATGCAACACAAAAACAGGCATACGATTCTGCTGTGGCTGCAAAGAAACAGTATGATGCTCGAATTGAAACTTTGAATAAACAGATTGCCGCAATTACAGCAATGCCTGTTTCTAACGAAGAGCTCCAAAAGTTGACTCAGAAAAAGTCAGACCTTCATGCTGCAATCATTGCTCTTGACAACAAGAGAGCAGCAGAAAAGGCAACCGGGCAACAGTTGTTTGCGACTGTTAACGCAATGAAAGAAAACTCAAAGAGCTGTCCTTTCGCAAAAGAAAAGCTTGGAGTTGATATTCCATGCACAACTGATATGTCAAAGTATGCGGCAGATTTTGTTAGAAAACTAAAAGAAATCAAGGTTGACTTCGAAACTTCTGCGGCCGAAAGACAGAAGTTGATGGAAGAATTTACTACCATCGATGCTCAGTTAACGAAAGCAACTGCAGACGCTACCGAAGCAAGACGTAAAGCTGATTTTCAGGCACAGCTTGAAAGCATGAAGAGTCTTGAACCTAAAATCCCAGAAGCACCTGCTCCAGCAGAAGCTCTTACGACAATCGATGCTGAAATCAAGAGATTGACAACAGATAAGAACCTGGTATCAAATAAAGAAAAGATTCAAAAACTTGGCGAAAGCATTAAAAAGTATGAATCAGCTCTTATTGATTACGAATTTTTAGTTCTTCAATTCTCTCCTAAAGGAGCTGTAAAGCAGTCAATCACAGGTTACTACCTTGATTCGTTTACTGATACGGTAAACGAAAAAGCAAAAGGATTATTTCCTGGTATGAAAGTCAAGTTTGTAACTGATACAGGAGTATCCGTTCTTACAGATATTCATGGAGATGATACGTTCTTAGAATATTGCCAATTGTCAGGAGGAGAAAAAGCGTGTGTAATGTTCTTGCTTCTTGATTTAATGAGTACATTAAGCGGTTTTAGAACTATGATTATCGACGAACTTAGTGTTCTTGATAGCGACGCGTTCACAAAACTTCTCGAATTGGTACTTGCACACAAGGATGAGTATGATCATATCGTGCTTAGCGCAGTGAATACTACAGATTGTGAAGAAGCACTTAAGGCTCATGGAATTGAAACATTTAAGCTTTAAGAGGAGAAACAATATGAAAATATTAGATAAATTTGTATCAGAAAACGGAACAGATATTCAGTTAGAAGACTGGAGCGAACACAATTCGCCAGAATATCCAGATCTGTATGGGTTATGTATTGCGGCATACCCGATTGCAAAAAATACAGGAAAATACAGACTAATCAGAAAAGGGGAACGTTTCAGACTGCAGATTTCGTACAACAAGTATGCGAATTATCAAAACAGCGATGTCAGAAATGATTATGAGATGCTAAAATCCGGAGAGAAATCTTTAGAAGACTTGGCAGATCATTTTTCCGATGGTGACGAAGTAAAATGGTATTTCGGTATGGATGTTGAATATCAAGGTTGGTAAAAACTAAAAAGAAGAGGGTCTAGCATATGCTAGGCTCTTTTTTTGCATAAGAACAAGGTTTACAATATGCGCAAGACAACGATTTATTGACTAATGCACCCGATGAGTGTAAAGTATTTATGAAGAATCTTAACTTGTATGTAAAAATAGCTACTAGCCATATTTCTGACATATATAATAAGAGTAGTAAGACTCTACTTTTTTAAGGAGGAAACAAAAAATGAACGTAGATTTCTTAGGTTCATACGGTAAAACTTTATACAGAGATGAAAAAACAGGTTTTACAATCTTCACGATGAATTCAAAAGCAGAAGATATACCAAGAACAGAATTTGGAAGCATAAAATGCCTGGGAGTAATTCCAACATATCCACGAAACGTTCCACTTTACATTACGGGTGTAATTGCCAAAGATCAACAGAGTATTCGTATTAAATCCTGTGAAGTATGCGGCAGAGATGTCGCGACCACAATTGCTTTTTTAGCGGACAAGCAATTTGATGGGATTGGAGAAAAAACCGCAGAAGAAATCGTGAAGCGTGCAAACGGGGATGTTTTTAAATATTGTAGAGAAAACGAATTGGCGAAAGAAGAATTTGCAAAAATCAAAGGATTAACATTACAGACTGCGGCTTCATTTGTATCAAAAATAAGGAAATATTCAGAGTTGCAGGAACTTGTATCATACATTGCAACTATCGGTGGAACATGTGAAGACGCCGAAGCAATATACAAAGAATATGGGAATGAATCAATGGAACGAATTCGTAGAAATCCATATGTCCTTTTTAAAGCTGATATTCCGTTCGTTTTAAGAGAGGCCATTGCAAAAAGAAATGGGATTAAAACGTTGAATAGAAAAAGGGTACTAGCTTTAATTTACGAATGCTTCGATAGAGCTGCACAAAACGGACATACCTGCCTTACAATCGAAATGCTTGCAAAAGCAGCCGATTTCATCGAAAAGCAAGCGAATATGGGTTATCATACAAATAAGCTGTATCTTTTTTCTGTAATCATAGAAGAAAAAAAGAATTTCGTGATCCAGTACGATGAAGATGGAGCTGTTAGGATCTATAGAACCAGTATATTCGAAAAAGAAAGTAGAGCAGCAAGGCATATTATCCGCCTTGTAAAAGGAGCACACCCGTTTCCAACAGAAAATGTCACAATAGAAGAGATCGAAAAAGACTGCGGCATCACATACGAAGAACATCAAAGAGATGCTTTCAAACTAATGTCATCTGGTGGTGTTAAAATCCTCACAGGAGGGCCAGGAACAGGGAAATCGACCGTTATAAAGGGTTTATTAGCCTATTACAGAAAAATGTTTCCCGAAGCATCTGTCGCGCTCTGCGCGCCAACAGGGGCAGCCTCAAAGCGTATGCGTGAGGTTACAGGAGAATATGCTCAAACAATCCATAAGCTTCTTGATGTAAAGCCATTTGGGAATTCGATGCAGTATCGTGACGAATATAATCAGCTGCCGTATGACTTAATTATTGCAGATGAGTTTTCCATGGTAGACACAGAATTATTTATGATGCTCGTATCTGGAATTAAAACGGGAGCTTTGCTTTTAATAGTTGGAGATGAAGAACAGCTGGCATCTGTAGGAGCAGGCAATGTTCTCCATGATCTTATGGATGATAAAAACATCGAAGTCTGCAGATTAACGAAGGTGTTCCGTCAAAGCGGGAATTCTGCAATTTTAGAAAATAGCATCAAAATCAGAGAAGGAAAATCAGATTTGATAGAAGATAGTACCTTCGAGATACACCGTGTAGAAACGGAAAGGCAAATGAGAGATATAGCGATTGATATCATGAAGAAAAATTACAAAGCAGATAATATCAGTCATATTAAGTTGTATTCTCCAGTTAAACAAAAAAAATATTTGCCAAGTACTTTAAACTTGAATGTTGAAATGCATGAAATCTTTAACAAGCAATCACTCGAAGAATCTATCGTATACGGCGGAATGACCTTTTCCAAGGGAGACCCAATTATTATGGGGCGAAACAATTACAAACTGCATTATATGAATGGTGACGAGGGGTTCGTTTATAACGTTCGAAAATCTGCATCAGGAAAAGCATGCTTGGAACTTTGCATTGATAACGAACTAATTACGATAATGGGAAAGGACTTAGCAGATGTAAGCCTTGCCTATGCGCTTACAATCCATAAGGCACAAGGCAGCGAATGCGAAATTGCAATCGTTCTTGTCCCTGAAAATCCGGCAAACATGTTAGAGAGAAGCATGGTTTACGTAGCAGAAACCAGAGCTAAGAAAAAAGACATTTTAATTATTCAAGGACAAGCTCTCGAAAAGGCAGTGCAAACAGATAAAAGACAGCTTAGAGAAACTGGCCTCAACAAACAAATTGCTATGTTTGCAAAAATTGCAAATAATGAAAAATAAGATAGGAAAAGAGTGGTTACATTGACTAACCACTTTTTTTGTGCTATTATATAAAGGAAAAATAAGAAAAAAGAGGAGGGAAGGACATGGAGCTCGAAAGACTTGGGATCTCCAAGCGCGAAATTACCGCATATAATAAAAAACATATATTTACAGAAGAAGATCTCGTTCGCTGGTTCCCAAGAAAATACCGAGACTATACACAGTTTGCGGATATTTTAGACGCCAAAGATGGAGATTTTATTGCAGTTCGTGCAAAACTTATGCGTATTGATAGAAAAGGTTCTCCAGCAAACCCTTTTGTATCCCTTGGTTTTGTATCAAGAGGAAGACAAACTCGTAGCGGGGAAAACGCTTGGTTTAATATCAGCTTATTCGCCCACAACGCATGCAATTACCTCGCAAACGTCGTTTATCCGCCGTTTCTTAATAAAGAGGTTATTGTATATGGGAAGTTGACGATTGATGATACATACGGAGGATATTACATTACTCCAGAGAAAAATGTTGGAAATGGGAATGGCATAGAATACGAGACGGCTTTCAAAAAGAAAATCTATCCTATTTATCCAAAAATCGGGGGAGTAAAAGACACAGCTTTTACATCAATGCTGAATCATTTGCTTCCAATGCAGCATGAAATCTTAGAGGCCCCCATCAGAAGTACTTATGGGCTTATGCGCTATACAGAGGCTTTGGATAAAATACACAACCCAGCAACAATAAGAGATCTTGAAGCTGCCAAACAGCAATTTGCTTTTTACGATCTTATTCATTTCTGCAGCGGGCTCAAGGAAATGAATTCAAAACTTCCTTCAAAAAGCGAAATCAAATTCTCAAAATTGGATTTAACGAGAAAATTCATGACAGAGATTATCCCTTACAGTCTTACAAGACTTGAGGATCGAAGCAAACTAATCGATAAAGAAACTGGCATTCTATCCGGAGGACAGGCTGACGCTATAAGCTATATGTTGTGGAAAATTGCAAAAGGCAAAAGATTAAACGCTCTTGTCGAAGGCGACGTTGGATGTGGAAAAACACTAGTTGCAATCTGCATGATGATTGCCGCTCACGAAAACGGTTACCAGACAGTTCTGATGGCTCCAAAAACAGTCCTTGCTGGACAGCATTATGCGGAAATAAAAGAATATGCTGATAAGCTTGGTATTGGATGTGTATATTTGCGTTCCGGTTCGAGTGCAGCTGAAAAGAAAGAAAGAAAAGAATCGTTAAAACTGATAAAAGAAGGAAAAGTATCACTAATTGTGGGGACACACAGCTGTATCAGTAGTGACGTTGTATATAATAATTTGGGGCTTATTGTACTAGACGAAGAACAACAATTTGGAGTTGAACAGAAATTAGAACTTTTCAATAAGGCACTTCCTGGTTGTCATTCGATCGAGATGTCAGCAACGCCAATTCCTCGTTCACTTACAATGTCTATCTACACAAATAAGGATATCGTAAGAATTGTAGTAAAACCTTCTGGCCGTCTTCCAATCAAGACAGACTTTCGTTCAAATGAATCTATCGCATATGCGGTTGTAGAAAATGAGCTCAAAAAAGGCCATCAGGCATACGTTGTGTGTCCAGCAATCGACGATAACGAAGAGGTAAATCTTACCGGAGTAGATACAATTGGGGCAAATTACAAAGCCGCACTGGGATCAAAAGGATATGAAGTCGGAGTTATCAACGGGCGCATGAAAGCGGATGAATTCAATCAGATAATCAATGATTTTAAAGAAAACAGACTTCAGGTACTGGTTTCGACTACGGTAATCGAAGTTGGGGTCAACGTCCCAAATGCAACAATCATCATAATCCACCAGGCAGAACGTTTTGGACTTTCTCAGCTTCATCAGCTTAGAGGCCGTGTGGGTCGTAAGGACCTGCAGTCTTATTGCCTGCTTCTTACGGCAGATACGAGTAATGAACGAGTACATGCAATGAAAAACTTGAGCAACGGATTTGATATTGCAGAAGCAGACTACAAAATGCGAGGGCCTGGCAATGTAATCGGGACAGAGCAAAGCGGTGATTCAAAATTCATAAACGAAGCAATTGAAATGCCTGAACTGTTTAATAAAGCAAAGACCGCAGTACTCGAATTCAATGAGGAAAACCGCTATGGGTTCTTTTTAAATTATATGTACGACGAACACGAACGTCTCGATGAGGAATACAAAAGGAAAAAGAAAAACAGCAACTGACAATATTTTGCAAAAATAAAAGCCTTGGTATTTAACAGGGCTTTTTGCTATAGTGTCAGAATTATTTGGAATTCGTTTTTCTTATGCACCATAAAATCCGACATATAGATAATGATTCATAAGATGAAAGGAGGAAACAAGATATGACAAAAATTGTAACAAGAAGTTATGCCGCACAAAAGTTTTTAGAAAAACATATGCAGAAAAATAAGATTTCTCATATAAGTGAATTATTTTCAAAAGAAACTTTGATTGAAAATGTTTATGACAGCGATTGGACATGGAGTATGAAAGATGAAATGGAAGAAAATCATCTTTCAAAAGAAGAAGCACAGAAAAAGACTATAGAATGGTTTCGTTCCATGTCTAAAATAGAGTTATGGGTAGAACGTATTTCTGATTCATCAAAAAGATGTCTGATCGAGGATATGGCAGACAAATTAGGCTTTGAATCAGAGCTTCTCACTACTCTGCACACTTAAAACTTTCGTGGGCAAAATTAAAAAACAAATAAGGAGGAAATAAAGATATGGCAAAAAAATATTATGCTGTAAAAAAAGGAAGAGTCCCCGGGATCTATGATACTTGGGACGAATGCAAGGCTCAAACAGCCGGATTTTCTGGCTCAGTGTTCAAATCTTTCAATTCTTTAACCGAAGCAGAAGATTTCATGAAAGAGGCAAATGAAGACTTTGATGGAACACTGCCGAATATTTACGCATTCGTAGACGGTTCCTTCAATGCAAAAACAAGTGTTTACGGATATGGAGGTTTTCTTTCTGTAAACGGAGTGCGACATGAGATTATAGGCCACGGTTCTAATCCTAGACTTGCCAGCATGCGAAATATTGCGGGCGAAATTTTAGGAGCCCAGGCAGGGATTGAAAAAGCAGTTGAACTCGGGCTTAACGAGGTCACTGTAATCTATGACTATATGGGGATAGAAGAATGGGCAAAAGGAACCTGGAAGGTAAACCTTAAAAAAGGAGAAACTGAAGCAGATAATCCTGTATGTCAATATCGTGATTATGTCCAAAAACTTAAAAAAGAAGGAATGAAGATTAAATTCTTGAAAGTAAAAGGTCATACCGGGATCGAAGGCAATGAAATAGCCGATCAGCTTGCAAAACAAGCGGTCGGCGTTGCTACAACAACAGCAAAAGAAGTTGAGACAGAAAATTTTTTGAATGATATTTTAGAAAACTATTAGGAGGAAACAAAAAATGAATATCAAAGTAAAAAGAATGAGCGAGGAAGCAAAACTTCCAACAAGAGGCAGTGAAAAGGCAGCAGCATACGACGTTTATGCCTGCTTACCAGACAAAAATGCGCTGGTTACAATCATGCCTCACCAGACAATGCTTATCGGTACAGGGCTTAGAATGGCTCCACCAGAAGGGTTCTATGTAGGGGTATATGCAAGAAGCGGTCTTTCTTCAAAAGAAGGTCTCAGACCTGCAAACTGCGTAGGAGTTATTGATGAAGACTATAGAGGGGAATACCTTGTGGCCGTACACAACGACTCTGAAGTAACTCGTTTTGTCAAACATGGAGATAGAATTGCTCAGATTCTTCTTCAAAAGCGTTACGACATGGACTTCGAAGAAGTTGATGAGTTAGATAAAACAGAACGTGGCGACGGTGGATTTGGCTCTACTGGAAAGCAATAAGGAGGAAATAAGTGATGAACGTACGAATTTATCAAATTGACACGGACAAAGACACAAAAAGAGTTAAATTCGAAAATTTAGAAAACACGTTAAATATTGCGGGGCAAGTAAATCCTGCAATATATTCTCAAGTGTATGCAAACGTTTGTGATTGCAATGATCTTGAAGATGTATTTCATAAATTTAACGTAGAAAAGCCTATTGATTTCACGGGACATTTTCTTTCCGTATCTGATGTTGTAGAAATATTAGACGGAGAAAACAAGGGAGCTTACTTCTGTGATTCTCTTGGATTTAAGGAAATAGACTTTGATACATCAGCTGTATGTGTACAATATTAAGGTTTAATCAAGTAAAGGAATAAAATTTATGTTTTAATGATGAAACAAGAAAAAGATGAGCATTATTTAAAATGAGGTGAAAGATATGTGGAAAGTAAGAGAGCAAAAACATTCTACAAGATTTGCTGTAGAAGACGAGCATTTTGATAAAGTAACAAAATTTAAAAACGAGAGCAAAGCAAAACATTATTATTGTTCTGTATTTAACGATAATTATTTTACCGATTTACAAGAGTTGGTGAATGAGAAGTGGGAGAATAAAGCAAGTAGTTGCGTAAGTGGCTTGGCATAAAAGAAAAACTCATTTAGGAATACGAATAAGAAAAATGATGAACGTGCGAATTTATCAAATTGATACGGACAAAGACACAAAAAGCGTTAGAAACTATTTTCTATACAGAAGAAGAGGCTAAAAATGCCTTGAAAAATACCTTTGAATTAATATAACAAAACAGGAGGAAACATTATGAGTATTAACGTAAATAACAAAGAGGAATTCATTGGACAGATTATCGATTTATTTGAAGATTTTCTTGATGAAAAGAATGTAAAAATTTCTAATCCTGAAGCAATTGAAAACGGAGAAGAGAATATCGCCATTATTTATGGTGGCGATTATGATACTTTGCATGATCAGATTCAAAGCGTCCTTGAAAATTGGGATATAATTCCAGAAAGCAAATAGGAAAACAAAAAATAACTAAGGCGGGAGTTCCTGCTTTAGTTATTTTAAAAAGGAGGAAACAATATATTGTGGCAAAACAATTATATGCGCCTTTGGTATTCATAGAAAAATGTAACAAATACGGAGGATACAGCGAAAAAAATTTAAAGGATAATTATTACGATCATCTTTTAAAAGACGTAATACATATCCCAAAAGACAAATTACCTAGTATTGATTGGATAATTAAGTACGCGTTAAGCAATAAATTCATGAAATCATGCAAACATCATGCTGAAGAATGTATGGATGATATCTGTCACACGGAACTTATTATTCAACATGGATTAGGGGATTTTATAGACGTCGAATGCATGAAATTAGCAGTGCAAATTCTAACATCTTCCAAGGAAGTAAGCGTAAATAACGCCAACGTTATACGAGCAGAAATGCGAGATTTGTTTGTGCAGCCAAACTTTTTTGGTAAATGGGCACGAAACAAACAGGTGCTAAAACCAGACACTGTGTTTCTAAAATATTTGTTGGATACGAAGGAACTAGTCATAAAACCTGGATTTTTCGACTTTCTTCCATTCAGTACATTCTATATCGATTTAGAAGGGGCAAACAAAGAAGTCCCTGATTTTGGGAATGTTGCAGGAGTATTTGTGGATATTATTAAATTATCAGAAAAAGAAGCAGCAATCGCAATTGTAGTTTTGACAGATGATTTGCAACCACGCTCATTCTATTGGGATTTTCCTACAGATGAGGACGTAAAGATATCTATAGAAAGCCTTCCAGGCATCCCAACAGCACTTGATTCCATTAAAGCAAACTTCAATTTCCGTACAATCGTAATCACTGTTATCCAAATGATCAGTTATTTAAAAGTAAGAGAGCCGGATATTAGTGAGGCTCCAGAAATGAAGCATACTTATAAGCCTCATAAGCATGGGGATAAAATTACAAACGGATATAACGAAGTATACAAACAAGAAGTGGGAGTTCGTATCGGCAAAAAGATTTCGACGAACATCAAAGAAATGAAAAAAGCCGAGAAAAAAGAACAGGCGATAGCAGCCTCTCATGGACATAAGAGTCCTATTCCTCATTTCAGAAGTGCGCATTGGCATGGCTATTGGTATGGACATGGAGATGATAAGAAATTAGAATATAAATGGATTGAGCCCGTTTTCGTATGCGGTTCGTATTCCAGTGATAAAAATTCAGACGTTGTCATCCATAAAGTAGAAGAATAGAAAAGAAAGTGTCGAAGAAGAGCAGGGGAACCTGTTTGCTTCGGCATTTTTTTTGCATACAAAAAGCCCAAAGAAATAATTCTCTGAGCTCATTGTTTTTTAATGTTAAGTAATTTAATAGTCACATAACTCGTAATCATCAGATGGATCATAACTTGATTCTTCAAGCTCGTAATCCTCCGAGATAATCCAACCAAATCCAACTTGAGAGAAGGCTGTTTCAAGCTCTTCGTCAGAAAAATTCATAGCAGCAATAACTGCTTTTTCTTTTTCAAGCAACGGGTCAGAAGCTACGTGTTCGATTTTAAGGAAACCTTTTACCTTTCTATCGTATCGACCTTCTACCCACTCTTTGCGAGGAATAAAATTTTCCTTAGCAAAGAGTTTCTTAATATTTTCCGTATTGATTTTCTTGACTTGTTCTTTAGCCCAAATTAAAGCCTTCTTTTCATCAAAGTCTAATTCTTCACCATGAACTTCTCTATATCCAGGTTCTTCTCGTGTGGCAGCCCAGGTTTCAACTTGAACATTGTGGGATTCTATTCCTTTGATGTAGATTTTCCAATCATCAAATTCTTCGCATCCCTCAGTGTATTCGAAGTCAAAATCAGTCGCATTGGCAGCAATATCGTTGCACAATAATTCGGCAAGACCTGAAAAAACAGCGTCCATATCGATGGCTGCGCATTCATCTCCAATACTAAAGGTTGAACAAAACTTGTTATCTACGAAATCAAGGTCAATGTTGTCCGGGTCAAGATTAGCACCTTTTGCTACTTTCTCCTGAATCAACGAGAATATGCTCTCGCAATCAGCGTAAGCTTCTACGTCTCGCGCACAGGTAGCGTAAGTTATTTTCCCCATTCTGTTTCCTCCTTATGGTGCTTAGCACCAGCTCTTTGCATCTTCAAATACAACTCTTTTTTCAATCTTAGCAATTTCTTCCCAGCATACCAAATACTGGTCGTTTTCAGTTATCCATTCCGCAGAACCATCTGCCTCTGGCTGATTTAAAAATTTCTGAATTTCTTCATCACCCTCAAGAAATTTTTCATATGAATCAGCGTCTTCATGGTAGCCCTGAACAGCAGTAATTACTGCCAGGCAATTCTCGCTTTCATCTTTTGAATGAACAACGAGAAGATCGCCAATTTCAAATCCTGTTGTCCCGATTTCCAGGTCATTGTAATCTGTAATCATAAGTTCCTTTGCGATTACAACCCCGTTCTTTGTTTCGATATTAATATTACTCATATTCATTTCTCCTTTCATCTCATGAGTCAACTTATATATGTGAGAAAAAAAGAAAGATAACAAAAAACAGAACCCGAAGATCCTGTCTTGCATAAAAACGGAAAATAGTCATCAAAAAACAAATAGCCTTTTCTTTTGCCCAGCTTTTCATAATAAATGAGTTCATCAGACATATTATTTGTATAACTATTGATGAGAAAGGAGAAAAAATCAAGAATATAAATCAAGAAAATCAATTTTAATCAAGAAAAAATAAAAAACACGGCATTTAACTCAATAAATAGTTTTTCTACTTGACTATATAGGGCTAGTAGTATATACTGTAAATATACAAACAGGGAAGAACAAAGATTATCAATAACACAATCTCAAGCATATTTGCTAAAAAAAATAGATTCTAACATATAAGAAGTAGAATCTTGAGGAAAGGAGACCATTAATATGAAATACGCAGACATGAATACAGACAAAGTAGAATATGTCAAAAGATTTAAAAAGTACATACTTCCACGTACTGGAGCGAGAGGCGGTGGCAAACTATTAGCATACCTGCTTAAAAAGACCGACTTCTTTACAGCCCCAGCGTCAAAAAGACATCACATGGCGACAGTTGGTGGTCTTTGCAGGCATTCATTAAATGTAGACGATGCTTTGTGTGAGCTTATGCTTACCCCTGATTCTCTTTGGAATCAGTACGCAATTGACCATAACATTACCCGCGAAACTATCGCTGTTGTAGCGCTTCTTCACGATATCTGTAAAGCTAACTTCTATGTGGATGGATTTAAGAACCAGAAAACTTACGATCCAGACAAAGTAGCAGCAGCGGATAAATGGAAAAGAAAGAAGGATGGACAGGGAGAATTTATTTGGGAGACAGTACCGTCATATGACATTGATGATAAATTCCCAATTGGGCACGGAGAAAAATCGTTATTTATGATTTCTCAGTATATCGACTTGTCCCGCGATGAAATTATGGCGATAAGATGGCATATGGGATTTACAATTCCTCAACCAGAGTGGGGTACTCTTAATAACGCCATGGATTGCAGCCCTTTTATTATCGCTACACACATGGCTGACTTAACAGCCACACACCTCATGGAGGTAGAAGAAAATGGATATGAAGCAAAAGGAATCGTTCCCGAAGGTCCCGTTGCTCAGACTCCATCTTCAGAAGATGTACATGACGACATTTCTATGGAAGCAAATAAGCAGGCAAAACCGGTTCAAAACAGGCAACAGGAAGAACTTATTCCAGAGGAAAACTTTGAAGAGCTTGAACAGGAATTCCATATTGACGAAACAGCAGCAACTGCCAGTCAGGAAGATGTTCCTGCCGTTAAAGAAAACGGAGAAGAATTCGTTATTAGTGACAAAGACCTTAGCGATTTTGCTGATATGTTAGGTTTCATGTAAAAAACGAAACAAAAAAAGAAAAGCTCCGGATAACCTATATATCCGGGGTTTTTGCTATCAGAAAGCTTTTGCAACATATTTATGTTGTGATTTTGAAGAAAGGAGGAGGAGAAAATAAGTAATTGAAGAGCGTTAAACGGGAAAACAAAGAAACAATGTAAACCAAAAAAAGGTAAAAAAAGGAGAAAAAATATGTTTGAATTAAGCGGAAAGTACAACACATGCAAGATATTTACAGACAACTGCGATAACGAGACAATATCGCAGCTTACAGACTTACTAAATCAGGAAAGTGTTAAAGGTTCAAAAATTAGGATTATGCCAGACACTCATGCGGGTAAGGGATGTGTCATCGGAACAACGATGACGCTGCAGGACAAAGTAATCCCTAATCTGGTCGGAGTAGACATAGGCTGCGGAATGTTGGCAATCAAATTAAAAGAAAAAGAAATTGACTTGAAACTTCTCGATGAGGTAATTAATAAATACGTACCTGCCGGGTTTGAAATTCATGAAAGCCCTGTTTCAAGATCATTCGCAGATAAGATTATAGCCCCTGTAGACGTTGATAAAGCGTTCAAATCTCTTTCATCCCTTGGCGGAGGTAATCATTTTATAGAAATCGATAGAGACTCACGTGGCAATTTGTGGTTGGTGGTCCATACCGGGTCAAGACACTTGGGCATTGAGGTATGCGAATATTATCAGAATAGAGCATATGAGAAGTTACAGGAATCAGCCAAAGGCGGGTCATTGAAACAATTAATCAACTCGACGATCTCAGAATTGAAAACAGCTCACCGCGAAAAGGAAATCAGCAAACAGATCGAAAAAATCAAAGCTGATTACGAACGCGAAAACAATACAAAAGTTCCAAGAGAGTTAGCTTATTTAACAGGACAGGATTTTGATGATTACATCCACGACATGCAGTTAACACAGCAGCATGCGGCTATCAACAGAAAATGTATTGCTGACACAATCATTACAAAAATGGATCTACATCCAGTGAGTAAGGATTGTTGCTATGATGAAGATTACTTCGATACGATCCATAACTACATTGACTGCGATAATATGATCCTTCGTAAAGGTTCTGTATCTGCAGAGCTTGGAGAATGGTTAATCATTCCAATGAATATGCGCGACGGTTCGCTCATTTGCATTGGGAAGGGTAATCCAGATTGGAATTATTCAGCTCCTCATGGGGCAGGAAGAATCATGTCCCGCTCCCAGGCAAAAGATAGAGTAAATTTAGACGATTTTGAAGAATCAATGAAAGGAATTTACTCCACATCAGTATGCGAATCAACCATCGACGAAAGCCCATTTGTATATAAGCCTATGCAGGAAATTATAGACAACATAAAAGATACGGTCGAGATTGTCGACATTATCAAGCCAATCTATAATTTCAAAGCTCATTAATTCGATATGGCGGAAAACATGGAAAATAATTACAACTGCAAGAAAAAGTGTCAAAGCTGCCAGTTTTGGAGCGTGGAACCAGAATAATCTCACAAGGGAATCTGTACGAACTTCTCAAGTGAGTGGCTGGGGAAGAAAGAAATAAAAACGCAATTTGTTTCCCAGACGGCAAAGATTTTGTACTGCTCCCAATTTAAAAACAACTAGAAAAAAGACAGCCTTATCATTTTTACGGTAGGGCTGTTTTTATTATGCAAAAACGGCGTTACCATTTTCATGATAGCGCCGTCTTTACGTTTTTGAGGAAACAATTTTCTATTTCGAATATATAGTATAACTGGTTTCTGACCCGGAACGTCTTCACCAGTACCTCGCTTTTTATGAGTTTAAGAACTTGTTGTCCCTTAACTCTGTATATAGAATAACACAAAATAAATGGTTTGTCAAGGAAACCACTTATATTTTTTAATTTTTTCATTTTATCTTTATGCTGTATTATCTGCAAACAATCTAGCAACGCATTATCTGACATATATTATGTGCAGCAAAAAACAGCTTCTTGTGATTTTTTCTATCAAAACGAAAATATGACATTTACTAAGTGTATAAATGAAGAGAGGAGCTCATACAGAGAGGAGATAAATTATGAACGACAACGGAACAAAGTATGCTGGCGATAGAAAGCCAAGCAAATATCAAAAATCAGCAGAGTTTAATGCTCTTGCTAAAAAGGTAGGAACAATCCCAATCCTTTTGGCTCTTGTAACATTAGAGCCTGAGGTAGAAATATACCTCAACAAAGACGCAAGAACGCCGCTTTCTGAAGAAGACGTCCGAGACATGTATGACGAGGTAAAGAGCGGAAGTTACCGCCGCATACCAAATAATTTATGCATTCGTAATCCGTTCAGGAACGATCATAATTTAGGTTCATGCATCGTCGACCGCAGGAAGAATACGTGGACCGACTATAACTGGTCTGTAGGAGCGTGCAACCATACAATTGTAGACTTCGAAGAACGTTTCTTTAGATTTTGGGACGATTCGTGGGACGAATGGCCGGCTTCTGAAGCTATCAAGCTAATCAAAGAAAAAATGAGTTCGGCAGAAATTGCAGCTATTATTGCAAAATCAATGCCAAATTCACCTTACGCAAAAAAGGTCGGAGTAGAGAAGCTAAAACGTGATACATGTATAGCGTACAAAGATGGAGTATATTCTTTAGCATACAGATTCAATCTGATTACTGCAGAAGAATATGAACGTTTTGTTTCCAAAAAACCAGATTCTTCCCCACGTGTATTCTCGGGATACGATGAAGTGAAAGTGGAAAAAGCGGCGAAAGGACAAAGTAGACCGCAACCTCCAATTGCAAGTCCTTTTGTAGTTCACCTGACTCTTACGGCTCTTGCAGAAGTAAGACACAAAGTCCTTACAAGAGATCAGCTATTTGAGCTGAATAGAAATCGCGGGCTGTATGAAACCCAGGATTATTTTGCCTTCCCAAGAAGAGGAGAAGGCTTCCAGGTTTGTCAGGAAATCCAAAGGTGGACAGCTTCTTGGTTTGCTCAAAAGGCTTACAAGAAGAAAGTTTCAGATCTTACTCCTGAGGAAAAGGTAAAGTTGTCAAGCTCAAAGCTTGTGCAACTTTTCCAAAAAGAAGTAGAAAACGTACCTGGCTTTTATCGAGATGCCAGAGGAACACTTTTAATGTCCGAAAGACCAAATGGCGGCATCGGGATTCTTTACCACAACGACAAAGGTCTTGCTAACGGAGTGCAGATCCGCAAGTCTGATAAAGATAACGGGCCTAAATATGCTTGGCTGTCATCTGCTTGGACATTGTCCTACCCAAGTTACAAAGGTGGGGCATCTTCAGGAACCCCTTGTGGCTATTTAGAAAACAGAAACCCAAATATAAATCCAAAAATCTGTATCACAGAAGGCCGCTTTAAGGCTGAAAAAATAGCAGATACGCTTGGGGATGCAATTTTCGTTTCTGGTGTCAGCACATGGGAAAAAGGAGGAGTAATAGACATGATAGAACGTGTTAAAGGAATTCGAAATGAAGTCTATATCATGTTTGATGCGGATTTGATGTCTAATACCTCTGTTCATGGTAACCTGGTAAATCTTGCGAGAGCTATTTCTGAACAGGGAATGGTCCCTTATATGATCATCTGGCCAAAAAGCAGAGGCAAAGGCTATGACGATTTGCTTCAAAGCTGTGGTACTGCAAGATATGCAGCTTATTTAAAAACAATGAAATTCGAAGAGTTCGAAGATGCTTATCAGAAAATCATTGACGCGTTAATGACCAGAGCAGGAATAACTACGTTAACAGGACAAAGTAAAGAGTTTATGGACAAGTTTAGTCGTAAGACACAAGCTTGTTTAGAAACCCACTTTAAATTAAAGAAAGACTAAGAAAAAAGATAGCTCAGTAGTAATACTGAGCTTCTTTTATGCTTGACATTATAGGACTAGTAATATATAATATATATAGAACAAATAGAAGAACAACACATCTAGGAGGATTTTATTATGGCAGATACAAAAGAAGTAAACCAGATTTATGTTGCTGTCGACTGCGGTAAGTCGGACACAAAACTAGTTTCATACAATGTGACTGGAAACAAAAAAATCAAAGCAAAATTCCGTACTAAAATCTCGCCAGGTACATTTGACGATGATATGTATGGACGAGGAACTTTCATTGCTCAGATCGATGATGGACCAGTGTATAAAGTAGGACGAGATGCTCGTACAGAACCATCGCTTGAGTCCACTAAGAAAACGGATATTCATAGAGTCTGCACCTTAGCTGCAATTGCATATGCATGCGGTTCAAAAGGCGATAATGACGTTACAATTGCAATTGGACTTCCGCTTCAGATCTGCAACATTGCAGAAGAACGCATCGAATATAAGGACTTTATTCTTGGGGAAATCGGAAAAGAACACACAGTAAAGATCAAGCCTGTATGCAACGGGCCTGTCCTCACCGTTAAATTCCGTTTCAAGGCGGAGCGTGTATATCCAGAAGGAATTGGGGTTCTTTACGAATATCCAACACAGTTCAGCGGTCCAACTGGAATTATCGATATTGGTAATCTTAACATCAATCTTTTATATTCAGATCAGTTCCTTCCTTTAAACGAATCCTGCTCTACAGATGAACTTGGTGGACAGATTCTTCTTACGGGGCTTGCCCAGGAATTGACATCAAATTTTGCTCGTTGCGATGAGCATATGGCTCTTTCAATTCTTGCCAGAAAAGAATTAAATCGCTGTCTTCCAGATAAAACCGGAAAACATCCAGAAATAGTAGAAGAGTCAAGAAAAATCATTAAAAATAACCTCTCGGAGTATGTAGGCAAAATCAAAGGCAAATGCGATGCAAAGCATTGGCCAATCGCCTATATGGATCTAGTCGCCATGGGAGGAACATCAAAACTCATTTCAGAAGAATTAAAAGAAGCTTTTGGGGATCAGATTTTTATTCCTGAAGAGCCAGAATTTGTAAACGCGAAAGGCTTCCTTCGTAAGATTTGCGCAGATGATGGAATCGATGTTAAAGCTACACAGACAGAGGAGGGCTAATTTATGGACGAGCAGTTAATTCGTCAACAGACAGCTGTTCTCCTAGACGCTTATAGAGAATTAACTGGGTCAAAGGAAATCCCTGGGATAGAGGATTTCCTAAAACTCAGAGCGACAGCAATTCGCGAAGGCGAAATGTCGCTTAGAGGAGATTCAGATTCAACTTTCATCGAAAAACCAACCATAAGAGGTTCTAGCACGGCATCTAAAGCAGCTCCACCTCTTACGCAGACAAATGTTTTAAGAGTAGAAATCCCGCATGTAGAGCAGGAAAGAAAACCGGTTATCGATATTCAAAGCCCGCAGCCAGATAAAACACGCAAGCAGGTGATAGAGCCAGAGCCTCAAAAGGAAGAAGAACTGTTTAAAGAAAAGCCATCTATGAGCGATGCTTTTGCTATGTTAAGAAGCATCCAAGACCCTTGGAACGGTCAATAACAGAGATCAAAGAAAGTTTAGATTATTCAGGTTTTGAACTTGGTCAAACTCAAGCTTAAAGTATACGTAATAGCATACTTTTTTTATTGAACGTCAAAAGAACTTATAAGATGTAAAGAAAAGAGGTACAAAAAAATGAACAACATGCTAGAGAAAGAATTAAATGAATACAGAGAAGATTTGCAAGAGTTAACTAATAGTGATTTATTAGTTGAATATAAATATGCTTGTATTGAAGTTGAGCGCTATAGACAACTAGTTAGAAACAATCCGGACTATAAAAATTTGCAAAAGCGTTTCGACTATGAAAAGCAAATTGAAAAAATTTGTAAGGACGTTGTTATTAATAGAATGGAAGAAAAATAAAATGTTGTTAATTTAGAAAAAAGGAGAAAAAATATGGCCGGAAATATTTACTCAATGAACTACCACACCTGATACATAGTTCCGATGTGGTATCCCTGTGATGTACTCTTCTCATACAAAGAAGGGTATTACCATAGGGATTTTGATTCTTGCGGCCTGTAGTTACATAACCTTACGGTTATCACTATGGTTTCGCAATGGTCGGCTCACTCGACCTCTACTGTTTTTACGCAGTTACCTGTTTAAATCTGCAAATGCAAAAACTTCTGGATTTAACAGATTTGTTAATATTACTGATGATGTATCACAGCCTGCTTTTCTTAAAATATTTGCAGCACCATTGATATCCGCATTCAATACGGTTCCATCTGATGAACGATATAAGCCTCTTTGAATACGTTTTCCAGAAAAGCGATGTTTCGTTTCATCACCTTCTACGTAAACTGGGATATCATCACTATCTAAGAAACTTGCTTTACTTGTATATGACTCTTCATTTCTGACAACAGTTACGCCATACTCACATGCTTTCAATTCAATCATGGACTTGAGCATTTCAAAAGGAATGCTGACAAAGTTCTGATTGTTCACTGTACCGATGCTGCTGTTTTGTTTCCAGAAAGTATTAGAACCCAGCACAAGATAACCAATGTCATTACGCTGACACCAGACAAGCAGCTTCTTGCTCATTTTATGGAAACAGTCTCTGATGTAGCTGGTTCTGTATGCAGAAAGTCTGTCAAGATACTTTGACCACACACGTTCTGTTGTTTCTTTTCCTCTGCTCATCAGACTGATGCGTTCAGCTTTTTTCTTCATGAAGTACTGATTGACCGATTTGATGAATCTGCCTTTAAAAAGAATACTTTTGCCCGTATCTGCTACAACTGCCATCGTGTTATCTACTCCAAAGTCAACTGCTGCAGAATGTGTGCCAGTTTCTGCTGATGGTTCTTTAACCTGATACACAAGCAGAATGTCATAACCGCCTGACACAGGACAGACTTTTACTTCCTGCAGTCTTGCGCTATGTCTTTTACGTATCCGGAGTCTTTGTTTAGTCTTAGGCAGTTTCAGCTCATCACCATAAATAACAGCATCCTGATTCGTTAAAGTAAGAGTAGTAATATCACCCTTACAGTACCCAGGCATGCGTGGCTTTCCAGTAAACAAAGCAGGATTCTGCTTGTACTTTTTCAACGCGGATAACCAGTTTTGGAAATCAGAACAAGCGTGTTTCACAGTTGCCTGAGCAGATTGCATAGGCAAACCTGCAAAGAAGTCTGGATTCTGAGTAACTCTCATCAGTCTCTGTAATACTCCATATCCAAGAACACGATAAGTCTTCTGACCCTTAAGAAGTGCTAATTCATCAAGAACTTCTTTTTCGTTAGATGTCACGTTCGTCTTATCGTGTGCTGTAAAAGCATTACGGATTCTGAACAGCGAAGCGTTATAAAGGTTCTTTGCTTTATGAGCAAGTCCATCAAAATACGGAAACATTTCATGTTGTTTACTTACATAAATTCTGTCCGTTCTATACATAGGTCGTAATTCGCCTCCTTTCTATTGATTACACTTATATTATAGCATATAATAGTATCAGTCGTAAGGAGAATTTCAATGTTTAAAAAAGTTACAGACAAGCCATATTACACTAACAACCACAGTTGTTTCTTACTGTCAGCACATCTCGTACTGGTTACAAAATACCGTAAACCAGTATTGCAGGGAGTTGTCAAAGAGTATGTATATTCATTGATTCGTGAAACTATGGAGAATGAAAATATCATCATTCGTGAAATGAATGGTGAGCCAGATCATATTCATATTCTGTTTGACTATGCCCCAGATATAAAATTGACGGAGCTGATCAACAAAATGAAGTCAAGAACCGCAAGACTTGCAAGACGTGATTATCCTTTAGAGGTCAGTGAATACTATTGGGAACCTGCATTTTGGACAAACAGCTATTTTGTAGGATCTGTGGGTACAAACACTGCAGAAATCGTACAAGAGTACATCAAAGAGCAGTGACGCTGAATTCACCACCGTCCTATGAGGGCGGCGTACTCTTCTGGATTGCTATAGAGATCGGATCCTTTCTAGTCCAATATAGTATCTTCAAAAAAAGTTGCAGAAAAAACAGAAAGTCGTTTAGAAAAATCTAAGCGGCTTTTTGCTGTATGTAAGAAACAAATCTCATGTTTTTCTGACATATATAAAGCGTTAACATATGAAAGGAAAATTAAAAATGAGAAAAGGAAAAATAATACCACATCCTGTTATTTTCACACTGATTTTGCTCGATTTGATAGCTTTAATCCTAGAATATGCTGTATTTGGAGGAACAAGCCAAGAAAGCCTTGTTAAAGCTGGCGGTTTGTATGCTCCATCTATACAGAATGGCCAGATTTACCGCTTGCTTACCACGATGTTTTTACATAGCGGATATACGCATTTTATTGTAAATGCCTTTTGTCTGTTCTCGTTAGGGGCATGGATCGAAAAAGGGGTTGGGCATAAATGGACACTGTTTATCTATTTATTCGGCGGGCTATTTAGCAACATAATCACATACCAAACAGATATTGCATGGGCAACAATGCGCACCCCTGTAGTCACAGTTGGGGCTTCCGGAGCAATTTCAGCATTTCTTGGAGCACTTGTTGTATTTAAGTCTATGAGGCCAGAATGGGTGTCTTTTACAACGCCTGGGCGTTTATTTGCTGGCGTATTCATGACAATATTACCAATCTTTTTTGCTGGAAATATAAGCATAATAAGCTATATCGGTGGGCAAATCGGGGGGATGATTGCTGGAATAATTATAATCTTGATTAAAAAAATCAAAACAAGGGGTAATTAACATACGACGTATATCTTGAGAATTTGTGAAAGCAAAGAAGAATAAATCGTTCGTAGATTTTTTGTTAACGAAACAGACTTCCGACATATAAAACACAAAATATGTCGGAGGAGGTGAAGCAACTATGTCATTCTATAGAATGTGGTGGGACTGGTTTTATAGATTTTTCTAATCTTAAAAGTTAGATGTCCTGGTTAAAGAACGGACTTTGTTTCGTCTTTACCTACAAAGAAGCGAGAGCGGGAGTTTTAGTAAAATGCACCTACTAAAAGTTCTCGCTCTTTTGCTGTATGTAAACCAACATATCAGTTGTCTCATTTGAAAGTATTGCATAAACCTTTGATATATGCTACTATAAATACAACATAAAAGCTATCAGAAGCTATCAGTTGTAAAGGAAGTGAGCTTATGAAAAAAGGAGATTCTGGTTATTATACAAACCGACACAGCTGTTTTTTGCTGCAGTATCACCTGGTACTGATGACAAAGTTTCGACATCCTGTACTGACCGGAGATGTAAAAGACTTTCTGGAACAGTATATAATCCAGTATTTTAAAGACAGAGACCTTTCTTTGTTGAAAATAAACTTCATGCCGGATCATGTACATATCCTGTTTGATGCTCCGCCGCAGCTCAACCTGGCAGAGCTTGTAAATTCTCTGAAATCAGCATCCTCAAGGATGGTAAGGAAAAACTATGCAGAGATTCTGAAACCATACTATTGGAAGCCGTATTTCTGGAGCCTCAGCTATTTCATTGGCTGTGTCAATGAACGTTCGGAGGAAGTAGTAAAGCAGTATATCCGTACCCAGGAAAAATAAAATTAACGGCATTCACCCGCGTCCGAAATACTTCGGGCGTGGTACTCTGCCGAAAATATAGACATGTCATAAGTTAACCATCAAAAAAAGAAAGGAGAGCGTTCTATCATGAATAACCCAATTTATATGATTGCTTTTATATTTAGTCAATTGGTATTTTTTCCGTCATATATAAAATGCACAAAATTACTTACAGGGAATGAAAGCTCACGTGTAAAGAAGTTTATAAGATATTTTCTGCTGTCCCCTTTATCGGCGTATATATTGTCGAGTTTTATATATACAATTGTAGGGAAGATATCCCCAGTTATTAGAGCTTTAGGCGGCGATGTCGTCATGTACATTGTATCGTTTATGTATCTAATCATATATCAGCGTATAGTATCAAAAAAAGGAAATAGAATACTTGGAATTTACATCTACATCGTTTTCTTTCTTCTTCAGTCTTCATTTACATATATATTTGAGAATGTATGGTTTGTCATTTTTAACCAGATATTACTGACAACCATCATAAGTATTGTCGTTTACAGAATAACAAAAAAATACATAGGGACGATAGATCAGAATAAATTATCAATGACTTCTGAAAATAAAACGATGCTTATCATCCCATTTACTGCTTCCGCAATCAAGCTGACGCAATCTGTGGTTTATGGAATTCTCGTTTATAATAATAGCGGGGTTGTGAGTGAATGGCTTGATAATTTCTCGGCATACAACGCAGTTATTGGAAACATTATACTCATTATGATGATATGCTTCACAAGTATGATGTTTCGCGCAATGACGATGCAGACGCAATTAGCAAACGATGCCTCTCAATACAAAAAATTATCAGAACAAAGTTTACTAGCTATAACACGCGCTGTCGAAGCAAAAGACCTTTATACAAAAGGGCACTCTGAAAGAGTTGCTAAATATTCAGAAATGATAGCAAGAAAAATGGGTTATTCAGATGATGATGCTAAAACTTTATATATAATGGCACTCATGCATGACGTTGGAAAAATTGGAATACCCGATGCTATTATCAATAAGCCAGGAGCTCTAACAGATGAAGAATTTAAAATAATCAAAAGCCATCCTGTAATCGGAGCAGACATATTAAAAGAAGTTGATGCTTTTGAAAAAATATCCGAAATCGCCTTAAATCATCATGAACGAGTAGATGGGAAGGGATATCCAAATGGACTTACCGGGAATGAAATAAGCGACGAAGTAGCGATAGTATCAGTAGCAGATGCATACGATGCAATGACGTCACAAAGAAGTTATCGTGACATTATGGAGCAGGCAGAAGTTAGAGCAGAAATAAAAAAAGGGATTGGTACACAATTCAAAAAACAACAAGCAGAAGCAATGCTGGAAATCATCGACGCAGACAAATCGTATGAATTGCATCAATAATTGCATGATAAAAGCAGTCAGAATCAGGCTGCTTTTTTCTTTTTGGGCTGTATGTAAAAAAATTCAAAACAAAAAATCTGACATATATATCTATAGAAGATAGGCCCACTTGCGCTTATCTCAAATCAAAGAGACAAATAAGGACTAATTGTTAAGTAATTAAAAACATAGAAATATGCATACAAACATAGACAGGAGTGGACA
>OCHK01000908.1_pt1 | contig 25688 bp, 23 predicted proteins | sample 1538551 | NCBI WGS metagenome assembly OCHK01 (sample SAMN04571707, study PRJEB22368) | human gut metagenome | biome: human gut; material: stool | host: Homo sapiens | place: Luxembourg | collected 2012-08-31
GTGTCTTGATGTATCGTTCGTTGCTGGCGCTTATCAATATGCGTGGAGTGGTAGGGGAAGTGACACTTGCTTTTTCCAATGGTATTAACTCGGCGCTTATTATTTTCTGTATAGCTTTGGGGGTAGCTGTTCCTAATATTTTTGCCCGGCGTTACATTGCTAAGGACCGTCAGCGTTTCCTTACACAGATGTTGGCAGAACGCAGAGCTCGTGGTAAATTTATTGAGTGGTAGCAGGTGTATGTTTACGAAGTAGTATTCATTAAAACTTGATAGACAAAGAAAAAGGATTTTCCATTGCGGAAAATCCTTTTTCTTTGTCTATCAAGTTTATGCTATTAATACCGCAGTAGAAAACGGAATGAATTTTATCGATGTCTCTCCTTACTACGGGCATTATAAGGCAGAAACCGTATTGGGAAAAGCATTGAAAGAGATGCCTCGTGACAAATATTATCTCTCTATCAAAGTAGGACGCTACGGCAAAGATGGAGTGAACACTTGGAATTACTCCGGCAAGCGTGCCACAGAAAGCATGTATGAAAGCATGGAAAGACTGCACATAGACTATATAGACTTGATAAATGTGCACGATGTGGAATTTTTGGATATGAATTAGGTGGTGAATGAAACACTGCCGGCACTCGTCGAACTGAAGAAAGAAGGAGTAGTGAAACATGTAGACATCATCGACTTACAGCTGGAAAACCTAAAATAGGTTATCGACCACTCTGAACCGGGAATTATAGAAAGTGTATTGAATTTCTGCCACTACTGCCTGAACGATGAGAAGTTGAGTGATTACTTGGATTATTTCGAATCAAGAAATATCGGTATTATCAATGCGTCTCTGCTTTCAATGGGGCTTCTTTCACAGTGGGGTGCCCTGGCTTGGTATCCAGCTCCCAAAGCATTGGTCGAGGCTTGTCAAAAGTCAGTGCAACACTGTTCATCCAAGAATTATCCGATAGAAAAGCTGGCTATTTAGTATGCTGTCCGCAATCCACGTATTGCTACTACCCTGTTCAGCTCAGCCAATCCGGCAAACGTATTGAAAAATATAGCTTATGCCGAAAAGCCCATTGACTGGGATCTGGTAAAAGAGGTACAGGAAATCATCGGTGACCAGATGTGTGTAAGCTGGGCTAATTCTTAAACAGGGGAGGCAAAGAGTATGGACTTCAAGATTATAGATGCCCACTTCCATCTTTGGTTCCGGCAGGATACGGAAGTGGATGGCATGCCTATTCGTACATTATTCAACGGGCGTTCCCTCTTTATGGGAGAAGAACGGCAGATGGTTCCGTCTTTATGATCGACGGACGAAACAGAGCGGAAGTTTTCTGTCAAATATGGATTATGCACAAGTTTCGGCAGCTGTTGTTACACAAGAGTTTATCGATGGTATTCAGAACGGGTACTTGGCTGAGGTGGCACGAAAATATCCCGACCGCTTTTTCGTATGCAGCATGTGCGAGTACATCGTCTTGTCATGGAATAAAATTATTCCGGCAAACCATACAAATCAAGTACTTTCTACAAAAGGAATTAGATATCCGCGGTTCATGCAATGCCTTGCCTGCCGACTTCAGAGCAGTAATCTGCTATATGAAACGAGGTACTTGCCCGAAAGATGAGTTTATCAGCAAGGTCGCCACTCCCGAAACGGCATTGTAAACCATGGAGGAATGGGCTGCTGCTCCCAGCAAATTATTCCGCATACTGGTAGAGTTTGACTGATGACAATACATATTGGATAATACCCGGATATAGTATTTATGTGGGCTATTGTCCAAAGAATATTATTTTAAAGCTACATCTCACATTCTACTCGATTGAATAATATCAATCAAAATCGGTTTGAGTTCGCTGACAAAACACTTCACAGCTATCACCATCAAGATAAGCCCCATCAAGCGCATTATCACATTATTTACCGTCTTGCCTAAAATGGAGACTAAACGGGTGGAATTTCTCAATATAAGATAAGTGATAAAATAAATCAATGCAATCATTCCTATCAATATCCCTTTTATAGTCCATGTATTGGTATCGTTCATCAACATAATTCCATTGGCAGTGGAACTCGGTCCGCAAAGCATGGGAATGGAAAGCGGAGTGATGGAATGTCATTGGCGTATGTTTTGATTTCTTTGTTTTTCAGTTTCGTATTGGTAAAACGTGTCTGCAACATATCATAACCAATCTTTAGAATAATGAAACTGGCAGCAATTCGGAAGTTATTGGTAGATATACTGAAAAATTTAAATAAGAATTGACCTGAGAAAGTAAAAGCCAAAAGAGTGATGAAGGAGATGTTGCCCGTTTCACGATATGGCATCGTTCGTCATCTCCCATCCCTTTAGTCATAGTCAAAAACACAGGCATTATTCCCAGGAAATTGGTTAAGGTGAAAAAAGAGGTAAAGTATAGTTATGCAAAAGGTAATAGTGTGTCTATTAAAGTATGATTTTTTAGGTTATGGATAAAAGTACTTTATTATTGGGAAATGGACAATAAAGTCCTCCAATATTTTACTTTCATCAAAAATAAAACCATGCAAACCACTACAACAGATAGTAAGCTATTAAACTTTCTACTAATTTTCCTTCATTATTTGCCTGAGAATAATACGTGAAAAGAAAGGAAATCACGTATTAGTTGTAAATGAAATAACCAATTTACAAAAAAATGAAGAGAAACATTTTAATTTGCTTTTTATTCTTATTTGCGACGGCCCTGCAAAGTTCTTCGCTAAAAGAATATTCTATTGAGAAACTGGAAAAGATATTAGTAAAAGAGTTTCATCCTTATCCTACTTATGGGGATGATATATGGTTTAAGATTCCAGACAGCATACGCCTGGTTTACATAAACCAGGCAGAAATGAGAATACATGATAATTGGGAAAGTTTACCAGCCAGTCTATTTATGGAATATAAGCAGACCGGAGACCGGAACAGATATCAAAATGTATACTTTAAAAAGCGTAGCCAACTCACTACGCTTGCCATGGGAGAATTATTGGAAGGAAAAGGACGTTTTATCCTTCCTCTAATCAATGGCATATTATCTACTTGCGAAGAAACTTGGTGGGGACTACCTGCACATTATGGCACTTGCCTTCCCCAACCGGAAGATCAGACCGTTGCATTATTTGCCGCCCAAACAGCAGGAGATTTAGCCTTGATTCAAGATGTATTCCGACATGTATTTGATTCTATATCTCCCCTATTAAACCAACGCATAACGCATGAATTAAAAAGAAGAATACTGGAACCTTGCCGGACAAGGACATTCAAATGGATGACCGAAGATAACAATTGGAATCCATGGATTACTTCACATTGGATTACAGTGGCTTTAATAGCCGAAAAAGATATATCGAAAAGAGCAGAAGATATTTCATTAGCACTGAAAGCAATGGACTACTATTATTCTCATTATAGAAATGATGGCGGATGTGATGAAGGTCCCGGTTATTGGGCTAGTTCATGCGGTTGCTTTTTTAACTGCAATTACTTATTATATAAAGCGACAGATGGGAAAATTGATTTAAGAAATGAAGAAAAGTTTCATAGGATGGGAGAATTCATCTGTAAAGTCTACATGGGACGTAATAACCGATTTGTCAATTTTGCAGATGCTTCACCCCGTACAAATCTAAATCCGGGAATGGTATACGAATATGGCAAATTCATTGGCAATAATACAATGATGGGTTTCGGTGCACTCAAAGCAAAAGAATCTATAGCCAAGAAGGAGATGATCAGCAATGGAAAAGGGGCTTCAATAAACGGATTCTTATATACTCTATTATCTACCAATGAAATTATAGAACACCCAGCAATCGAGCCTTTCACCCGCGACTGTTTTTTCCCTGATTTACAAGTTTTCATAACCCGCTCTTCTCCTCAAAGTGACAAAGGATTATCTTATGCAATTAAAGGAGGGCATAATGACGAAAGCCACAACCATAATGATGTAGGAAATTATATAGTGTATGCAGACGGAGAACCGCTAATAATTGATGTGGGAGCTTTGGCTTATAATGCAAAGTACTTTTCCAAAGACCGTTATACTTTCTGGGCCGTGAGTTCCGATTATCATAATACTCCTATTATAAACGGATTCATCCAAAAAGAGGGAATAAAATATGCTGCTACATCCGTTAGCGCCCAAGGCACAAAGAATAAAGGAACTTTTACACTTGACCTAGCCGGAGCATATCCTGTCGAGGCCGCCGTCATATCATGGACAAGAAAATTGAGTTTATATCGACAAAGAAACATTTTATATTTCTCAGAAACCTATATACTAAAAGAATACAAAGCTCCTTCATCTATAATATTAATGACAGCGGCCTTGGTAGAAAAGAAAGAAGACGGAATCTTATCATTGAGATTAAATAATAAAAACTACTCACTCAAATTCAATCCCAATCAACTGTCTGCTATGATAGAGGAGGTAGAACACAATGATGCTTCCATAAAAAATATGTGGGGCAAAGTATATCGGATAAAATTGCAAATCAATTCCCAAGAATTGCATAATAGAGTGACTTATTCCTTATCCGAAATACCTAATAACAAAATATGATAACTCTGTCCCAAATGTAACAAATAGCTGTCTGATATAGCTTTTAAGCCTTTCATGAGGTTATTTGTTACATTCGGAACATATATCTGTTACTTCTCTTCGCTCTTCTTTATTCATCCTTAAATAGCTTTGCAAAACAAGAAAGATATAATCATAAACTATTTAGTACTATGAACAAAGAAACAATAATCCTTCATGCATTTATTACAAAATGCTACACAGAGTATGGCAGTTTTATAAAAAACTACATCAGCTATCGAATTCCACATAAATACGAAGCTGAAGATTTAACCCAAGAAGTATTTATTCGCTTATTGGACTATAAGCAATTTATCAATCCTGAAACGATAAAACCGTTTCTACTGACGATCGCGCGAAACCTAATTACAGACAATATACGATTATATTATAAAATCGAAAATTACACATCGAAGATATATGAAACGATAAAATCAGGTATAGAGAATACGGAACAAACCATTTTAGCAAACGAATTGGCAGCATTGATTAACTCCAGAATGAAACACCTTCCGGATAAACGTAGAACGACCTACCACTTAAGCCTTTACGATGGGCTATCTGTAAGTGAAATAGCCGAAAGACTACATATTTCATATCGTACGGCAGAATGTCATCTTTTTCTAGCCCGCAAGGATATGCGTCACTTTATAACCTATTTTTGGGCATGTTAAAAAGACGGGAAGTAATTCATTATATAAAATTCTCACTATAAAAATAGTACATAACCTCCTAATAAACGTCATAGATACGCTTTGAGAAGCATTAAACAGAAAAAACAATATTCTCGCTACGTGAAAAGAAAGGAGCTTCCGTATCTAACATAGGAATGTTTCATTTAAGGGACATCGAAGGCAAAAACACTTAAAATCTCTTTTTATTAATTTTAAATTTATACGTATGAAAAAGAATCAATTAGATTGGCTCTCATGGGAGTGGTTGATTAAAGTGATGTTTCTATTATTTTTTTCCATAGGAACCACACATACCACTTGGGCACAGTCTCAGCTAAAAATCACAGGGAATGTTGTCGACACACAAGGAGAACCTATTATTGGTGCAAGTGTCGTGGTCAAAGGTACCTCTAATGGTACTATTACTGATTTTGAAGGAAATTTTCAACTCAACACAGAAAAGAAAGGTTCTCTTGTAATTTCCTATATCGGTTACGTCACTAAAGAAGTAACAATAAAACCGACTCTTAAGATTGTACTAGCCGAAGATACCAAGGCTTTGGATGAAGTAGTTGTAGTAGGTTATGGAACTCAAAAAAAGAGTGATCTAACAGGTTCTGTCACTTCGGTTAAAGCAGCAGAAATAACGGCTGTCACCTCAAATAATCCACTAGAATCATTGCAAGGACGTGCACCTGGAGTAGCAGTATTTACTAACAATGCTCCAGGAGAATCACCCATATTACGAATTCGTGGAGCAGGCTCCATACAATCAGGAAATGATCCATTATATGTAGTTGATGGATTCCCACTTATGAACGGCAGTTTGAATGATATTAATCCTGCTGATATTGCTTCCATGGAAATTTTAAAGGATGCTTCTTCTACTGCCATCTATGGATCTAGGGGGGCAAATGGAGTCGTTTTAATTACAACTAAATCCGGGTCTACAGGTCGCAAGAATCTATCTGTCAACGCTTCTTTTGGAATACAGAGCGCAGCACGGCTGGTAGATTTATTAGAAACGAACCAATTTATTCCGTATATTAATGAGGCCTATGAGAATAGAGGAGGACAAGCTCCTTTTAAACATTATACTCCTACTGCAAATACGGATTGGCAACGGGAGGCTATAGAAAAAAGTGCTATTGTACAAAACTATACAGTATCATTGGACGGAGGATCAGAAAATACGAATTATATGATGTCATTAGGGTATTATTCTCAAGACGGGCTAGTAAAGAACGTAGGATATGACAAACTGACGTTGCATAGTAACCTAAATCATAACTTTACTGATTGGCTAACTATAGGCAGCCATATCCAAATGGCTTATTCAGAAAAAGATGGAAATAACGATGTCATGACAGGCCTTTTTCAAAGAGGATGGCCTACTATGCCTGTTTACAATGAAGATGGCTCCTATTATGTATCTTCTCTGGACCCTATACATAGTTCCTATATTGAAGGAAATTTCAACCCTATTGCAGATATAAATGGCACTACAGCTACCAACTCCAGTTTTCGTGCATTGGGTGATATTTATGCTGAGTTCCAACTCCTGAAAAACCTAAAATTCAAGACAACGTGGGGAGCTGATATTAACAATATTAGAAAATACTCATATACCTCTTCTCAAACAGCTACCAATATCGCTACTAATGGTACAGGAGCCGGAAACAATGCTTACCACAGAAACATCACCAAACTAACAGAAAATATGCTCACTTATAATAATACATGGGGAAATCACCGGTTTTCTGCTACAGGAGTTTATTCATGGCAAGAATATACCTATGAAGATATGTCTATGTCGGCTACAGGGTTTGAGAATGATGCTACCGGAGCATGGGATATGACATTAGGAGACAGAAATTCACTGAACTATGAGTCTACTAAATACAGCAATAAACTAATCTCCTTGACGGCACGTTTCACCTATGCTTATAAAGACAAGTATTTGCTTACAGCCACCGGACGTTATGACGGCTCCTCCCGTTTTGGTGAAAACAATAAATATGGATTCTTCCCATCTGCGGGTATAGCATGGAGAGTGGAACAAGAACCGTTCATGCAAAAAATAAGAATGATAACTAATTTTAAACTTCGTGCCAGTTACGGTGTTACAGGTAACCAGGAAATCGGAAATTACCAATCCCTAGCTCTATTATCGAAGAACAACTATATTTATGATAATAACATTTTGATGGGCTTCAAAGAAGGCATCGGAAATTCTGATTTGAAATGGGAACGTACTCACCAAATAGATCTAGGCTTTGATTTATCTTTATGGGATCGGCTGAATATTACCTTTGATTATTATACTCGTCGTACTACTGATATGCTTTACAATGTACCTATTCCAACTACATCCGGTTTTTCCAGTATTTTGAGTAATGTAGGTGAAGTCAAGAATAACGGTTATGAATTCACAATTGGCGGACGTGTCATTGACCGTAATTTCAAATTGGACATCTCTTTGAACGGTTCACACAATAACAATGAAATCACAGAACTTTATGGGGATGTGACAAGGATTGATGGAAGCACCAATGCAGAGTCGGGGTTGACACACAATCTCGTTGTAGGACAACCGGTGAATGGAGTTTGGGGAAGAAAATCGCTTGGCATCATCCGCACTCAAGAACAATTAAACGAATATACCAGCCGAATTAAAAGCGAACAATCTCAATTAGGTTCTGAAATGTATGCAGATTTAAATATGGACGGTACTATCAATACTCAAGACTATATTTGTTATGGATCTACAGAACCTAAATTCTTCTATGGAATTTCCATTAATATGAAATATAAAGGTTTCGGATTGGATATATATGGGCAAGGGGCTTGTGACTATGCTTCAGGAACAGGCGGAGATGCAGGTGTTTTTACAACAGGTGCAGGAGCTTACGGTTATTCCAATGTTTCTAATTTTGTACTGTGGGCCGATAATAACGTAGGCAATTCAAAATATTTGATTCCCTCTAAAGATGCTTACAAAGAAATGTGGAGTGAATCAAATCCAAATGGTACCCGCCCACGCATAGGTGCAAAAAATGCCTACTTATCCGACCGTACTAATGCCAATTGGAGTTATTTCTTAATTAAAAACATACAATTAAGTTATGAATTTAAGACTCGCCATATACAGTCCATGCAAGTATATGTTAATGCACAAAACTATATAAGCTTTGCCAACCATTCCGGTTATAATCCTATAAATGGAGATGTTAGTCACCCATGGGCTAAAATTATAACCTTAGGTATCAACGCTAAATTCTAACAATAAAATTCAGCAATATGAAAAATGCGAACAAACCTTGGAACAATATGAAACATTATATCATCATGTTTCTAACAATACCTGTACTATACAGTTGTTTTGATTTAGATGAAGTTCCTTACACATCATTATCTCCTAACAATTTCTACAAAGACAGTAAAGAACTTGAAATGGGAGTGAGAAGTACATATCGCGGATTGCGAGACATGTTGGGCGACAGATATTATGGATGCTTGGAAGTAGCCACAGAATTTGGATCACCCACTAATACCAAATGGGAATATCCCAAAACCAATTTTTGGATAGATATTAATAATCCAGACATAAGCTATGGGCCGGGATGCTGGAGCAAAGGTTTCAACGTAATCAATTGTGCTAACATTGTCCTTGCACGTGGTGAAGGTATAGATATGAATCAAGAAGAAAAAGAACAAAAATATGGAGAAGTACGATTCCTTCGCGCATACGCTAATTATATTTTAGTTCGTCTTTACGGTGCCTTACCCATACCCGAAAATTATACCAACGGGTTGGATGGATTGAAAATACCTCGAAAGACGATAGAAGAAAACTATACTCAAATCATAGAAGATCTGATCTATGCTATTGAAAAACTTCCATTGAAATCTCAATATGGAAAAGATGAAATATGGAAAATATCGAAAGGTGCTGCTCAAGCATTATTAGGCGATGTTTATCTGACAAGAGGATGCATGGAAAATAATAAAGAATTTTTCTCTTTAGCTGAAAAACAGTTAGAAGCAGTTATTAATTCGGGAGAATATCATTTGGAACCGAATTATGAAGATTTATGGTTCTGGTTTAATACGGCAAATAAGAATGGTCAAGAGTCTATTTTTGAATTACAATTCGGAGAAACTCAGGGAAATATTGTAACACAATACACCGGATGCTACAATGGCAGGATTCCTTCTTTAGGTAGTACACATTATTTGCGTGTCGGTCCTTCCATAGAAGCCTATCTTTCATACCATCCGAATGATGTGCGACGCAATTGTATGCTCACCGAATTTGAAGATGTATCAGGCAACATTGTCCAGTTTGATGTAGCAGATAAAGGCTTCTATCCAGGTATAAAAGGATGGACCAGTGCCAGTCCCGGAAACGTGAAATTGTATGATCGTACAGAATCGGCTTACTTAAATGACTGCTCTAAAGCAAATCTCTATATGATTCGATACGCAGATGTGTTATTAGATTATGCAGAAGCTGTCAATCTCCAAAGGGGTCCTACAGCAGAAGCTGTTTCCAAATTCAATGAAGTAAGAGGAAGAGCCGGTCTGAATTCTCTGATTCCGGCTAATGCCAATGAATTTTCTGATTTAATCTACCAGGAACGGGGATGGGAATTTATAGGAGAAGGTCTCTTATACTACGATGCACTACGCACAGATCGAATCGGCGAAAAGGTTTATAACCATTTAAAAAATGGGATAACAGATGGGTTGTATCAATACAAAGGACAATCCATCCAATTCATTCCCAAGAAGACATTCTTATGGAAAATACCAACAGCTGATATGAATTCAAATCCTGCTTTGGAACAAAATCCAGATAACGAATCAGATCCTCATTTTCCTATTGGCTAAATTAGGATGAAAACCGAACCACATTGATCATTCTTTTAAATTAGATTATATAAGGATGTTTTCAATAGGTTTTTAAGGTATACTCTCCCGTCTGTGACAGATAGGAGAGTTTTTAGACATTTATATGCAAAAGTCTTATCTTTGCTTAATATTGAAAGAATCATTTTAATAAGATATTTATGAGTAATACGGAGAAAACAATGGTGATTTTATGGATTGCAATTTCATTCATATTGTCGGCATCAGGCCAAACTAATTATATATTTCGCAATATCAATATCCAGCACGGCCTTCCTGACAATCAGATAAAAGGACTTTTTTTATCTCCGGATGGAAGAATAGGAATAAGAACTGCTGCCTTACTTGCTTTTGATAATGGTGGTAGTTTTTCCTCTCATTCTTATCACATACATCAAGCCAAGTATGACTGGAACTATGACAATATTCACCAAGAATATGTTGATTCTCATAATTATATCTGGATGAAAGAACGAAATTATCTTCGCATTTTTGATTTAACCCAAGAGCGTTTCATCAATAATATAGATTCTCTTTTACAAAAGATGGGCATAACCGAGGAATTACAAGATTTATTTATTGACTCTGAAAAACGTTATTGGTTCATATTAAACAAAGGAAAAATATGTTGTATTGATAACAATAGGAAGAATTTACAATATGTAGATAATAATGGCATTTTTATCGAAAAATACGGAGAAATATGTGATATAGACGGTCGAGGAGATTCTTGCTGGATAGTACACAAATCAGGAATCGTACGCTGTTGGAATAGCCAGACAAATAAATTTATCCGCCAAGAAGAGCAATTTGCTAATCAGTTCAGATCGGGTGAACGCGTTATGCTAAAGGTTCTTCCGAATGGAGATTTTTGGTTAAAATGGCAAGACGGGGTCGCCTGCTATAACATAAGAAAACAACAATGGCACGAAATTAAAGGATTGAATATAAAACAAACGGATCTACTCACAAGTTTAGCCATAGATAATGAAGGTAATGCTTGGATCGGATCTTCTAAATCAGGATTATATATTATAGATAAATTTAGTTATGAAGTCGAGCATATCCACTATCTTCCGTTAGTGGGAGAAGGCTACATAGATAATGACATACTTGATATCATTATAAATCCTCAAAACAATAGCGTGTGGTTAGGACTATTAAACCAAGGAATTTGTTATTATCATCCCAGCCTCGGAAAGTTTTCATTAATCAATAACACAAATGTTAAAGGGAAGTGGGAAGATCAAAACGTTAGAAGTATGGTAGAATATGATAATGGGAATATTTTATTAGGTACAAATTCCGGACTGTATTGCTATAATCCAAAAACATCAGAAATAAATCTTCTCTTTACCGAATTGGCAGATAAAATATGCCGTAAAATGTTGCGAGATAGCAAGGGAAGAATATGGATTGGTACTTTTCATCATGGCTTATATTGTATTGAGAATGGAAGATTGTTCAAATGCAACTTAAAAATTAAACATCAGAAAAGTACATCGACAAGACTGATAAGATGTTTGTTTGAGGATAGTAAAGGAAATATTTGGATTGGTATATACGGAGGTTTGTGTTCATTCAATCCTATAAACCATAACATGGAGTTCGTAAGTGATAAACATATCAAAATCAAGAAATTTACGAGTCCCTCCGTTGTCACAGAAGATAAAGAGGGACGGTTAATCGTTGGAGATGACAATGGTCTTTATTATTACTATCCTGATAAAGAAAAAGTATGGGTGCCCGAAATAGATGCCCCACATGATGAACGGTTTCATCATACTAACAACAAATATAATTGTATTTATTGTGATAGTCGGGGAATGACATGGTTTGGTACACATAATGGACTAAACATTCTGGAAGTTGAAAATAACACGCTTAGAAAAATGAAAGCGCACTCTTATGGAATATCCAATAACATTATCATGTGTATTTTTGAAGATCAAAATCACGATATTTGGCTTTCAACGACCAATGGTCTGAATAAAATAGTGGTGAAGAAAGAAAAAGGGGAGTACCACTATTCTATAAATTCTTTTAATTCAAATGATGGACTGATGAAAGGGGAATATTATCCTTCAAGTGGATTTAAAGCATGGGATGGAACTCTATACTTTGGGGGAATCAATGGCTTCAGCACCTTTCTGCCCGAAAATATAATATATAACTATTGCGACAATTACCCGTTTTTTACCTCCTTAAAAATATTCTATGCCAACATTACACCTAGTACAACATACAATGGACGCCAACTATTGAACCATAATCTGAATAATACCCCCAGTATAGAACTCCAACATGATGAGAACTACATTACACTAGAATTTGCAGGACTTAATTACGTAAATCCCTCTAAAACCTATTATAAATATAAACTGGAAGGCATAGATACTCAATGGCAGGAAGTTAAATCTTCAGATGGAATAGGAAAGGTTACCTACAGTGGTTTAGGTCCGGGAAAATATGTTTTTCAAGTTTATACAGCAAATAGCGATCATTTCTGGGGGAAACAAAATTCAAAATTGACTTTTATCATAAAAGAACCTTATTGGAATACCATAGCAGCCCGTCTTTGTTATGTTTTGATAATAATAAGCATCTCTACGTATGTAATTTATCATATAAACAAAAAAAACAAACTCAAATTACTAAAAACACGCCAATTGGAACAACAAAAACAAAAAGAAGAACTAGATCAAATGAAATTTCGTTTTTTCACGAATATCAGTCATGAGTTTCGCACCCCTCTCACCTTAATCATCACACCTTTAAGTGTTATTATAAATGAGAGTGAAAATGAGAATCTTAAGGGTAAATTGATGTCTATCTATAATAATGCGCAAAAATTATTGGCTTTAGTAAACCAATTATTAGATTTCAGAAAATTAGAAGTAAAAGGAGAAAAAATTAATTTAGGGTATGGTGAAATTTCAGATTTCATTTACCAGTGCTGTACAAGCTTTCAACCAATCATGACAGAAAAAAGCATAAGTTTCAAAATAGATCTTCCGAAATACCCCATATATATGTATTTTGACCAAGATAAAATATATAAGGTTATGAATAATCTTTTATCTAATGCCTATAAATTCACCCCTGAATACGGCGAAATCAGTATACAGTTAAGTGAAGGAGAAGAAAACTTCTTATTTATCAAAATATCCGATACAGGAATTGGTATTTCAGAAGAAAATCTCCCTCATATATTCGACCGATTTTATCAAATATCATCTAAACAGTGTGAAAACACCGGTAGCGGAATCGGTCTGCATCTTGCCAAAGAGTATATAAACCTACTTCATGGAAAAATAGAAGTTACCAGCATTGCCAATAGAGGCACTACATTTACAATATGTCTCCCTACCAATCTGCATCCACAAGAAAAAATGGCAGCAAAAGAAGATGTACAGGAAAACAATGAAAATGACTCATCCTCCATTTCACCAAACAAGCCTATTATTTTATTGGTAGAAGATAATACAGAATTTAGAAATTTCCTAAAAGAGGAATTAAATAAATGGTATCAAGTAATAGAAGCAAAAGAAGGATTAGAAGGTGAAAAAATAGCCATTGAAAGAGATCCTAACTTAATAATAAGCGATGTGATGATGCCTATTATGAACGGAATAGAGTTATGCAAACGGCTGAAAAATAATATTCAAACATCCCATATTCCTATTATATTACTCACAGCCCGCATATCTGATGAAGATAAAATGACTGGTTATGAAGCAGGAGCTGATTCTTATCTATCAAAACCTTTTAATTTTGATATACTATTAACTCGTATACGGAAATTAATAGAACAACAAGAGAATAGAAAAGCAACATTTCATAGAAGTATAGAAGTATCACCCAGCAGCATTACCATCACTTCCTTGGATGAAAAATTAGTTCAGAAAGCATTGCATTGTGTAGAAGAGAATATGGAAAATCCTGAATATTCTGTCGAAAAATTAGCTGCTGATATAGGAATGACACGAATGAGTTTATATCGGAAATTACAGTCAATCACGGGACAAACTCCCACAGAATTCATTCGTAGCATTCGATTAAAAAGGGCAGCACAATTGTTACAGAATTATCAGCTCTCAATTGTGGAAATTACAGACATGGTAGGCTTCAATACTCCACGTTATTTTACTAAATGCTTTAAAGAAACATTCGGAATATTACCATCCGAATATTCAAATGCTCATAGAAAAAAGTGATTCTTTTAAGATAATCAGATTGAATATAAGGGATTACTTTGTGTATACGGGCGGAAGCATTCTGTTCCTACGGTGGATGAAAACCGAAATGGAAATGAGACGGAATATATGTAAGCATTTGAACAAATACACATTGTACACTCTAGGGGGTGGTTGTAATTTTGTGCTCGCAATAACAGCCAGCCCCAATTATAATGAACAGATCAGAATTTGAAGAATTAGAATTGCAGGTGCAACAAAGTGGCCTGCTATTGAAGTCGTACCTACAACAGATAGGTGTAAGTCATTCAACATATCACTACTGGCACAAAAATGTTCTGTAGATAAAGACAGTCTCAAACAAGGGTTGACTCCAATCAGTTTCAGACAAACTACTACGGAATTGACCTTGGGAAAACAAGTGTCACAGGGTGTATTTTTGCTATTTCCCAACGGACTCCGTGCCCATTTTGGAAGTGGATCAGAGAAATAGTTGATGGAACTTTCGCCCCAAAGTCTCCAAGGCTGCCATGTTTAGTCTGAACGACACGATGTGCTACTTTTTGTGTCCCGGCAGGACGGATATGCGCAAGGGTATCAGTTCGCTGTGCGGACTTAGACATGAGAGGATGAAGAGCGAAGTGAAGAACGGCGATGTGTTATTTTCATCGGGTTTGGCCGTAAACTCATGAAGCTGCTTCATGCGGAAGATGGCGGCATGGTTATGTACATCAAACGGCTGGAGGCATGGCGCTTCAAATTGTCGGAATACGCCCCTGAGTCAAACAGTTATCCCATGGAATGGCGTGGCCGAAGGCATTCAGGAAAACCTGGAACAGAGACTCCGGCGAAATGCAAGGAGTACCATGTATAATCTGTTTTATTGAATAAAAATGCTGAGATTGTTGTGTAATCTATAAACAATTAGTGTTTTACATTGGTAAAAAAGACAGGAAATGGACGAAAAGGATATATTACTCAAGACGATAGAAGGGTTGAATGCCTCTGTCGCTTCATTGTCTGCCATCAATAAAGACCAATCGGAACAGATCAAGAATCTGAAGGAATGTATCAAGGAGTTGACGGCCCGGGTTACATGGCTGAACCACCTGTTCTTTGAGCGTAAAGCTGAAAATCTCCCAGTCTATAGTCCCCGGCATGCCGGATCTCTTTACGAATGAATTTTCTGGACTGTAACGTCAGGCAAGAAGAAAGGCATGACGAGGCAGTGGAAAAGATAGAAAGGAATCATCTGAAAAAAAGAAACGGAAGCACTGGAACCGTAAAATGATTGAAGAGCTTCCCGTGCTTGAAACAGAGGTGATAGAGCCGGACGGTGTGGACCTGTCCTTATATCGTAGAATAGGGGAAGAGGTAACTCGGGTTGTCAGGCACAAACTGGGGATGCTTTATGTAAAGGAAATCAATGCGCTCAAGGACAACATGCAGCTTCCATCCGAGGGACAGAAAAGTGTGGAGGTTGCTCCCATGCCGCTGATGCCTGTCGACAAGTGCATCGCTGATTCCCAGTCTGCTTGCTGAAATCCTGCTCCATAAATATTCATAACTGTCAATATAAAAAATTAATAATCTAACAACGAAATTTCAAGAAGCTCTAAATCAGGAATGAATATACTCAATGTGGATAACTGAGAAGATACATGATGAGAATAAAACTAGAATAAATCTCTAATTGTTTGTTGGACAAAGTAAGCTCTTTCATTTGGATTATGCACTATATTTCTGCTTTTATTCCATATTATATATCATTTATTATTATAAATGGTCGGAAATTAACACAATATGGAATGAAAACAGGGTTTTATGGGGTTATTGAGTGCTGACAGGCGGTTTCTCCCTGTATTGAGTAGGGGAGCAACCTGTATGCTGTTTGAATACAGTACTGAAATATCTGGCGGTTGAGAATCCTGTCTTATCTGCTATGTCATTGACGCTGAGTTCTGTATGGAGAATAAGCCAGATAGCTCTCTCCATACGTATTTGGGTTATATAGTCATTGGCTCCCATATCTGTCAATGCTTTTAGCTTATTGTATAAAGAAGCTCTGCTGATTCCTATTTTGTCGCAAATGAATGGAATACCCAACTGTTCGTTATCCAGATGTTCTGTGATTATCTGGTTCAGGCGATTTAAAAATTCTTCATCGGCAGAACTGAAGGTGCCTTCCTCGGGTGGCGGCAGAGGGCCGATGTCTGTATAACGGGTACGCATCCGTTCCCGGTTATGCAGTTGGCTACAGATAATCGCATATAGCATACTTACTTCAAAAGGTTTTGTGACGTAGGCGTCTGCTCCGTTTTTATAACCATATAGTTGGCTTTCTTCGTCATTACGTGCAGTGAGCAGGATAACCGGGATATGGCTTATTTCCAAATCTTCTTTTATTTGTTTACATAGCTCATAGCCGTTCATATGGGGCATTTGGATATCGCTTACAACTATATGAGGACGTTTTTCCCGGCAAAGACGCAATGCTTCCTCTCCATCGGCTGCTACCCATATTGTCTTAAACCGGTCTTTCAGGGCTGTTGCCAGATAATCGGTCAGGTCTTTGTTGTCATCTACTATTAATAAGGTATGGCTTTGGGCTGTTTTATTTTCTTCCTGTTGTTCGGGAATGCTTTCTGTTTCTTGCGTGGGTGCCAAAAGTGTATTCAGATATTCTTGTGGGTGCAGCGTGATATTTCCCGGTTCGGTATTTAATGGAAGTTCGAACCAGAAAGTAGCTCCCGGACTTCCGAAATTCTTGTTGTCGTAGGCTCCAATGTTGCCTCCGTGTTGTTCGACCAGTATTTTAGAATAGGACAATCCGATTCCTGTGCCGGGACGACTGTTGTTGCCTTGGTAAAAGCGGACAAAGAGATTGTTGGTATCCACATCTTTCAGTCCCGGACCTTGGTCGGAAATGGATATGCGTACTCTTGTCTTGTCTTCCGACAAACGGGTTGAAATACTGATTGTACTCTCATCGGGTGTACAAATGACACTGATAATCAGTGTTTTTAAAGAAAAAGGGATTAAATCGGGGATTAGCGGTTAAATAGTTTCATAGCTTCTTCTTTTGCTTTGTCTGCTATGTCGATGTATGGTTTCATGGATTTGTAGTCCCTGTGTCCTGTCCATTTCATGACAATATTGGGGGCTATACCCAACATGAGCGCATTGCAGATAAAGGTCTTTCTGCCGCAATGGGTTCCTATCAGTTCGTATTTGGGATGGATTTCGTCTATTCTTTCCGCTCTCTTATAGTACGTCCTGCATATCGGCTCGTTGATCTCACAGGCCTTGCATATATCCTTGATGTATTTGTTCATCCTTTGATTTACCGGCACCGGCAGTGCGTATATGCCTTCTATGTCCTTGTATTTCTCCAGTATGGCTTTGGAATACTTGTTCAGTTCGATTTTTAATGGTTCGTCCGTCTTGATGGTGGTGGTAGTAAGATACCCATCGTAAATATCGGCTTTTTTTAGGTTCCTTACATCAGAATAACGAAGAGAGGTAAAGCACTGGAAGCAGAATACATCCTTCGCCAGCTCAAGATGAGGCGCATCCGGAAATGTGGCATTATACACGCTCATAAGTTCATTCCATTCAAGAAATATTACCTTCGCCGGGATGGTCTTTAGCTTTTCCTTGAAGGTGATGAATGCGAGTTCTTTGTTGTACCCTTTTTCTGATGCCCATTTCAAAAACCATTTTGCCAGATTGATATACTTCTTTGCCGTGTAATTCTTCATCCCGGTTTCATTGTCCACTTCTATGTTCATAAAGTAATCCACAAGTCGGGATAATCCTTCATGAGTAAGGTCCGAGAATGTAAGATCAGGTGCGAATTTCTTTAGGTGGTTCATTGTGGTCTTGTGTCTCTTGTATGTGTTCTCTGACCAACTGTTTTCCTTACCTTGTTCAACGATGAATTGTTGGTAGTAATCGAAGATTGTTTTTTCCTCTTTTTCCACAATTTTCCCATTTCTTTTATTTACTTCGTCCCGGAATTCGGAAGAAGTGGGTATTTGTCCTGTCTGCTCAAAAAAGAAGAAGGTGTCATTGATGGTTTCTTCAAGACGGTTTATCTCGGCGTTGATGGTTGCAGCCGAGATTTTTTTCTTTCCATGAGTGGTGTTTGGTTTGCATCTTTGGGCTTCGGCTACCCATTTGTTATTGTCCACTCGGTAGCCTACGTTGAAGGCTACGGTATTCCCGTCCCACTTGATCCTGTAGCGGAGTTTGGAGTCGGGCTTGTCTTTCTCCTTGTCCAGAAGAAAGATGCAGTTTCGTTTGATGTTCATGATGCTATTTCATATTAAAAATAAAAAAATCAAAATATTCATCAGAACGCCTTATTTTTAGCGTCCATCTATTTTTTAGTTCTTTATCAGGTTCAAGAATTATACTAGTATATAATCCAGATTGTAATTCTACACATGAGGTGTATACAAAATTTCCTTTTTCATTTATATGGTAGTCTTTAATTTTATATGTAAAGGCTGTATAGCCTGATATTTCAATATTAACAATTCCATTTTCATATACATTTATAAAAGCTGTGTTTGCGGGAAATTTATTGTTGGGGATCTGAATCATATTAGATATGACTTTTGATTCCAATATAGCATGTCTTCCTTGTATAAATTGTGAAAATGATAAAGTAGGGATAATGAAGAAGAATGATAATAATAAATATTTCATAGTGGATCTGTTATTTTTTTATTTTAATAAATTTAAGCAGGCAAGCTAGGCATTTGCCAGAAGATGCTGCAATAATAATAGTATTAAGTTGCTTTCTCAACTCTTTAATTTCTTCTTCCTGCTCTGTTACTATAGTAGAAAGTGTTTTGGTATTAGTTTCCATTGTTTTTGGTTAATTTTATGATATTTCTCAATTTAAAACAATGGAATAATATATTTTGTTTTGAAAAATCATGAACTATCCATAAAAAGTTTTTTACTGCTTATATAGCTTCCTTTAATAATTCCTTATAGTCTGATACGGCTTTTTCCTTTTCAGAAAGTTGTGCATCTTTAATCATCACTTCTATTCTTAATTCCCTGTTTTCTTGGTCAAGTTTTTTATTATCGTTTCGAATTTCCCTTAGTAACTTGGCAATTTCTTCGCTCCCCTCGGATAATTCGATTATCTGATTCTTAAGATTAGTATTTTCTTCCATCAATTCTTTCATTCTCTTTATGGTGTCATTATATATTTGATACAATACAGAGGCTTCGGGAGTTCCAGCGTCTGTATTGATAGGTGTAAGTTGAGGCTTAGTTGATGCTTCCTGATGAGGCTTAAGCATATCACCTTCACCACGGAGTAGCCATTCTGACGATACGTTAGGAAATTCATTCAATATAAGTAATATTGTACTTGTAGATATTTGAACATTCGAATTTATTTGATTATTCAATGTTTTTTGATTCAATGAATATTTCTTTGCTAATTGGTTTGGATTACTATTATTTAATTCTAATATTAATCTAATCCTCTCTTTTACATCTACTTCCATAAATATATTATTTAGAATAAATATAAATAGTATTATTTTACTTATTTTTATCCCAAGATATATTATTTATAAGTATAATATTACTATATTTGCATTGTGATTAACTCACAAACGGATATAAAAATGGCTGTCACGACATAAACCGTGATTTTGTTCGCACCAAAATTGTTCCATCGGCAAATATAGTGACTTCCATTTTAATATCCTACGAATAGATTAAAAATTAGACGATACGGTTTAGTGGTGTTTACCGTAAGTTATTTAGGATATCAAAATAAAGCTCTTGCTTAGTACCAATCAACACCACACTAGATTGGGAACGGCAAGGGCTTTTGCTTTTAAGGGATATGATACCATTAGAAAGACGAATAAGCGATGATACCCGGTTGATAGATTTGACCGTTGGCGAGCTGAAAGAGTTGTTTGGCAGCTTGATGCCGAAGAATGCCACTCCTGCTCCTGCTAATACCGGTAAGAATCTGGTATATGGCATAAAGGGGATAATGGAGTTGTTACATTGCTCTGAAACTACGGCATACCGCCTAAAATCGGGAGTTTTGCAAAAGGCAGTCCGCCAAGTGGGGCGAACGATTGTGGTTGATGCTGATATGGCATTGAGCTTATTCACAGAAAAACGGAGGTAAGATATGGGTCAGGGAAAGAAACGAATTCCAAAGGATTTACAGGAAAAGCTGAATGAACATGAGATGAAGGCTGGGATTTACGCACAGGCGATGCTGTGTGATGATTTTGAAAGGAACCGTATCAAGTGGGCGGTAGAACTGGTTAAGATAGCGAGATTACAGAAGGAGATAGACCAGACGACAAAGGTGAATCACAGTCCGAGAGAAGGAAAGTATATATCAATTTGAAACTAGGATTATGAATAGATATAATAATATATCAATAAATATTCGCTATGAAAATAGTGAAGAGGGATGTATCTTATTGGTGGTAAGGACTGTTAGAGTAAATGGGACGGTAGTTTATGAAGATAAAATGAGTCCTGAAATGTTTGCTTCATGCCAGGACCCGATTAGACAATTGGAAAAATACCTGTTAGGGTTTAAAGAGAGTGATTGCGGAAAGGATGTTTCCGGCGATACTGGAAAGCATAGAGGCTTTTTCCGCCAGATTTGGGCTGAGTTGTTTCGCAAGAAGATCTAGCTCGCTGCTTAGTTTTTGCAGATTGGCCATAAGGATTTCTTCTTGGGCTTGAAAGCCGCCATGCCGCATGAAGTCATGAGCTTTTGCTTTTATTTGGCATACAAGTAGGCTTCCCATACATTTAGTTTGATTGATGAATCCTAATTCTTCAAATTGATCGTATATGGCACAAATTATATCAGGTGAAACATTAAGTTCTTTAGCCCATTCGTAAGCACTCACTTGAACTTGCATACTGTTAGCCGATAATAAATCAGATAACAGTTCATCTTTTAATTGAGGTGTGATAAGATTATTCATTATGATAAAATTTAAAATTTGACAAGCAAAAATAATAATAAAAGACAGTAGGTGCACCTGTTTCATTGTGATTTTAGGATTTGACGCTTTTAGGTGCGCCTACTTCTTGGATTAAGAACAAGAAAAAGAATTTGATTATGAATAAGTTAACAAAATACACATTATTGGTTGTGGCATTGCTTTTATTGTTAGGCATTGCCGGGCGATGTGACTATAACGAATCTGTGATTTATAATATGCCTGATAACGTATATCAGGTAATGAAGGTAAAACTTGATAATCCCTCTGACAGTCGTTTGGTTGATGAATACATGAGCAACCGTAATCATTGGGATAGTTTGGCGATTGATTATCAATTAAAGTAATAGAGTTATGAAGTCAGTAGAGACCAAAAAAAACGAGGTAAGGGAAATCACATCGGATATCAGGCAGATGAAAGGCAAGTACCTGGTTTATGATTTGAAGCGTTCATGGAAGGAGGATTTCTTGGACGAAGGTTCGGGCGAGGTAGTGTCAATAGAGCGTAAGGAGCTGATCTACGAAAGAGGGACCCTGTTACAAGCTGAAGAATTATCAAGAATACAGTTTTACATGAATGAAGGCTCCATAAAGGAAGTGGAGGTCAGCAATCAGAAACGTATGTCCTACGAATGCAAGAATATATGGATTTACCCGTATATAGCAAAAGTGGAGATTGACGGTAAAAAACGTAACATAATAATGCTTGCTAACTCTGTGGATAACGCCTTGGAGATAACGAAGGATTATGTAGAGTTGACTTATACCGGTGAATTTAGGGTTAGTTCAGTAAAAGAATACGAGGATTACATCATCATAGTAGACACTATGCTGAAAAATCCACTAGACGATGTAACCAAGCTGGTATTGGACGAAGAATTATATAGCAGAGAGGAAAGGGAACAGATATTACAGGATGAAGGAGACGAAAGCAAACCTGAGTCTTTGAAATTTTATAAGATAAAGGCTCGTATCACATACAGTGACACAGAGGGGAAAAATCAGCTAATGCAAAGTTTTATCGTATATACTTACACTGCGGAAAGGGGTATCATGCTGATAGGTAATTATCTCAATAAAGAGCAGGACAAGCACGAGAAGGAGGCGGTAAGTAAAGGGAATACATTTAGTCGGAAGGATATAAGTGCGGTGATAGAGGAATCAGGAATATTACCCGTACATGTCTATATACCGAAGGAGTTTTCGGAAGCATATCAGAGTAGATCATAGTTTAAGTTTAGGTTTTAGCCGGTGCAGCCTGTGAAGGTGATCCGGCACATGGGGGGCTTAGCTCAGTGGCAGAGCGATGGCAGTTAACGGTCAGGGGTAATTAATCTATTTTATTTTGTTTTTGTGTGTTTCCATGATACAGACCGGCAAAGCCATAGGTCACGGGTTCAATTCCCGTAGCTCCCACAACTTCAAATGGAAGTTTTTATTAATCAATTACTTAACCAAAGCCGCAGTTAAAGGGCTGCGTGAGGTGAAAGTCCTCTTGTATGTTATATTCTATATCAATCATTATCCCGGTGTGCCTTGACCGGCTATCCGGGAACAATTAAAAAAACGATTATGAAAAGGAATGGATTTCCGGATTTATCTAAATACGAAATATACCAAAAGATGGAATCTGATGAATTTATTACATTGGTATTTAAAAGGATTCACAAGGATTTCTTGCTGGATATTACCGGTGAAATGGAAACAGTTCCCGAACTGGGGGATTTGACCATTTTTTGGGACAAGGGAAAGGAATGGAAAGCTTATGTAGCACTATTGGTGGACAAGGAGTTTGCGGCACAATACCAAGAATGCCCGTATAAGTCCAGTACGCAGGAATGGCACGGATGCGCGATAAGATTCCGCAATCCGGAACAGTTGAATAAGATTATAAAATATAAGACCAATGTTATCCAAAAAGAAGAAACCGGCAAAAACTAGCAGCACGGCAAATTTGAAGAGGAAGCTGGACGCTGTGTTCTCTCAATATGTCAGATTAAGGGATATGATACCTAATACTACGGTGTTCCGTTGCATCTCGTGTGGTTTGGTAAAACCCATAACACAGGCAGACTGTGGTCATTATGTTAACCGTCAACACATGGCAACCCGTTACAGTGAGGTAAATTGTAATGCTCAATGCCGTAGCTGCAACCGCTTCGATGAAGGCAACATACAGGGTTATAGAAGAGGACTTGTGAGAAAGTATGGAGAAAATCAGATATTGATTCTGGAGTCAATGAAAAAGGATACAAGGAAATACACCGCATTCGAGTATGAGGCATTAATCGCCCATTACAAGGGTGAGGTAAACCGAATTTTGAAAGAAAGAAATTTGACGATAAAATGTTTGACCGAATAACCATAAAGGCAAGGATAGATGTGAACGACATAGAGACTATAGTCTTGAAGAACTACCTTAAGGAATGTTCGGAGGATGATGAAGTGTACTATAAATCGTCCGCATACTCCAACTTTGATGGCTGCACCATCGAAATAAGGGGCGACACGTTAAAGTGCAGTTGTTCGGTCTGTAAACTATACCATAAGGGGAAATCGGGCAAGCTGGATAACAGCCGCCCGATGACCTTCCGGATGGCAGTAAGGACAATAGAGGAATTACTATTAAGGTTGTGCGTTAAAGCGGAGAATGCAATAGTGACCTATTACGAGATAGGGGTTACGATGAAGATGAAACATACGGCTGACGAATATATAAGACTTGTGGACAGCATAGCAGAACGCACCTTATGGAATGATGCCAACTATCAGGAATACAGGCAGAAAACAACCGAGAAGAGCAAGTATTATCGTAAGATACTGAAGATATACGATAAGACACACGAGGCCAAGGAGAAGAAACGGACGGTAGGAAGTAACATCCTTAGAATAGAGACCGTATACAAACATCAGTCCGTACCACTACTGCAATTGGTTGACAACATGTCGCTAAACAAAATGGCCCGTATATTTTACAAGGACTGGTCAGAGATACGGTTTGAGAGGGAGATTATACCAGCTAAAGGCGTCAAACTATCCCAACTGGAGAAAGCCCGTGAGATTCAAAGGATTGGTGTCACGAGATACAAGGAACGGTACAGGGCCATGTATATGGAAGGGAAACTCACGAAGAAGCAGTGGGAAACCTTACGCACGTTTGCCAATTCGTGGGATGTGGAGAAGAAAAAGTACACGGAAGTGATGGGTGATTTGGAGCAGGAATTTAAGGAAAAATTACTAAACTGTTTTCAAGCATCCTCAATCACGCCAATTATTAAAAAATATAACTAATTGATTATCAATTAATTACAGTAAAAGAAAAAGCACCTTATAGGGCGTTATTAAATAACTGAAAATCAACAGGTTAATAATAAAAAGATTCAAAATTAACAGTTTTCGGCAACTTGTCTTATACTGCTCGAAGAGTAGTCGGGACGACTTAAAGAAAGCAGTAAAGAAAAAGGAGAAAATATTATGATGTGCGAAATCAAAGGAAGAATCACCGCAGATTTGGATGTAAGAAGAGGAACCACCCGTCAGGGAACGGATTATGAGATAAGAGAATATCTTATAACCGAACAGACGCAATTTGGAAAATCAATGGCATTCACCATGTTTAGCAATGATGGTCCGATAAAAGAACCGCTTCGTGTTGGCGATGATGTTACAGTATACTTCAATGTTTCCGCCAAAGAATATACGGATAAGGATGGAAAGAAAAAATGGTTTAACAGTGTACAGGCATGGAAGATTCAAAAATAGCTGTGGTGATCAGATGGAATACATGAAGTCGTGCCACGATAGAGAAGATGTCCAAGAGGTTTGGGTTTGAGCCTCATGTGAGCGTGAATCGCAAGACAGGAGCTTTCATCAGAAAGGAGGATATAGATTTGCTTGAAGAATGCGCAAGGCGTGGAATTATCGAAATATCAAAATAACGAAAAATAAACAATATCATGAAACAGAAAACATTTGAAGAAATAAAGGAAGAACTATTACTGCGCGCCAAGAAAGCAGGAGCCTGTCAAATAGGTTATGCGATGGGATTAAGGAGTCAAAGCAAAGCTGATATACTTAAGGCTATTACTGATAACTGGTCTTGGGTGTTACGAACAGCAAGAATAGTAGATGCAAAATATTTAGAAGACAATTTTGCTGAAGAAGAGCTTGCGGAAGCTGGTATCTATACACAAAAATACCATGAGGTAAAAACGACATCTATTGCCTGCGGCAGCGCAACAGTGAAGGCCTACGACAGCGCAACAGTGAAGGCCT